>Ga0302326_10001491_pt1 | contig 59378 bp, 58 predicted proteins | sample Palsa_T0_3_FD_202264 | JGI IMG/M metagenome (GOLD analysis project Ga0302326, IMG submission 202264) | Peat permafrost microbial communities from Stordalen Mire near Abisko, Sweden - Palsa_T0_3 | ecosystem: Environmental > Terrestrial > Soil > Palsa > Peat permafrost | place: Sweden: Abisko...
CAGTCGGTCCAGGCCCAAAACTTTTCGAGAATCCAGGCCGCTTGTCCGGCCGGCGAATCGGCCAATCCGAACCCCAGCGTCTCCGGGCGCGTGCTCTGCTGTTTCGAGTAGCCCGAATCCCAAGTCTGGTAATGCTCGCTCGCCGCCAGCGCGTCCTTCTCTTCGTCCGTCAGGGGGCCCAAGGCCGGATCGGGACGCACCAGCGGCATATTCACGTGGATGCCGTGGCAGTGCTCGGTGTCTTGCAAAGCGATCGCCACGGTGACCGCCGCGCCCCAATCGCCGCCCTGCGCGTAGTAGCGCGTGTAGCCCAGCCGCAGCATCAGTTCGCTCCAGGCGCGCGCGATCTTCTCCACCGACCAGCCGTTCTTCTTCGGTTTGTCGGAAAAACCGTAGCCGGGCAGCGCGGGACACACCACGTGAAACGCATCCGAGGCTTCGCCCCCGTGCGCCGTCGGATCGGTCAGCGCCGGAATCACCTTCACGAATTCGATGATCGACCCGGGCCATCCATGCGTCAGCACCAACGGCAAGGCTTCCTCGTGGCGCGATCGGATGTGCAGGAAGTGGATACCCAGGCCATCGAGATCGGTCCGGAATTGAGGGATCGCGTTGAGCCGCGCTTCGGTCTTCCGCCAGTCGTATTCTCGCGCCCAATAGTCGCAAACCGTCCGCACGTAATCGAGCGGAATCCCTTGCGACCAATCGCTCACGGTTTGCGGATCGGGCCAGCGCGTCGCCCGCAGCCGTCGCTTCAAATCGTCCAATTCGGCGTCGCTAACCTGGATTTTGTAAGGTCGGATTTCCTCGCTCATGGGCGCCTCGCGCTAGGCTTTAGTTTACACTCGATAAAGGCCCGATGACCGACGAAACAGCCGCCAGTCGCCTGACTCTGGATATCGAACGTTCCGGCAATGTCGCCGTGGTGCGCTTGAGCGGCGAGCTGGTGGCGGGCGTCACCAATTTTCTCTACGTCGAGATCACCAGTCTGATTCCCGATTCCAAGCGAATCGTGCTGGACTTGACCGATCTTGTCCATATGGACAGCATGGGGCTTGGCACGCTGGTTCGTCTGTACGTTTCCACCAAGGCGGCCGGCTGCGCGCTGGAACTCGTCAACCTCGGAAAACGGATCAGGCAGCTTCTGGGAGTCACTCACCTCTTGTCGGTATTCACCATCATCGGCGAATCCAACGCCCGGATCCCCTGAAGCGCGCCGACTACTCTAGCGCGATCGATGTAACCGCGATCGTGTCGCCTTCCACTTTGCCCGTAACCACGACCTTCCAATCCTTGTCCTTATCCGTGGCGTTGATCAGCGCCAGCGCCTGCTCGGCGCCCTTCGAGTCCAGTTTCAGCACTTTCATATCCGCCGTTATGACGCTGTAGCCGCTCTTGACGCAGCCGTCCATCAGATTGCACTTCTTGTTGTGATTGGCGGCGTAACCGGGTTCAGTTGCGTGGTGCCCCGCGCAGACTGAATCCACAAGGTACCCGCTGATCTTCTGGCTGTCCTGGCCGGACAAGATACCGCTCAAGCCCGCTACTACCAGGGCTGCTAGCAAACATTGCTTCATCGGTCGCTCCTTTTGGTTGGATCGGAATACTCGCTCATCGTAACACGGCGCTTGTGTTCGAGCACGCTCAACAAAGCTTCCGGCGACGTGTTCTTGGGATCCAGTTCGATTGCGCGCCGCAACTCTTGCTTGCCGCGTTCGTAATCGCCGGCGCACACCAACGCCAGGCCGAGGTTGTAGCGATTCATTGCGTCGTGCGGAAACAACGACACGGCTTCGTCGAATGAACTTATAGCGTCCGCGAATCGGTAGGTTTTAAGGTATTCGACGCCAAGCAGACTGTGGACGTATGCGGCCGAATCGGGGTGCTTCGCCAGCGTTTCAAGCAGCTGGCGAATAGCGGCCTGGTGGTCGCCCGACTCCATCTCCTCCAGAGCTTTCCGGAGCATTCGGCGCGCTTTCGCAGTGATCGGGTGACGAAGTTCGTCCACTGAGATCGTCCCCGAAGCGGGTCGCATCCGGCTGTCCGCAGGCTGACCGCCCTGAGCGGAGAGGGGCCATGCCGCCAATGCCATGGTCAGAACTGCTCTCATCATTTGCCACCTCCGATTAGAAGGGGCGGCTACCAGGCCGCTCTGCATTACATATTGGTTACTATACTATGACAATCGGGTGACAGAAAGGGGCGGGTTGGGCGAGGACGTTTAAGCGGCTGCCTTGTCGTAAGCCTGGTTCAAATGAGCAAGCGCTTGGTCGATATCGCGTTCGTTCTTCAATTCGAATTGCCGCCACATCTCACGTGCTTTTTTCTCTCCGCCGCGCGGCAGCTTGTAATGAACCAATCGTGGATTTTCGAAAGCGCGTTTCTCTGGAAGCATGGCGAATATAACGGACCCTCGATAGAAGGCGCGTAGCCCGAACATTGATCGCGCGCTGACACCCGGCCAGCGCGCCAGCTCCCCGCCGAGAAGCGCGAATAAGTGCCGCATCTCGTCCGAAGCAGGTACGAGGTTCGGCCCTCTTCCCGTTGTCCGTTTAGCCATTGCATCCTTTCTCGCCACAAGTAAAATTAAATAATGAAACACGTCCTACCGCTAGCCGCATTTGTTTTTGTGCTGACCGCGCCGGCCGCCCAATCCGAAGTGGTTGACTCGTCGAGCAGCGGCTTCACCACCAAGACCACCCTCAGCATCCAAGCTACGCCCGAAGCCGTTTACCGCGCTTTCGTCCGCAACATTGGCGACTGGTGGAACTCCCAACACACGTTCTCCGGCAATTCTCACAACCTCAGCATCGAGGAAAAACCGGGCGGATGTTTCTGCGAGAAGCTTCCCAACGAAGGCGGCGTGCGGCACATGGAGGTGGTGTATCTTGCGCCCGCGAAAGCCATCGGTCTGGCGGGCGGCTTGGGACCGCTGCAATCCATCGCGGCTACTGGCAGCCTGCGGATTCAGCTTTCGCCGGTCGACGGCGCCACCAAACTCGAGGTCACGTACGCCGTGGTTGGCTACCTTCCCGCCGGCATGAATACCTGGGCCGCGCCGGTCAGTTCGGTTCTGACGGAGCAATTCACGCGGTTGAAAAATTACGTCGAGCACGGCGACCCCGCGCCGAAGTGACGTCTCTACCCGTGCACCGGCGGAACGCGACCGGCCCAAGGACGCGCTTGCTCGAGCTGCGACGCCAGACGAAACAGAACATCCTCGCGCGCCCAAGCCGCTCCCAAATGCACTCCCACCGGCAAGCCGTCGTCGGACCAGTGCAGCGGCACGCTCATCGCCGGCTGCCCCGACATATTGAAGAACGGCGTGAACGGCCACCACTTCGACGAAACCGCGATCCGCGCTTTGTCTAAGCCAAGCTCTCCCAGCTTAGGCGTAACGGTCCCGGTGGTTGGCATCACCAGGACATCGTAGCCCGAGTGCCACCAGCCGGCGAACGCGCGCGTGAAAACATCCATGTCTTCGAGCGCGCGAACATAGTCCGTCGCCGGCACTCCTCGGGCCCGTTCCAGCCAATACAGCGTGGCTGGATCCAACTCGTCAGGCCCGGCCTTCTTCCCCAGCTTGCGCTCAAACGACTCGAGCGCCGAGAGCAACCGCACCGGCCAGATGCGCGGGAATATCGCGGACGACTTAGGATCGTCCAAGACCGCGGGATGCGCCAGCTCCACGTGGTGTCCCAAGGCTTCGAGCAGCTTTCCGGTTTCTTCCACTGCGCGCCGGCACTCCGGATGAAGCGCGCCTTGGACGGCCGGCGGCAGTTCATTCCACAAACCGATCCGCAGTTTTCCTGGATTCGCCCCCACTTCGCTCAAATAGGATCGAGCGGGCGCGGGCGGCGGCATCGGATCGCCAGGTAGCGAGCCGGACGCGAAATCCATGCACGCCGCCAGATCGCGAACCGTGCGCGTCTGGAACCCGTGCACGCTCACCGGCGTCAGCCATTCGTTCGACGGCCACATGTTGACGCGGCCGCGCGTTCCCTTCAGTCCCACCAATCCGCACGCTGCCGAAGGCACGCGGATGGACCCTCCGCCGTCCGAGCCATGCGCAACGGGAACCAGTAGCGCCGCCACCGCCGCGCAAGATCCTCCACTCGATCCACCGGGCGTTCGCTCCAAATCCCAAGGATTATGCGACGCACCCCACGCCAGCGGTTCCGTGGTGGCGACAGCGCCGAATTCGGGCGTATTGGTTCGCCCCAGATTGATGAACCCGGCGGCCTTGATGCGGCGCGCGAGTTCGGTGGTGACTCCGGCGATATATCCGGCGTTCTTCAAAAACCGCGAGCCTTGCGAATCCGGCTCGCCTTCGGCGGTGCAGCCCAGGTCCTTGGTGAGAAACGGCACGCCCGTGAACGGGCCCTTCGGCAAGTCCGCGGCCGAGCGCGCTTCTTGGCGAGCTTTCTCGAAGCGGTCCCACACCACCGCGTTCAATTGCGGATTCACTTTTTCGATGCGGCGAATGGCCGCGTCCACCAGTTCGAGCGGCGAGACCTGTCCGCGCCGCACCAACTCCGCTTGAGTGGTGGCGTCCATGGTGGCGAGGTCAAGAGCGCTGGCCGCGGATGTGTTTACGGTTGACATTTTGTCGATCTCCGGAGCACCATCGTAGCGCGATCCGCCGATTCCGCGCCGACCGCCGCACGGCTCATTGCTTGTAAACCTTTCCATCCTTCATCACGAACCTGACGTGTTCCAGAAGGCTTACATCGCGCAGCGGATCGCCCGCTACCGCGATCACGTCCGCATATTTGCCCGGATGGATGGACCCCAGCTCGTTAGCGCGACCGAGCAGATCGGCGGCGGCCGACGTGGCCGACTGGATGGCTTGCATCGGCGTCATTCCGTACTTCACCATCCAAGCGAATTGCTTGGCGTTCTCGCCGTGAGCGCACACCCCCGCGTCGGTCCCGAAGGACATCTTCAGCCCCGCCTGCACCGCCTTCCGGAAATTGTCGCGTTGAAGCTGTCCCAGCTCGTGGTCGTGCTCCAGGAAATCCAGCGGCATGTTCCCTTTCCGGCCGTCTTCCTGGATGCACTCCTCGTCGTAAATGTCAAAGTCCAGATACGTGCCGCGCTGTTTGGCGAGCGCGAGTCCCTCGTCGTCGATCATGGTGGCGTGCTCCACCGACGCGACTCCCGCGCGAATGGCGTTCTTGATTCCTTCCGAGGAGTGCGCGTGCGATTCCACTCGCAGCCCGAAATGGCCGGCCTCGTCCACTGCGGCTTGCAACTCCTCGATCGTGAACTCCTGCGATTTCGGATTGCTCCCATGCGTCAGCACCGCGCCTGATGACAGCACCTTGATGTGGTCGGCGCCATCGTGCGCCAGCAAACGCACTTTCTGCCGAACCTCCCATGGGCTGTTCGCCTCGCCATAATGGAAATCCCACGGCAATTGAATATCCGGCGCCAACCCGGTCATCGCGCCGGCGCCACCGGTGATCGTGATGTAAGCTCCCGCGACGAACATGCGCGGACCGACGATGTCTCCCCGATTGATCGCATCGCGGAGCGCCACATCGTTCAGCGCCCGGTACACGCCGACATCGCGGACCGTGGTGAATCCCGCCTCCAGCGTCACGCGCGCGTTCGGCACCGACTCCAGCACGACGCGCGAGGCGCTCTTCTTTAATTGCGAGATCGGATCGCCCTCCCCATGCGCCCCGTCCGCGAGATGCGTGTGGCAATCGATCAAGCCCGGCAGCACGGTCATATTGGAAAGGTCGATGATGGTGGCGCCGGCGGCAATTGCCAGGCCTCGGCCTACCGCCTCGATTTTATTGGCGCGAATAAGGATGACTTGATCGGTGAGCGCCGCGCCCGCGTCGGGATCGATCAGTCGGCCAGCCTTGATCGCGGTAACCTGCGCGCCGACGGACATGCACGCGAATAAAATGCCGGCAACCAACCCAAGCGTGCTCTTGCATTTCACCTTTGGCAGTATACACTGCGCAAGCTGATTCTGGGTCACCAAACCCAGTCTGGGCCTATTTCCCCAGGGCACGGCGAATCGGCGCCCGCTTATCTAACAGAGCCGGTGTGCTTTAACGCTCCGGGTCTCAGATTGCTTCCGTGCCACCCTAGGGGGAATTATGCGCAAAGCTCTCTCTGTTGGATTGACACTGAGTGTTGGGTTCGTTTTTGCGGTTTCCGCGATTGCACAGGACAAGCAGCCGCCCACCGCCCAAATTCAACGCGGGCACGACCTGTTCGTTAAGTCGTCGAAAGGCACTCCTTGCGTCACCTGCCACAGGATGGCCGGGGAGGGAACCGCGGTCGGGCCGGACTTGACCACCATGGCGTCCATGGGAACCGTCCATTCCATCGTCATGACCATGCACATGACCATGACCAATTACGTACAAGCGTTCAAAACCGCCAACGGCGTCTTCCCAGGCATGCTGAAAGAGAAACAAGGCGACGAGTCTCAAATTTGGGACTTGAGCGCAACGCCGCCCGTTCTGCGCACGCTCGCGTCCAAGCAAATTCTGTCCGCGGAGCGAGACGACAAGTGGAAGCATCCGCCCGCTTCCGTTGACTACACCTCCCAGGAACTCGCGGATCTCGTCGGATTCCTGCGCTGGGCCGCCACCGGGTCCGTCAAGGAAATCAAGGCGTCCGAAGTGGAGTAACGGCAACGGCTGTCAGATCTGGTGTTCAATAGTGAGTAGTGTCCGACGACCTGCTCATCACCCCTGAAGTTTTGAAATACCTGCGGCGCGTAACCGTGCGCGAACCGGACGTCGCGCGCCGTCTCCGCGAAGAGACCGCCGCCAATCACGACGCCGGGATGCAGATTTCGCCCGACCAGGGCCAGTTCCTGGCGCTGCTCATCCACTTGATCGACGCCCGCAAGACCCTCGAGATCGGCGTATTCACCGGCTATAGCTCGCTCGCGGTGGCGCTGGCTTTGCCCGACGACGGACGGATCATCGCCTGCGACGTCAGCGAGGAATGGACCGCCGTCGCCAAACGCTACTGGCGCGAGGCCGGCGTCGAACACAAGATCGACCTGCGCCTGCGGCCGGCGCTCCAGACCCTCGACGATTTGATCGCGCTCGGCCAGGCCGGAAGTTTCGACTTCGCCTTCATCGACGCCGACAAGGAAAACTATTCGCATTATTACGAACGATGCCTGGCGTTGATCCGTCCCGGAGGCTTGATCGCCGTCGATAATGTGCTTTGGTCGGGTCAGGTGATGGATGATTCGTTCAACGACGCCGACACCCGCGCCATCCGAGCTTTCAACGAACAAATGAATACCGACCAGCGCGTTTGGCTCAGCATGCTCCCCATTCGTGACGGGTTAACGCTGGCATGCAAAAAGCGATGACTATGCCGAACCCCGATCTCAGCGCCCTTTGGGATGAACACACGGCGCACGAGTTTTCCACTCGCGATACCGAAGCCACTCTCGCCACCATGGTTGACGACGCCTACGTCAATCACATTCCGGTGCTGACGGGCGGCCGAGGCAAATCCGAGCTGCGCGGCTTCTATTCCAACGATTTCATTTCCAAGATGCCGCCCGATACCACTCTCACTCCGGTCTCGCGCACGGTGGGCCGCGATCAACTGGTCGACGAGATGATCTTCTCCTTCACGCACTCGATCGAAATGCCGTGGATGCTGCCGGGCGTCGCTCCCACCCACCGGCGCGTGGAAGTGCCGCTGGTTGCGATCGTGCACTTTCGCGACGGCAAGCTCGCCCATGAACATATTTATTGGGACCAGGCCTCGGTACTGAAGCAGCTTGGGCTGTTGAACGATCCCGCGCTACCGGTTCGCGGCGCCGAAACGGCCCACAAAGTGCTCCAAAGCGTGCGGTGACGAAAGACTTCAGGCAGATTCTAGCGGCGGCGCTCGTGATCGCGCTCCTCAACGTCATCAGCGTCTGCCCCGTTCTGGCTCAGCAAAACTCAGCGGCGCATTCCTGTTGCCCGCAACCGTCCGTGCCTTGCAGCGACAACTCATCCAGCCATTGCCCCTATGTGCTCCTCGAAAAGTCGAAATCCGAACCGAGCGTCCTGGCCTGGGTGCTGGCCTTGGCCCCGGCTCCGGCGACCCCCGCTGAGCGTATTGGCGCACAGTGTTGGTCTTCTGTGCTCAGCCCCGCGTCGCCCTACCGGGATGCCTCCGAATCCTACCTGCGTTTCCGAGTTCTTCTGATCTGAACGAGATTCCGCGGTTTCATATCCGTCCGAGAATCTCAGATTTCAGAAAAGGAGAATTGAAATGAAGAAAGTAATCGTAATGTTCGGTCTGGTAGTCACGCTGTTTGTCGGCGCGGCGTCCGTCTTCGCGGCGGATAGCTGCTGCAAGGATATGCCCGGCTGCTGCAAGACGGAAGATTGCTGCAAAGACGGCTGCGCCTGCTGCAAGAAGTAGGCTCAAAACAAGCGGGAGGTCCACGGCCTCCCGCTTCCGTTCATTTCCGGCCGGTAAAGATGCTCTTCGGAATCATGGCATGCACGCCTTTGTTGCCATCCACCAATTGTGTAATGTCGAAATCCACCGCGACGCTCGCCAGCATGTACGCATCGTCGCGGCTCAGATGCTTTTCGGTCACCAGAAAATCGATCGCCTCGCGAACCGCCAGTTTCGTCGCCTCCGTTAAATCCTCATGCAGACCCATCGCGATGTAGTGCGTCGGAGTCTCGGCCCGCGGCCACTTCAAGTGCAAATCCTTGCGAACCACGAACTCAAAAGTTCCCGTGAGCGCCGTCTCCATGGCGGTGATGTCCACCTCGCCATTACCTTGCCCGGCATGTCCGTCGCCCACCTCGAACAGCGCTCCTTTGGCATGGATCGGAATGTAGAGCGTGGTCCCTTCCACCAGTTCCTTGTTGTCGAGATTGCCCGCGTGAATCCAGGGCGGCGCGCTGCTGATCCGTCCGTTGGCGTCAGGAGGCGCGAGGCCCATGCTTCCAAAGAACGGATGCAGGGGGATTTCGATGCTGTCCGAGAATCGGGCCGTCATGCGAGCGCGGTCGAGCGGTATGATCTTGGTGCGCGGGTACGGAAAATCGTCCGGCAAAAATCCGGCGCCAGGCCGAAAGCCGTTATAGGCGAACGGCGAGGCCAGCTCGATCTTACGGATGCGAAGTTCCAACGTATCGCCCGGCTCGGCCTCTTCAATAAAGACCGGCCCTGTTAGAATGTGACCGCCGGGTCCCCGATCGGTAATCTCGCGGTACATTGCCCGGAACGCATCCGGTATCTGCTCGGGTGGTACTCCAAGTGCTTCGAAACGCGTTGGACTTCCGGTTGAGACGGTTTCGATCCGCACGGTGTCGCCCGAGTGGATATGCAGAACCGGTTTGGCGGAGGCGGCATAGTACCCCCAGACCACGGTTTGTGGCGTGGCCTTCAGTTCGAAGTTCTCGGCCAAGCACCAGGGGGCAGTACTGATGAGGCAAAATAGTAAAAGTTTTTGCATGGGGGCTGTGCTGATAATAATAGCTTGACCCGATAGTTATGTTTAAGTAGGCTAAGCTACGGAGGTATTGTGGTCCTTCTGCTCTTTGGGCCGCCAGGCAGCGGCAAAGGGACGCAGTCGCGACTGATCGCTAACTGGTTGGGGATCCCGGCCATTTCGACCGGGGACATGCTGCGCGCGGAGATTCAGGCCGGCACGGTGTTGGGTGAAGCTGCTCGATCCATTATGGCCAGTGGGGGATTGGTGGGTGACGATCTCGTCAACAAGATGCTTGCCAATCGTGTCTCTCGACCCGACAGCGCCAAGGGTTTTCTGCTGGACGGCTATCCTCGCACGGTGGAGCAGGCCGAGTTTCTCGATCACCTGATCGACGAGCGCCAGTTGTCGAAGCCGTACATTTTGCATCTGGACGTTCCCATGGACGCCTTGGTCGGCCGGCTCACTTCGCGGCGTCAATGCCCGAAATGCGGACGCATCTACAATCTTTTGCATCAGCCGCCCAAGACCGCTGGGATTTGCGACGACGACCACACGGCGCTGGTCACGCGCAAGGATGATCAAGAGGAAGTAGTGAAAGAACGGCTGCGCACCTATGACGCGGTGAGCCGCCCGGTTCTGGCGCACTACCAGGACGGCAACTACTATCAGATCCGAGGCGACCGCTCGCCAGGCTACATCTTCGAGGAGATCACGGGCATCCTGGAGCGGAGCGTCTCGAAGAATGGGGCGAGCCGGGGAGAATTAAAAACAAAATGACGCGCCGGGAAAAGGCGCTCACACTCAGCGCGCCTTGCCCGCGACCGTCGCCGGATCGGACATGTCCGCCAACGCCAACACTTCGTAGTGCGCGTAATTATAGACCGGCGCCATGGCCAGCAGCAGGTCCAGCTCTTCGTTCGACTTTACGTCGTAAATCCACGCGCCGCCGTGCTTGCCGATCAAGTGATAACGGCATTCGAGCTTGCCGTCGGCCTTTAATTTCTTGGCGTAGTTAGGCATCTGAGCGACTGCCTTGATGACTTCCGGACTGGGAGTTCCCACGTCCAAATGCCAGAGCACGAGAAATTTCATGCTGTTCTCCTTTGAATTCGAAAATGATAAACGATAGCGCCCGCGATGACGGTGAGAATCGCGATCGCCGCAGTACCCGGCTTATACGTGAGTCCGAAGATGGTCATCCCGACGCCCACCAGGCAGAAGAAAACCGGGATGAGAGGGTATGCGAAGCTGACAACCTTTAGTTTCCGCCATCCGTCCCGCTTTCGAAACTTGAAGAGCGACGCCACCGACAGAACGGCGAAGACATTCAGCAAAAAACCGATGTACAGGAGCAGGTCGACGAAGGGGCTCATGGTCATCAGCATGGAACACAGTCCCTGGCAAACGATGGCGATCGCGGGAGTGCGCCAGCGCGGATGGACCTTGGCGGCAGCGGCGAAAAAGGCTCCGTTCTTCGCCATGGCGTAATACACGCGCGGGCCGATGGTGACCTCGGCGTTCACGGTCGCGAGCAGCGACAGCGCCATGGCCGCGCTGAACGCACCGGCCATCGCCGGACCGAACAGGTGCGTGGCGGCTTCGGCGCCGATCGCGACCACGCCCTTCATCGATTCGAGCGGCACGGCGTAGATGAAGAGCACGTTGAGACCAAGGTATAGCGCCGCCACCAGCGCAGTGCCCCACGCCAGCGCGAGCGGCAACGTCCGACCCGGTTGTTTGAGTTCTTCGGCGATATACGTGGCCGCATTCCATCCGCTATAACCGAGATAAATGAGTAGCAAACTGACGACGAACTGCGCCGGCAGCGGTGTGGTGGACGTACGAACGGCGGGATGCGCGAAATTCTCCCACTGTCCGGTTCCGAACGCGAATCCGCCGGCGAGAAAAGCGACGATCACCAGCACCTTGATCGCGGTGAGCGCGTTCTGGATGCCCGCGGTTATGCGCACGCCCAGGCAATTGACGATGGTGAAAGCGGCGATCATCGCGCAGGCCGCGGTCTGCGGATAGCCCAGCTTGAATTCCCAAGCGCCGGAGCCAAACAGGTGGCTCGCGTTTTCGAGTTTTAGCGCCGGAATGAAATGGCCAAGGTAATCGGAGAAGGCCAAGGATGCCGCGGCGATGGGGGCGGAGAAGCCGGCGAAGAAGGAAACCCATCCGGTCATGAACCCCCAGGTGGGACCGTATGCTTCGGTGAGGTAAACGTACTCGCCGCCGGAGCTGGGGAAATTGATGCCGAGCTCCGAATAACAAAAGGCTCCGGCCAGCGCGCAGATCGCGCCCACCGCCCAAATCAGCAGGATGAATTTAGCGGAGCCCAGTTGACCTGCCAGGATGCCGGTGGTGGTCCAAATGCCGGCACCGATCATGTTGGAGATGACCAGCGCCGAAGCGCTGACGATTCCGAGCTGACGCAGCAGAGTTGTGGCGCGCGGCGTCAATCGTTCTCGGCCGTTGACAGGCTGGACCGCACCAGCGATTGCCCGCCATCGCAGAAGTAAACCGAGCCGGTAATGTAGGCGGCCGCGTCCGAGCACAGAAACAGCGCCAGGTCGGCGAGCTCGTCCTTGGTTCCGAATCGACGCAATGGAACGTGCTGCTCGATTTTGCGGCGGACTTCCGGCGTCGGCGCGAGACGGCGCATTCCCTCGGTGTCGTCGGTGGGGCCGGGCGTGATGCAATTGGCGCGAATGCCCGCGGGTCCCCATTCGATGGCTAGAGTGCGAGTGAACAGGTCGACGCCCGCCTTCGCGGCGCAAACGTGCGCTTGCCAGGCGACCGGAACTGTCGCGTGACTGGCGGAAATGGCGATGATGCTGGCACCGGGCTTGCGAAGATGTTCGTAGGAGGCCCGGCAGGTGTTGAAGGTTCCGATCAGGTCGATATCGATGACCGCCTTAAAACCGTTCGCGGACATTCCGAGCACGGGAGCGGGAAAATTACCGGCGGCGCCGCAGATCAGGATGTCGATTTCGCCGAACTGGTCGCGGGTCTTCTTGAGAGCCGCCTCGATGGAGGGATAGTCGCGGACGTCCAAAGCGCTGGTTGCCGCTGTGCCGCCCGAAGTCTGGATGGCGGATCGGGCGGCGTCCAGTTTCTCCTGCTTGCGGCCCACCAGCATTACCTTGGCTCCGTGCTGGGCGAAGCGCTCGGCCATGCACTGTCCGATGCCGCTTCCACCGCCGGTGACGAACGCGGTCTTGCCTTTCAGGAGTCCATCGCGAAAGATGCTGCTCATCGATGAGCACTGTATCATACGCGCTCGCTCGGGTGCTCAAGAGAGTTAAGCCGTTATTTGATCAAGGCGCTCAGGAAAAACCGGCGGAATGCGGCGGCGTCGGCCCGAATTGCTACTCGCGAGTTCGGGCGTCCCGGTATGGCGATGGTCCGGCCTTGGTCCGGCGCGTCCTGGAGGATGTCGATGTGCAGCGGGGCGGTTTGGACGATGCCGGGGTGCAGGAGCGCGACGGCGGCTAGCGGATCCCAGGCGTAAAAGAAGTGTTGATCGATCGCTTCGCGGTCCGCTTCGAGCACTTGCGCGACGAACCGCGCAACCGGCGATCGGGCGCGCGACTGGAAGTCGCGAAGGAACGCCGTGTCGATAGGAACGGTGTTGGTGGCGTCGAGCGGGATGAGCCGGATATGGATGCCGGAGCGAAAGACGATTCGCGCGGCAAGAGGATCGACGAAAATATTCCACTCGGCGGTTTTGTTGTTCGTCTTGAAGGCGCCGCCGTCTCCCAGATTGCCGGGCACGTGCACCGCACCGCCCATGATTACAATTTCATCGACCGCTTCGGCGGAGGCGGGCGATCGCTTCAGGACTTCGGCGAGATTGGTGAGGGGGCCGAGCGCGAGGATGCGCACCTTGCGGAGTGAGTTCGTGAGCCGCCCGACTAGATAGTCGGCGGCACGGCGCGGGTCGGGCTTCTGCGCGGTGTCGGGGAGCGTCACGCCGGGGAGTTGGTCCGCGATACGGCGCCATTCGGCGGGAAACTCGGCGCTGCCCTGGAGCGGAGTGTTCCTGCCCGCGAACACCGGAATGTCAGTGCGTCCTGCCAGCGCGAGCAGACGGACCAGGTTGCGCGCGCCCGCGTCGGTGTGGGCCAGTCCGTTGGCGGTGGTGATCGCCTGGATGCGGACGTCGGAATGCGAGAGCAAATATGCGATCGCCATCAGGTCGTCCGAGCCGGTGTCGGTGTCGATCAGGATGGGAAGCGGCCGACTCTGCGCGAGCACGGCGCAGGGAATCAAAGCGAGGATGAGGCTTAGTTTGGCCATCGCGGAAGTTCAGGATAACAAGAATGGAGAACCCGAATGTCGGAGCGCGATTTGGGTTCGTTTTTACAATTTTGCTTTGCGCGAACCGCGTCGGCGCCGGGGCGCGGAAACGAAGCGTTGCTCATCAAAACAAGATTACGCCCTGACGGTTGGAGGTAAAGATGTGGGATCGCGTAAGTGTTTGCGAAACGAAAGTAAATATTCCCGGAGGAGGCGTCACGGCAATTCCGTTGAGTCAATGATGCGGCGTCTTTCAAAGCGAAAAAAACAGGAACCTGGGCGATCGCTGGACCAAAGACTGGAATCGCGGGTCCACCCAACGAATGAGCAGGCGCGCTAACCTATCTAACCGGGCACTACTCATGCGCACACCACACGTCGCCATCGTCGGCGCCGGCCCGGGCGGCCTAACGCTCGCCCGCGTTCTGTACCTTCACGGCGTGAATGCCACGGTCTTCGAGCGCGAGGAATTCTCTTCGGCACGGCCCCAGGGAGGATCGCTCGACATGCACGCGGAATCCGGCCAGTTCGCGATCCGGTGCGCCGGATTGAGCGCCGAGTTCAAGCGCATCGCCCGCTATGAAGATCAGGAGGCGCGGCTTTACGACAAGCACGGCAAGCTGCTGCTGGTCGAGGAAGACGTTACGGCGAAAGATCGTCCGGAAGTGGATCGAGGACAGCTCCGGCAGATGTTGCTGGATTCGCTCCCGGACGGTGTCATTCGCTGGGACCATCAACTGAGCACCGTTAAGCCGCAAGATGACGGAACGTTCGAGCTGGTGTTCGGGGATGGCGCGAGCGAGAGTTTTGACCTGGTGGTGGGCGCCGATGGCGCGTGGTCTCGCGTACGGTCGCTGGTTTCGGCGGCACGACCGATCTACAGCGGAGTGGCATTCGTCGAGCTCGGTATCGAGGACGCCGACGCGAGATACCCTGAGCTGGCGAGACTGGTGGGGCGCGGCTTGATGTTTGCGCTCGGAGACTCCAAAGCCATAGCCGGTCACCGCGATTCCAACGCCCACGTTACTATCTACGCGTCGCTGCGGGCGCCGGAAGACTGGATCGACAACGGCGGGCTTGACATGTCGTCAATCGATGCGACGAGGACCAGCCTGGCGAGCCATTTCGGGGATTGGTCTTCGGACCTGGTGCAACTTATTCAATGCGGGGATAGGATGACACCTCGAGCGATCCATGTTTTGCCGGTAGGCCACTCGTGGGAGCATCGGCGGGGCGTCACGCTGCTGGGCGACGCAGCTCATCTGATGTCTCCTTTCGGAGGCGACGGCGCGAATCTCGCCATGCAAGACGCGGCCGATTTAGGTCTGGCGCTGGTGGGAGAAGGGGACTGGAACGCCGCGGTCAGGGGCTACGAGGTTGCGATGCGCGCGCGCGCGGAAAAGTCCGCGGCAGTCGCAAATGGCGCTATCGACCAGGTCTTCAGCGAGGATGGTGTGGCCCATATGCTTGAGGTTATGGAACAGCAGCGCGGCCCTGAGGTGGCTCCATAAGGTCCCTCTCGGCGATGTTCGGATTCTCGAAGCGGAGATTGCGGGCCTAGGCCGTCTTGGACGAAAGCGCCTTCGGGTAGACCATCACGCCGGATTCGGAGGCGCGGAAGATTTTATACAGCATTTGATCCGTTGGCAAGCGGCTCTCTAAGTAGTCGACGCCTTCGGCGCTGATGATGAAGCTGCTGCGGTCGTCCTGTAGGACATAGCGTTTGGAGCGCAGATACCAGAGGGCGAAGAGCAGCCGCTCGCGCGGGAACGCCATGATGTTTTCCATGTCGAGCAAGGAGAGCGCGGCGAAGTCCGGATTCGCTCGGCGCTTGCTATAAAGCAGGCACAACACGCCGACGCGGATCTTGGCCTCTGAGTCGATGCCGTCGGCGAATTCCTTGCCTAGAAAAATCGCAAGCGGACGGCCGTGTCCCATTTCGAACTGCCGGTCGTAGTCCCGCCGCTTGAGGGGATCAGTCAAGACCTGATGAGCCTCGGTGAGCAGCGCGAATCGTTCCGCGTCGCCGGTTTGGTTGTTGTCGGGATGATAGCGCGCCGAAAGAATCCGGTAAATGCGGTCGATGGCATCCACGTCCGCCTGCGGATTGATTTGGAGCAAATCGTAATAGTTGACGGCGGACTGAAGCGGCATCCTAATCAACCTATCGGCGGAACCCGGGCCGGGCGCGATAGGGGTTCTACCCTAACTGCGGCAAAGCCTGTTCGAGCGCTTCGACGAAGAAATATTCGCCCCAGATCACCGATTCGTCCACGCCGATTTCCTTATGGAGATGATAGACGCCGCCCTTGAGAATGCCTTCCCATTTCTTATCGTTCTTGGCGAGGTGCTTATCGCAGAGCGTGCGGAGGATCTGGATGGCGGTGGACCAATAGAAATGACCCTTGATGGGATCGTGGAGCAGACGGCAGAGACGCAGCAGTCCGGAAGCGGCGATGGCTGCGGCGGAGGTGTCGAGCAGCTTGCGGCTCTCGGGCGGCGCATTGAAATCCCAGGGCGGGATGCCGTCGCCGTTGGAGTGCGTGATCAGATAGTCGGCGCAAGCCTCGGCGGTTTCCAGGAACCGGGGATCGCGGCTGTATTCGTGAGAGACGCTGAAGCCGTAGAGCGCCCAGGCCAGTCCGCGCGACCAGCAAGAATCGCCGCGGTAGCCCTGCTGCGTGGCCTGTCGCAGGAATTCGCCGCTTTCGAGATCGAAGATGCCTTCGTGCGCGGTGGAACCGTCGCCGCGGACCAGCACGCGGCGCGTGGTCAGGCAATGACGCAAGGCGATGTCACGCAATCGCCGGTCGCCCGTTTGGCGCGCGGCATAGAAGACGATGCCGACGTTCATCATAACGTCGATGAAGAGCGAATTCTCGCCCACCGATGAACGAAAGTACTGGCCGTTTTCCTTGAAGCGCAGGGCCTCGGTGCGGCCGGCTTCGATCAGGACGTCGCGCAGTTTGGGATCGCGAGTCAAACGATACCAGCGATAGTAGGTGGAGAAGAAAACGAATCCGAGATCGTGCGCTTCGCGATCGTTTTTGCGAGGTTCGAGCGGGGTGGTGTAGCGGACGGCCTGGTCCATCCAGAAGGAGTCGCCGCCTCCATTGCGTTTGTGGAAAATCCACATCAGGCCGGGGAAAAAGCCGTCGCTCCAGTTGGTCCAAACGGGGCCCTCGTGTTTCCACTTGCCGTTGTTGGTGTACATGGGGTAGAACCCCGGATGCGCCTCGATGAGTTTGCGGACCTGCTGCTGAGCGAATCGCAACGCTTCTTCGAAAGCCGAGCGATCCGCTTCCAGGACGAATTGAATCATGCACTAGGATTTTAGCAGCCGGGTTGGGAGGGGCGGGTTAGGTTGGAAAGGCCCGGGCCGCTTTTTCCGGATGCATCCTGGCTTTGCGCTGGGGCATGTCGTTGGTTTGGCCGTGATGCGACCGGGGTGGGCATGCAACCCCGTCTCACAAAGGGTGCTTTGTGCCACCATTGAACCCCCTGCCCTGCCGTGCTAATCTCGCCGCTAAAATGAAGGAGAGGGCCCATGCATTTAAACACGGTACAGGAAATTGAACGCGCGATAGACGCGCTCACGCCGCAGCAGATAGAAGAGCTATACGCATGGCTTGACCAGCGCCATCCGCAGCTTATCGACGCGCAGCTTAAAGCCGATCTTAACGCCGGGCGCATCGACGACCGCATTAATCGCGCCTTGGCCGACCACAAAGCCGGAAACACACAACCCCTCTAAGCGGTCCCCGTAATGATGCACCGCGCGAACGCGGATTTCTGGAAGGACTATCGCGCCCTGCCCGCCGACATCCGCGCACGGGCGGATAAACAGTTCGCCTTGCTGAAAAACAATCCGCAACACCCTTCCCTGCAATTCAAGAAACTCGGCGACCGCAACGGGCAGGAAATCTGGTCGGCGCGGGTGACGCTGAAATACCGCGTCTTGGCTGTCAAGTTGCCCGACGAGTACGTTTGGTTTTGGATTGGCGAGCATAACGTCTATGACGCTCTCATCAAGTGACCCGTGTCTCACAAAGGGTAGGTCCTGAGACGATCGTCGAAGGCTCGTCACCGGCAGCTTCCAGAGCCTCACAATTGAGTCTGAGATTAGGCGGCGAATGGTACTGATGACACCCTTTTCGGCCTGTTTGCAAAACTTCTCACTAGTCCATCTCAGAATCCGGCCCAAGCACCGCAGTTGAAGCCGGCCGGGCCGTAGGTCGGCGACGCTGATTTGGGCCTCCCGTCAAAGGCGAGTGTGGGCGTGGCGAGGCCACTGAGTTCGCCGGCGCCTTGGGTTCTTTTCGGACTGGTGGTGTGGCGATTGGGCACAACGTGTGAGGGGGGTGGTCAGGAATCCGGCCTCAGCGTAGACAGCCTCCGCGCTATCCAGATGGAACGCGGGATGCTGTGGAATCTCGCATGTCCCGCCGAACAGGGTCTGCCGTGTCATTGTTCCTGATGGCATTGTTCCTGGCTGCGTTGCCGCTTGCAGCCGCAAGCACCAATCCCCAGCATTTTTCATCGCATCCCACGGATTCAGATTCACGCGATCAAGCCCAACTGCTAGTCATGGACCAGGCCGGGAACATGTTCACGGTATCGGCGAAGTCGGAGAACGGTTTTCCGGCGCCCAAAATTCGCATCATCAAGACTGATCCATCCGGCAATGTGCTCGCGATCCTCGATTTTGGCGGTTCCTCGGTAGATGTTGCGAACGCGGCGGCAATCGATCCCCAAGGCAATCTGGTGGTGGCCGGAAGCGCAACGTCAACAGATTTCCCGCTGATTGCGCCCTTACAAAGTTCTGGAGGAGCGTTTGTCACAAAGGTGGATGCGCAACTCGGGAATCTTCTCTATTCCACGCGCCTGGGAGTGAGCGGAAGCCGGGCGACGGCGGTGACACTGGATGCGGAGGGAGATATCTTTGTCGCCGGCGACACGCCACCCGGTTTTCCCGTTACGTCAGGCGTTCTCCAGACTCAGTCGCCACCCGCGCCCCCGTCCGGCTCAATCGCAAATGGCTTTGTCTTGGAGATTTCGGCTGCTGGAGATCGCCTGATCTTTTCTACGCTTTATACAGGCGGGGGCGTCACCTGCAATGGCAGTTGCATCGCGCCTGTCCTATTCCCTGCCGGACCCACGGGACCCGATCTTTTCACTACGCCACAGGCGATCGCGCTCGATTCGACGGGAGCCGTCATTATCGCCGGAGTGACGGATGCTAATAATCTTGCCGTCAGTCCAAATGCGTATGCGCAGCAGTGTAATTGCACGGATGACGCCTTTGCCGGATTCGTCGCAAAAATTGGCGCCTCGGGTACACAGTTGATCTGGGCCACCTACCTTCCTCCAGGCGCGTCGGCAGGCTCGAACACCACGGCTTTTTCTGTACGCGCGGTGGCGCTCGATTCGTCAGGCAACATCGTCCTAGCAGGCACAACCTCAGCCGGCTTTCCGGTCACTTCCAACGCGCTTCAGACAGCCTACCCGCAGCAGGGTGGACCGATTCTCGGAACGCCTGCCGCGGGCTTTCTGGCAAAACTGAGTTCGAACGGGAGCGGCTTGATCTTCGCCACGTATTTCGGCGGAAACACGATCGGCAGCAACCTCGTGAGACCGGTTGCAAACGGCCCAACGGCGATTGCATTGGACAGCCAATCGAACATTTGGGTAACCGGTGGCTCAGCAACAGTGGCGTTGCCCTCGAAATCCGGCACGGCGCTCTTGGGACAAGACTACATTGCGGGCATTTCCAGCGACGGCGCGAGCTTGCTTTCGCTGTTCACGGCTCCCGATGGCGCCGCAGGCGCGGGGCTCGCGATCACGTCCCAGGGCGCTCTAGCAGTGCTTGGTCAGGAGGGCTTGATACTCATCTCTTCGGCAACGCCCGCGCCATCAGTAATGGGGATTGTTGGCGCGGCTTCGTTCCAGGCCTCCCGGGCCGTCTGCGCTCGCGAAGTGGTGTCGTTGTATGGGATCGACATCGGCCCCGCGTCGGTCCAGACGGCTCAGATCGCCAATGGCGTGATCGGGAATTCGCTCGGTGGCATCCAGGTTCTCTTTGACGGCGTGCCGGCGGCTCTGCTCTATGCGGGCCCGACTCAGATTAATGCCATCGTGCCCAGTGCGGTTGCCGGGCTCGAGACAACGGCCGTCCAGATCGTCACGCCCGCCGGCACGATTGCGGGACCCCAGATGCCGGTGGAACAGACGCTGCCGCAGGTGTTCACCGACATCAACGGTTTCGCGCTGGCTGTTAATCAGGACGGCACGCTGAATTCCTCCGATCATCCCGCCGTAGCGGGCTCGGTCGTGTCGATATGGCTGGAGGGCGGCGGCGCCGCTTCAGCCGCCGCAACCGATAACGCGATTAACGCGGGTCTTTCGGACGGGCAGTTCCCAACCTCTGTCCTGACCAATGTCAACTCGGTAGATGGCGGGTTCGAGTCGCTAGAAGTTTATTACGACGGCGATGCTCCCGCGCTGCCGAGCGGAATGATACAGATGAATTTCCGCTTGCCGGAAGTTCTGCACGCTCCCACAGGAATCGCACTCTATGAAGTGCAAGCCGGGCCTGGCGTGAGCCATCAGTTTGCGCTCTTCTAGAGGCTGGTAAAGCTGGCCACGTTCGGGCGTGGCGACGCCTTGGCCCTTTCGGCGTTGTGGGATAATCTTACTGGAGTCTTACCGATGCAAACAACACGTCTCTCGACCAAGGGTCAGATCATCCTGCCTAAGGGCATCCGTGTCGCCCGAGCATGGGGACCAGGCACGGAATTCACGGTCGAAGAAACTGGAGAAGGAATCCTGCTCCGCCCCGCTGCACATTTCCCCGACACCAAACTCGTGGAAGTAGCCGGCTGTCTGGGATCAAAGCGAAAGGCGAAAACGCCGGCTCAAATGCGGGCCGCGATTGGACGGGAAGTGATGCGACGCCATGGTCGCGGTCGATACTAACGTATTAGTACGGCTACTGACGGGCGACGACCCCAAGCAAGCTGCCGTGGCGCGATCGCTGTTCGCGTCCGAGCAAATCTGGATCGCGAAGACTGTGTTGCTCGAAACCGGCTGGGTACTCCGCAGTTTGTACGAATTCGAGGAGAGCGCGATTCGTGAGGCATTCACGAGGTTGCTGGGCCTCAAGAACATCCATGCGGAGGACGAATCATCAGTGGCCTCCGCTCTGGCACTCACGGCGCAAGGCATTGAACTTGCCGACGCTATACACCTGAGCGGCAGACCCCCGGAAGCAGTATTCGCCTCTTTCGACAAATCGCTCGTTCAACGCGCGAAGCGCGCAAGGGTGTCCAGGATCGCCGGTTTGTCCGTTTAACCGAAGGCCTCACTACATGTTGTAGAAAAACTCTTCGTACACGATCTTGCCGTCAACCACTTTGTAGACCGCGACCTCTTCCATCTGGAAGCGCCTGCTTTGCGGTTTAAAGGTGACGTCCAGCTTGAAAGTCACGGCGAAATGCGAACCGGCCACCAGCGGACCGTGGACGGTGGAGGAGTGCACTTCGTGGTTGTCGGCCCACCATTGGCCCTTGGCGGCGACGGCCGCGATGCCTTTGGCCTCGCGCGATTGTCCGGGAGGCGCGCCGGCTTCCATGCTGACGATGTCGGGCGAGTAGAGGGTTTTCATGGCCTCCTCGAACTTAAATTCCGAGCAGAGTTTGACGAGCTTGTCCGCTACTTCTTGGGTAGTCATGATCGATCTCCTATGCGTATTTTCGGTGGTTCCGTCTTACGTTAGCACACAGGGATTTCGGCGAAACAATTTTTCGCAGGTTCGCTCTAACAATCGTGAGGTGAGATGATGCGCGTATTTACATTTCTGTTACTGGCGGTCGTTGTCGCAATCGGCATGACGGCTGCCGCTCCCAAAGCGCAGGCTCAGGTTGCGGTCGAAGTTGGACCTGCGCCTGACTGCCCGTACGGTTACTATGACGTTCCTCCGTACAACTGCGCTCCCGTTGGATACTACGGTCCGGAATGGTTTAGTGGCGGGGTCTTCATCGGTGTCGGCCCGTGGTTTCATGGTCCCGCCGAATTCCGGGGTCACGTGAATAACCATTTCCATCCGGAACACGGCTACAAGGGTCCATTGCCGCAGCGTGGCGAGAAAGCGGATCCCGCACGGCATGTCGATGCTGCCCACTTCAAGGGCAACGAAATGCGCGACGGTCGTGGCCACGTAGTCAAACGCTAGTTGAACTGTTCGATCGAGAACGAATGGGCCGGTGCGGTCAGCCGGCCTCTCGTCTCATTAGGCGACGATCTTGGGCGGAGGCAACTCGCGCGCGGGGCACAGGGACTCGAAGCCGTTGGCTTTATGCTGGCCGTCGCAGAAGGGCTTGTTTTGGGACAGGCCGCAGCGGCACAGCGAAATGACCGTGCGGCCCGCCAGCCCGAATTCGTTGCCCTGGGCGTCGTGGATGGTGAAGTCGCCTTCGATGCGGATCGGGCCATTCGAGTTTACGGTGATTTTGGTGGACGCCATCAGTAGCGATGGTAGCAGATCGATCCTCAGGCTTCGCTGAGCACGCAGATGTCGCGCAAGTTGCGATAGTCTTCCGCGAAATCCAGGCCGTAGCCGACGACGAACTCGTCCGGGATCTTGAAGCCGACGTAGGTAACTTCCACCGGGCGAAGCCTGCGCTCGGGCTTGTCGAGCAACGTCGCGACGCGCAGCGATTTCGGCCGGCGCTGCTCGAGAACGTTCACCAGGTAGGTCAACGTGACGCCGCTGTCGACGATATCTTCCACCACCAGCACGTGATGACCCTCGATGGAAACGTCCAGATCCTTGGTCACTTTGACCTGACCGGACGTGGTCTTGCCGCGTCCGTAGCTGGAGATGCCGATGAATTCGACGCGCGAGGGCGTTTTTATGGCGCGCGACAGGTCCGCGAGAAACATGAAAGCGCCCTTGAGGATGGCGATCAGGTAGATGGGGCCTTCGGGAAAATCGGCGGTGATCTGCTCGCCCATTTCGTGCACGCGCTTTTGGATTTGATCGGCGGTTAGGAAGACGCGAGCGACCAAGGCCATCGGCTAGTCGCCGGCGGCAAGTCGAGTGCTTCCGGGACCGATGTGGATGTGCGCGGCGGTGGCTTTGCCGGGAATGGCGTGAGTAAATGCGTAGAACGGAATCTGGTGCGAGTGCAGGTACTGACGCAGCCAAAGGCCCTCGCGATCCACTGGATTGACGGCCACGTCCACGCGGCCGCGATGATCGAAGCCCAAGGCGCGATGCAAGCCGGTCTCGCCATCGGCGCTGATGGGAAGGGGATGGTCGAATTCGCGCGCGAACGCCAGTTGGAGCGGCTTCAGATCGGCCGCTTCGTTGAATTTACCGGCGCCTTCGAAATGCTCCATGGCTTGGTCGAAGGAATCGCGATTTTCGGTCGCGGCGGAGTTCCGCATTTCGGCTATGGCGAGTTCCAGCTTCGCGAGCGCCGCCTGCTGGATGATGAGATTGGCGCGCGAGTGCGCAAGGTTGAGGGTGGTCTGCCGAGCGGATAATTCCAGGAACAGCGGAGCGACGGCGGTGGCTGCAATAAAGCCTTTGTCGACCAGCGTCCTGATTTGATCGATGCGGGCCTGCTGGCGGTCGACGCGGCGCTGGGCGGCGGCGATCATTTCGTCGGCGAGCGCAGGGTTCAGATCCTTGGAGTAAAAATCGCCGAACAGATTTCGAGCCAGGATGGCGTCGTCCTGGGCGTCGGCGACATCCAATTTCGCTTGCTCGAGACGGATGCGAGGCAGCGCGTCGGCTTTTACCAACACCTCGACTTTTTCGAGTTCGCGATTGGCCAGCTCAATCCTTTTATTTGCAATCGCTTCAGGGGAATAGTCGGGAGTCTGGCCGAAAGATGCGAGCGCACCCAGACACAAAAATACAAATGGGAATTGTCGCATCGGCAAATTTAGTGTAGCATACGGGTAGGAGAACCACCCCGCTATCCGAGAGCAAAGCAGTACCGCGCTTCAAGCTATCGCCCCCTCGTTTGCGACCCCGCCTTGGCTCACCGCTGTCCGTGCCGCCGAATCGAAAAAGGCAACCGATATTTGTGTGCTGGATTTGCGCGAGGTGACCTCGTTCGCCGACTTCTTCGTGGTTTGCACCGGCGGTAATCCGAAACAAATCCAAGCCATCACGGAAGAGATCGGCTTGCAATTGGAGAATCGCGGGGAGCATTCGGTGAGCGTCGAAGGATTCGACAATGCCGAGTGGGTATTAGCGGATTACGGCGATTATCTGATCCACGTGTTCTCGGCGAAGGCGCGAACGTTTTACGATCTCGAGCGGCTGTGGCGGCATGCGAAGGTGGTCCAGGTTCCAGCCGGTTCTTAAGCCGAGTCATCGTTTAGAAACTACGGTTCGTCGGTCGCCGTTTGACTTCGCCGGCGCGAAGTCATAGGCTTCCAGCATGCGCATTCGTGGTTCGATTAAAGGATTGGCCGTCGTGCTGCTGGCGACAGCGGGAACGTTTGCGGCTTCGGCAAAATCCATGGAGAAACCGATGTTCAAGGACGCATATGTCAAAGTGAACGGCGTGCGCCTGCATTGTGTAACGGCGGGCAAGGGCCATCTGATTTTGTTTCTGCATGGATTCCCCGAGTTCTGGTACGAGTGGAAAGATCAGCTCGCCGAATACGGCAAGGACCACCTGGCGGTGGCGCCGGACATGCGCGGCTACAATCTGTCGGACAAGCCAGCCGAGCTCGATCAATACAAGATGAGCGTCCTGGTGGAGGACGTTCGCGCGCTAGCCGACCATTTTTCGCACAATAGGAAATTCGTGCTGGTGGCGCACGATTGGGGCGGCGGGGTGGCGTGGGCGTTCGCGATCGCGCATCCGGATTATCTGGAGAAGCTGGTGATCATCAACGCTCCGCATCCAGGCGTGTTCGGGCGCCTGCTGGCGTCCGACGCCGCGCAGCAAAAGGCCAGCCAGTACATGCTGATGTTCCGGAGTCCGCAAGCCGAGGAAACTTTATCGGCCAACAATTACGGCTTCCTGGTGGGCGTGGTGCTGGGGCCGGGATTGAAGAGCGGCGCGTTCACCGAAGAGGACAAGCAGGCGTACATCAAAGCCTGGTCGCAACCGGGCGCGCTGACGGGCGGGTTGAATTACTATCGCGCGAACGCATTGGGACCGCCGGCGCCGGGGCAGCCGTCGTCGGGCAGCTTTGGATTGGACGCCGCGTCGCTCATGGTCAAGGTTCCGACGCTGGTGATTTGGGGCGAGAAGGACACCGCGTTGTTGACGCAAAACCTGGATGGACTGGACCAGTTCGTTCCGCAACTGACCATCAAGCGCATTCCAGACGGGACGCACTGGGTGATCCACGAGAAGCGGGATGAAGTGAACGCGGATATACGGGGGTTCATCCGTTAGCGGGCGTTCGCGCGGCTACTTCAAGTACGTTTTAAGAGCGTCGATCAAGTCCGCGGCCGCCTTGTTTTGAGCCTTGGTGGGATTGCGATCCGGATCGAGTACGTGGAAGCGAATATGGCCCTCGATCACCTCGGCCATGAGCGAATCGAGCGCGCCGCGGCAGACGGCGATCCCGTGTAAGACCTCGGAGCACTCCGCTTCTTCGTCGATGGAACGCTCCAGCGCCTCCATCTGGCCGCGCATGCGGTGAACTCGATTCAGCAAACTCTTTTTTTCTTCGACAGTATGAGCCATGGGATTGTTACAAACAGATTTATTAGCGTCCTCACTCTTTACAAGTATACCCCCACCCGTATATTCTGTATAGGGCGCTCGCGCGCCGTGGCGCATCGTGATTCGGATCTGGTTCACTATCCTACTTGCGGCGGGGGCGGCGGCTCAACAGCCGGATGCTACTGCGCCCGAGCCGCAGGACCAGCCTTCCGGCGGAAACGATCCATCCGATCGCTGGAGCATTTTTTACCAGGCCACGTCCATCGGCGACTATCATCCGGCCTTTCCGGCGCTTTACACCGGCGCCTTCAGCTTGCAGCCTCACGAGGAACAGGACGTTTCTCTAACCACCACGCTTTTTCTCGGGTATCGCCTCAGCGACAATGCGCAGATCTATCTGGACCCGGAGATTGCGGGCGGTCGCGGATTCAGCGGCGTCAACGGACTGGCGAATGCCGCCAACGGCGAACTGCCGCGCGTGGCCTCCGCGACGCCCAAGCCTTATCTGGCGCGCGCCTACATTACCTACGACTTCGGATTCGGCGACGCGCGCGAGGCTGTCGAAAGCGACGCGAATCAGCTAGCTGGTTCACGGCCCGAAACGCGTTACAGCATCACTCTCGGCCGGTTTTCGGCGACGGATTTTTTCGACGACAACCGCTACTCGCACGATCCGCGAACTCAGTTTATGGGCTGGGCGGTGATGTACAACGGAGCATGGGATTATCCGGCGGATACGCGAGGCTACACCTGGGGCTGGGTGCACGAGTTTCACACCAAGAACTGGTCGCTGCGTTACGGTAGTTTCGCCGAACCAAGGGTTGCTAATGGATTGAGATTCGATCGGCGGCTGTTTCGCGATCGCGGGGACAACTTCGAGGAAGAAATGGATCACTCATTTCATGGGCATCCCGGCGCGATTCGGTTCCTCCAATTCCTGCTGCACACCGATTCCGGGAGCTATGCGGAGACATTGCAACTCAGCGAGCAGAATGGCACCCGGCCGAACGTGGTGGCGACGCGCGAGGTGGGGCGGTTGAAGTATGGAGCCGGCATCAGCTGGGACCAGGAGGTGACGAAGAACGTTGGAATCTTCGGGCGGTTGGGATGGAACGACGGGAAAACGGAAAGCTTCGCGTTCACGGCCATGGATCGGCTGGCCACGGCAGGTGTCTCGGTGGCGGGTGCGCGTTGGAATCGACCGAAGGACGTCGTGGCCACGGAGCTGACAGTGGGCGGAATTTCCGGCGTGCATGCGTCCTACCTGGCGCACGGCGGATACGATTTTCTGATCGGCGACGGCGCTTTGCAATACGCGCCCGAGTACTCGTGGGAAACCTACTATAGCGCCCCCCTGTTCCGAGGCTTTGTGGGGAGCCTCGACGTTCAGCATATTGCGAATCCGGCGTACAATCAGGACCGCGGTCCGGTTTGGGTTTTCAGCCTGCGTTTGCACATGGAGTACGGACGGGGGTTGTCGAAAAGGCGCGGGCCGTAGCGGCTTGGCCACTGTTTAATCGAGCAGAGGAAAGATGCATTGGGCTACAATGTAGCTCAGGAGCGCAACACCATGCCGGACAAATCCGTCGTTCGCGCCCGCATCGATGAACGCACGAAGCGGGAAGCCGCGGCGGCGCTGAAGAAAATCGGTCTCACCGTGTCCGATGCGTTTCGATTGCTGCTGGTGCGCGTTGCAGCGGAAAAGGCCCTACCGTTCGAGCCGCTCAATCCCAACGCCGAAACGATCGCAGCGATGAAGGCTGCCCGCCGGGGTGAGTTAATCAAGGTCGGCAAACCGGACAGACTGCTGCGAAGTCTGAATGCGGGACGTTAGGTACACCACTCGCTTCAAGCGTGACTACAGGCGAGAAAAATCCGCCCCGTACGGTAAGAGGCTGGATGCCCTGCTGATGGAGCTCGTCAACTTGCTCGCCGCCGACACGCCGCTGCCGCGTCGGAATTTTGATCACCCGCTGGCCGGCGAATGGAACGATCACCGCGACTGCCACATCCGGCCGGATCTGGTTCTCATCTACCGCAAGCCGGATGACGACAGCCTCGAACTTGTGCGCCTTGGGTCGCATAGTGAGCTGGGCCTGTGAAACGGGCGGGGCAGGCTTCAGGTGTGAACCGCCAGTGGAACGGACGCGCCCGCTTCAATCAAAAGACCGCTCATAGAGCTACGATGGATTAAGTCAGCCGCACGAAAAGCTGAGGAATGCGTTCTTCGCAAGAACAAGAAGACTTCTTGGAGCATGGCCGCTTTGGCGAGGGCGAGCAGAATCTTCGCCGCGCCAGAATTGACCCGTTGGTGTGGATAGGTCTCGGGCTTCGTAGGCGCCGAGTGCGCCTGTTTCGGTTCAGCTGTAGTCTTTAACATTGGCAGAGACGACGGGGGGCCGTTTTTTTTGATGGCTTCCATTCTGGGAGTTACTGTAGGTGTAGTTTGCTGCACTTTTGGATTTGTGCGAATGCGATCCAAGTAAACGCGCGAAAACCTATTTTCCCGAACTCACGAGGGCCGTTAGTCCGCCGCGGCCGACGGCGTCCACCCGGCGGGCGGTTCCTGCAATAAATCCAGAAACGCCTGGCCGGCGCGATGGAAGCGCTTCTTGCGCCGATGCACGATACCGAGCGGGCGATATAAGCCGAACTCGGCAATCGGTATCGGGATCAGGCGGCCTTGCGCCACCTCCGCCTCCATCACTCGCGCGGGCATAATGCTGATGCCCGATCCGTGCGCCACCGCTTCCTTGATCATTTGCAGATTGTCGAAGTGCATGGTCACGTTTACTCGCACGTGATGCTCGCGCAGAAAGCGGTCGATCTCGCGGCGGATCGGCAGGTCTTCGTCGAAACCGACGAAGTCGAATCCTTCCAACTGTTCGGGCCGCAGCTCGGTTTCTTCCGCCAGCTCGTGATAGGGCGAAGCGGCCACCACCATTTGCTCTTCCCGCCAGGGAAGCACGATGACCTCTTTGCTCGACTCGGCGTAGCTCATCAAACCGAGATCGGCGTGGTCCGTAACCACAGCTTCGTACACTTTTTCGGGGCGCAGGTACTCGACTTCTAAACGCGCTTGGGGGTGACGGCGCGAGAACTCGTTTTCGAGCTGCGACATCTCCGACAATCCCACCGAGTAAATCGAAGCCACTCGAACCGTGCCCTCCACCCCGCTCTTCAGGCGTTCGAGCGCTACCAGGAATTCGTCCTGTCGGCGAAGCACGTCGCGGCACAAATCCAGGTAGAGCTTGCCGGCATCGGTGACGGTCAGGGGGCGACTGGAACGGTCCAAAAGCGCGACGCCCAGCCGCTCCTCGATCTCCTGCAAATGCTGGCTCGCCGCTGATTGACTAACGGCGTTCGCAGTGGCACCGCGGCTGAAGCTCCTGGCTTGAGCTATATCCTTGAAAAGCTTGAAGTGATCCAGGTCCATCAGAAGCTCTATTGTATTAGATATGCTAATAATAAGTCAACACACAATTCCGCTGGACTAATAATTAAATTATGCTAGACTCCTAAATATGCACGGACTCCCGGTCGAGCAAGGTCTCTACGATCCGAGAAACGAGCATGATGCTTGCGGCATCGGCTTTGTGGTCAACACCAAGGGTCAGCAATCCCACGACATCATCGCCAAGGGATTGCAGATCCTGATCAACCTGGCGCATCGCGGCGCGTGCGGCTGCGATCCGGAAACGGGCGACGGCGCGGGCATCCTGATCCAGATTCCCCACAAATTTTTTGCGCGCGAATGCGCGGCGCTCGGCTTCACTTTGCCGCCTCCGGGCGAGTATGGCGCCGGCATCGTATTTTTGCCGGTGGAACCGTCGCATCGGCTGATCGTCGAGGGCATTCTGGAACGAATCGCGCGGGAGGAGGGCCTGGCGGTGCTGGGCTGGCGCGATACGCCGGTGAATGTGGACGCCATCGGCCGCATCGCGCGCGCCTCGCAACCTTACATCGAACAGATCTTCATTCGCGGCGCGGCGGCGATGTCGGAAGACGAGTTGGAGCGAAAGCTATACGTGGTTCGCAAGCGCGCCGAATCGGAGATTGCCGCTTCCGATCTGGCGGACAAAAGCTTCTTCTATATTCCGTCGCTCTCGGTGCGGACCATCGTTTATAAAGGGCTATTGCTGGCCGAGCAGATCGCCGAGTTTTACAACGAGCTGACCGATCCGGACGCGATGAGCGCCATCTGCCTGGTGCATCAGCGGTTCTCCACCAACACTTTTCCGTCGTGGCCGCTGGCGCATCCTTATCGCTACATCTGCCACAACGGCGAGATCAACACCATCCGCGGAAACGTGAATTGGATGCACGCGCGGGAGCAGATTCTTGCCTCTCCGGTTTTCGGCGACGATCTGAAGAAAATCTTTCCGGTGATTGCGCCGAGCGGGAGCGATTCGGCTTCGATCGACAACGCGGTGGAGCTGCTGACGCTGGCCGGGCGCAGTTTGCCGCACGTGATGGCGATGCTGATTCCCGAAGCTTGGGACGCCGATAGCACGATGCCCGGCCCCAAAAAGGCATTCTACGAATATCACGCTTCGCTGATGGAGCCCTGGGACGGACCGGCGGCGATTGCCTTCACCGACGGGCGCGTGATCGGCGCCACGCTGGATCGCAACGGGTTGCGTCCAGCGCGCTATTTGGTCACGCACGACGATCTGGTCATCATGGCGTCGGAAGCCGGAGTGCTGCCGGTGAAGCCCGAAGAGGTGAAATTCAAGGGACGGCTGCAACCGGGCCGCATGCTGCTGGTGGACACCGTCGAAGGCCGCATCATACCCGACGAAGAGATCAAGCAGCGGCTGGCCGGACGTCAGCCTTACGGCGATTGGATCCGGGACAACCAGATCACGCTCGACAGCCTGCCGGAGCCTCCGCACGTCTACGAGTCGGATCTCGAGACCATCATCCGGCGGCAGCGGGCGTTCGGATACACCGACGAAGACCTGCGCGTGCTGATGGCGCCCATGGCTACGACGGGCGAAGAGCCGATCGGTTCGATGGGCACCGATACGCCGCTGGCGTGCCTTTCCGACAAACCGCAGCCGCTGTTTCATTACTTCAAGCAGTTGTTCGCGCAGGTCACCAATCCGGCCATCGATCCGATTCGCGAAGAGCTGGTGATGTCGCTGACCAGCTACATCGGCACCGAGCGAAACATCTTGGAAGAAACGCCGCAACATTGCCACACGCTGAAGTTACCGCACCCGCTGCTGACCAATCGCGATCTCGAAAAGCTGCGGCGCGTTTCCACCAGCGATCTGTTGGCTACTACCTTGCCTATGCTGTTCCGCGTTTCGGGCGGAGAGCAAGAGCTGCAGCGGTCGCTTGACGAGCTTTGCCGGGCCGCGTCCCGCGCGGTGAAGTCGCGCTATACGCTGCTCATTCTGTCGGACCGCGGAGTGGACCAGGAATACGCGCCCATTCCGAGCCTGCTGGCTTTGTCGGCGGTTCACAATCATCTGGTGCGGGAGGGTTCGCGCACGCAGGTGGCTCTGATAATCGAATCCGGCGAGCCCCGCGAGGTGATGCATTTCTGCCTGTTGATCGGATATGGCGCGAGCGCCGTGAATCCTTATCTGGCCATCGAAACGCTGGAGGACCAGGCCGCTCGCGGCAATTTCCCCAGCGGCGTCACGTTCGAGAGCGCGCTCAAGAACTACAAGAAAGCGGTCAATAAAGGGCTGCTCAAGGTTTTTTCGAAGATGGGAATTTCGACGCTGCAGAGCTATCGCGGCGCGCAGGTATTCGAAGCCATCGGGCTGAACAAGTCGCTGGTGGACCGCTACTTCACCGGAACCGCGTCGCGCATCGAGGGCGTCGGTTTGGACGTGCTCGCTCGGGAAGCGCTGATGAAACACGAGCACGCGTTCCGTCCGATTTCCGACGCCGACACGGAGCTCGAAACCGGCGGTAATTACCAGTATCGCGTGCGCGGCGAGTTTCATCTCTTCAACCCGCATACGGTAAGCAAGCTGCAACATGCCGTTCGGCAATCGAACTTCCAGACGTTTCAGGAATACACGCAACTCGTCGACGACCAGAGCAGGGAATTGTGCACGCTGCGCGGTTTGATGGACTTGAAGCTCGCCGAAAAGCCGGTTCCCATCGACGAAGTGGAGCCAGCCGGCGAAATCGTGAAACGCTTCGCCACCGGGGCGATGTCGTTCGGCTCCATCAGCAAGGAAGCGCACGAGACGCTGGCCATCGCGATGAACCGGATCGGCGGCCGGTCGAACACGGGCGAGGGCGGGGAAGACGAGGCGCGTTTCGCGCGCGATCCGAACGGCGATTGGCGGCGCAGCGCGATCAAGCAAGTGGCTTCGGCGCGCTTTGGCGTCACCACCAACTACCTGGTGAACGCCGACGAATTGCAAATCAAGATTGCGCAGGGCGCGAAGCCGGGCGAAGGCGGGCAGTTGCCCGGCTATAAAGTGGACGAAGTGATCGCGCGCGTGCGGCATTCCATTCCGGGAGTGCAGTTAATTTCGCCGCCGCCGCATCACGACATTTATTCGATCGAGGATTTGGCGCAGCTCATCTACGATTTGAAGAATGTCAATCCGCGCGCGCGCATCTCGGTGAAGCTGGTGGCGGAAGTGGGCGTGGGCACGGTGGCGGCGGGCGTCGCCAAGGCGCATGCCGACCTGGTGCTGATCAGCGGGCATGACGGGGGCACCGGGGCATCGCCGCTCACGTCCATCAAGCATGCGGGAGTTCCCTGGGAACTTGGGTTGTCGGAGACCCAGCAGGTGCTGGTGTTGAACGATCTGCGCAGCCGCATTCGCGTCCAGACCGACGGAAAATTGCAGACTGGCCGCGACGTCACCATCGCCGCGCTGCTGGGGGCCGAGGAGTTCGGGTTCTCCAGCGCGCCGCTGGTATCGATGGGTTGCATCATGATGCGCAAGTGCCATCTGAATACTTGCCCGGTGGGGATCGCGACGCAGGATCCGGCGTTGCGCAAGAAATTCCAGGGCACGCCGGAAAACGTCATCAACTTCTTCTTCTATATCGCCGAGGAAGTCCGCCAATGGATGTCGAAACTGGGTTTCCGAACCATGGACGAAATGGTTGGGCGCGTGGATCGAATCGAAATGCGGCACGCGATCGAGCATTGGAAAGCCCGCGGTCTGGATTATTCGAGCATTCTTTATAACCCGGCTGCGCCCCGGCGGGTTGGCCGGCGGTGCATGATCGCGCAGGATCACGGACTCAATCAGGCGCTCGATTACAAGCTGATCGATCATGCCAAGGACGCGTTGGAGCACGGCACGCCCGTGGAGTTCAAGATGCCGATTCGCAACGTGCATCGGACCGTGGGGGCGATGCTTTCGGGCGAGATCGCGCGGAGATACGGATCCGAGGGCCTCGCGGACGATACGATCCGGTTCGAATTCAACGGGTCGGCCGGCCAAAGCTTCGGCGCGTTTCTCGCCAAGGGCGTCACGTTGACGCTTGAGGGCGACGCCAACGACTACGTCGGCAAGGGCCTTTCGGGCGGACGGTTGATCGTGTATCCGCCGCATCGTTCCACTTTTCTGCCGGAAGAGAACATGTTGGTGGGCAACGTGGTTCTTTACGGCGCAACCAGCGGCGAGGCGTTTTTCAACGGCATGGCGGGCGAGCGATTCGCGGTCCGCAATTCCGGCGCGACGGCGGTGGTGGAAGGCGTCGGCGATCACGGCTGCGAATACATGACGAGAGGACTGGTGGTGGTGCTGGGCCGCGCTGGGCGCAACTTCGCCGCTGGAATGACGGGCGGCATCGCATTCGTTCTGGACGAAGGGGGCGAGTTCGCGAACGTCCTGTGCAATAAATCCAGCGTGGACCTGGAACCCGTCGCCGACGCCGCCGATACGCAGGCGCTTCTCAATCTGATATCGAGGCACGTCGACGCCACCGGGAGCCCGCGCGGAAAATGGATTCTCGAAAACTGGCTCACGATGCTGCCGAAATTCGTGAAGGTGTTCCCGCACGAATTCAAGCGCGTGCTCGGCATTGCGCGGGGGGCGCATCCGCTGCCGGCACGGTCGGCCGATCCCGTCATCGAGCGCGCCTCCGATCACCGGCAGGTGGCCCATGGGTAAGACCACGGGCTTTCTGGAGCACACCCGCGAGCTTCCCCAGCGTAGGCCGGTGACCGAGCGAGTCAACGATTGGTTCGAGGTTTACACGGATTTCGAGGAGGAGAAAGTCCGCACGCAAGGCGCGCGCTGCATGGATTGCGGAGTGCCGTTTTGCCACACCGGCTGCCCGCTCAACAACGTGATTCCCGACTGGAACGACCTGGTTTATCGGGATCAATGGCGCGGCGCGATCCGGGCGCTGCACGCCACTAACAATTTTCCCGAATTCACGGGCCGCATTTGCCCCGCGCCCTGCGAAGCCGCGTGCGTGCTCGGCATAAACGAACCGCCCGTTACCATCAAGGTGATCGAGAAGACCATCGTCGAGCATGCCTTCCGCGAAGAATGGATTCGCCCCGAGCCGCCGCTCCGGCGCACGGGCAAGCGCGTGGCCATCGTTGGGTCGGGACCCGCGGGATTGGCAGCCGCGCAGCAATTGAATCGCGCCGGACACAGGGTAACGGTTTTCGAAAAAGCGGACCGCGTCGGCGGGCTGCTGCGCTATGGCATCCCCGAATTCAAGATGGAAAAGTGGGTGCTCGATCGGCGGCTGGAGCAGATTCGCGAGGAGGGCGTGGAGTTTCGAACCAATGTTCAGATCGGGTCCACGATCACGGGCTACGAGCTGCGCAAGCATTTCGACGCGATCCTGTTGGCCGGGGGCGCCGAGCAGCCGCGCGATCTCAACGTGCCGGGCCGGGAATTGAAGGGCATCCATTTTGCCATGGATTTTCTGCCGCAACAGAACAAGGTCTGCGCCGGCGACGATGTGGCCGATCAGATTCTGGCCACCGGGAAGCGCGTGGTCATCATCGGAGGCGGCGATACCGGTGCCGACTGCCTGGGGACGTCGCATCGCCAGAAGGCCGCCTCGGTACATCAATTCGAGATTTTGCCGATCCCTCCGGGAGATCGCGCGCCCGAAACTCCGTGGCCGTTGTGGCCGCTGCAATTGCGGACGGAAAGTTCGCACGAAGAGGGCGGCGTTCGCGATTGGGGTCTGGCCACTACGGCTTTCAGCGGAGACGAGCAGGGTCAGGTCCAAAAGCTGCACGCTGTCCGCATCGGGCCTCCGCCGCGTTTCGAGCCGATTCCCGGCACGGAGTTCACGCTGGATGCTGACCTGGTGCTGCTGGCCATGGGCTTCACCGGGCCGCGCCGCGGCGGAATCCTCGATCAACTGGAAGTCGCGCTCGATTCGCGGGGGAATGTCGCCACGGGCGCCGATTACAGTACTAACGCGCCCGGCGTTTTCGCGGCCGGGGACATGCGGCGCGGCCAATCGCTGGTGGTTTGGGCCATCGCCGAGGGTCGCCAAGCCGCCGAGAGCGTCGATCAGTATTTTGCGCGCTTGAACCGTTCGGACCAGTCCTAGATGCTGCGTAATGGTACACCTGCCTCATGGACAGCCCAAGGGCTCCCGGGCTTTAATTGGCCATGGGTCGCTGCTTATACTGCTATGGCGTCGTGACGAAGCAAGATGCGGTTTGCTACACCTGCGGAGAAGGGCTTCCCAAGCGCGCTAAGGCGGCGATCGCCAAGCCGATATCCGCATTGAGCAACATGCTGTTTGTGGCCTCCCTCAGCTTGATGGCGTTTTCGTTTTTCTCCAGCCACAGGCTGCCGTTGACCGCGTCGCTGGCGGTCTCGGGAGTTTTCCTGGTTTTGAGACTTGCTGATCGGTTCCGCAGCCCCAAGCAAACGGGGCGATAGCATCAGTGATTGCCGAGTCCTAGGAACACGATTCCGGCGAGGATCAGACCGACGCCCAAGAGCTTTGCGCCGGTGACCGCCTCCTGGAAGAACAGACGCGACCACACCAGGGAGCAGATGTATCCGAGCGACACCATCGGAAACAGCACGGAGAGTTCCCCGTTCGCCATTCCTTTGACGAAGAGGATTGACGAGAGCAGGTAGGTGATCACGCCCAGGGCGAGCTTCCAGTTGTAAACGATGCTCGACCAGTGGCGTCCCAACGCGTGCGCGCCCGATTTCAGGAACACGGCGCCGGCCGAACCGATCACGGAGCCCACCAGCACCAGAACGATCGAAGAGGCGGGAGTAGTCAATTTCTACCGCCCCAGCCGAGAACTGCCACGCCCGAGACGATAATGGCAATCCCGGCCAGCTTCATTAGATTCATGGTCTCGTGGAACACTAAAACGGACAGGATCGCGACCCAGACGTATCCGAGCGAGATGAGCGGGTACAGGACCGACAGTTCGCCGTGCCGCAAGGCATAAACCATCAACACCGCGAAGATGCCATAGAGGCAATAGCCGGCAAAAAGCGGCGGGATGGTGAAGATTCCCACCAGCGTTCCCATGAGGTCGGGGTGGCTCAAGCGGTTCGCGCCGGTTTTGATCAGTAGCTGAGCGACGGCAACCAACAGCGTGCAGCAGAGGATGATCACCACGGCTTGACGGCGCTTGCCGGGATCCACGGCGCGGCCTCCCTGCGAGATTGTGGCAGTACTCAATATCCCTCCAACGTTTTCATGATATCAATCGGCTCCAGCGTAGAATAAGATTATGACCGCGGCATCCGCCGGTGCAGTGTCGCCGGTGGACAGATTCTTCGAGTTTTCGCTGCTCGGCCTGCTGGCGAGCGGCTTTTTTGCAGTGGCGGGATCCGGGTATCTGGACGCTCCCACGCTGGCCATCACCGCGGCCGCGTTGATCGCGCGCGCGCTGATCTCGGCGGGCGTGATCCGTTTCGAGGTTCCCTCCGGCGTCGTGACGGCGTTCACGCTGGCCTATATCGGTTTCTACCCGATCGATTATTTCTACGTTTCCCAGGCCTTCATCCCGTCCGCTGTTCATATGGTGTTGTTTGTGGCGGTGGTGAAGATTTTGACCGGCCGAACCAGGCGCGACTATCTGCTGTTGAAGCTGATCGCATTTCTCGAATTGCTGGCGGCTTGCGTGCTTTCGGCGCGATTCAATTTCTTCATTTTCCTTCTGCTGTTTCTGGTGCTGGGCGTCGCGACGTTCGCCAGCGACGAGATTCGCCAATCGAGAGAACGGCGGCAGTCCTTCGCCAGAATCTCCGGACCGGGTTTGTCGCTGCGGCTGGCCGCGGTGGTGCTTTGGGTGTCCTGCGGGATCCTGCTGATCACGGCCGGCCTGTTCTTCTTTCTGCCTCGGACCGCTCGCGCGGCGTTCCAACACTTGGTCTCTCAGCGCTATCACCTGACCGGTTTTTCCGATCACGTGACGCTGGGCGAGATCGGCGAGATCAAGAGGGAGAACACCCCGGTGATGCATATCAAAATGGATCACCCCGAGGATCGCTTGCTGGAATTGAAGTGGCGCGGCGCGGCTTTGGCCGAATTCAACGGCCGGGCCTGGTTCAATCGGCCTGGCCGCGCGCAAATTTTGCGTCCCGACCGCGGAGAGCTGCGTTTGGCCAACGACACGGAACGCCGCGCGCCGGGCCGCTACATTTCTTACGCGGTTTATCTCAACGAGCTCGGGTCCGACGCGCTCTTCTTCGCGGGCACGCCTCAATTCCTGCGTATCGATTCGGCGGTGCTGCGCCACCCTTCCGACAGCTACAGCGTGCAATACAGCGAAGCGCGCAACATCTGGTACCGCGCCTACAGCCGGTTGGAATTGCCCGCGCGCGAGACGAGTTTAGCGGACCAGGCCGCCGAACCGCTAACGCAGGCGCAGCGCGGCATGTACCTGCAATTGCCTCGCATCGATTCTTACGCGCGCATCGACGAACTGTCGCGCAGCATTGTAGGAACGGAGACGTCGGCGGGTGTGGAAGCGCGGCTGATCGAGAATTATCTGCGTACCCATTACGGTTACACCCTGGAGTTGCCGCAGACCGAGCCGGAAGACCCGATCGGCTTTTTCCTGTTTCATCGCAAGAAAGGGCACTGCGAATACTTCGCGTCCTCAATGGCGGTGATGCTGCGGGTCCTCGGCATTCCCTCGCGCGTTGTCACCGGATTTCAGAGCGGCATCTACAATCCCATCAGCGGCTCGCAATTGATCCGGACATCGGACGCGCACAGTTGGGTGGAAGCCTGGTTGCCGCATCGAGGATGGACCACGTTCGATCCGACGCCGCCCGATCCGAATCCACCTCAAATGTCGATTTGGACGCGGCTGGGCTTTTACACCGATGCGGCCGAAGTCTTCTGGAACGATTGGGTGCTCAACTATAGCCTGGATCGCCAGTTGCAGCTTGCCTCCCGGATGGGCGAGACCAGCCGCACGGTGGGAATGAACTGGTTCGACGGCCGCATGCTTACGGTCTCCCAGTGGGGGAAGAGTCTGTACGCCTGGGCGAAACAACAGCGCATGGTGTTGTTCGGGGCGGCTATCCTGGCGCTGCTCGGATTTTTGTTCGGACGCGATGGATGGCGCTGGTGGAGCACGCGCCGCCGAGTGCTCAAGGTTCAGCGCGGAGAAGCGCGCGCCTCCGACGCGACGTTGTTATACCAGCGATTGCTCGCCGTGCTGAAGCGGCGGGGAATCGAGAAGCCGCCGTGGTTGACGCCGTTCGAATTCGCGCACGTCTTGCAGGAGCCCGAATTGTCGCTGCTGGTGGAAGATCTCACCACGGCGTATAACGAGCTTCGATTCGGCGGGCGGGCGGAAGCGGCGCCGCGGCTGATTCAGTTGCTGGACCGGTTGGAAGCGACGCCTTAGTTCGCCACGCACGTTATCCTTTCAATTGTTCCCGACGCGAAGGCCTGCACAGCTAAAGCATATGCAAGCAGGGCACCCACGGCTAGTTCTTCGGGCCGATTTGGATATCCAACGCCAGCGGCGCGGGCGTCTGTTTCTTGGCGACTTCAACGCCCTTGTCCGTTTGCAAATCGGCGGGAGACAGCGTCAACCTGAAAGTTTCCGCGCTAGGCGCGATCGCGATGGGCCAGTCGATCGTGAAGCTGGAATTCGCCGCCACCGTCGCGCTCTGCCCGGCGGCCGGAAACACTTGGCGCAAATCGCCCGATGCGTCTCTCTCGAATAAGGCCAAGGATCCGGGCATGCCGACGGATACGCTAATCCGAACGATGTCGCCCGGTTTCAACTCGGCCTCGGAAACCGGCGTATCTGTACCGCTCGCTTCGCGCTTCACCAGCGAATAGCGCAGAAGTAGCGACAATGATCCGCTCACAGTGCCGGCTGAGCCGGTGCCGATCGCTATTCGGTCCTGACTCAGTAGCGCCTTGCTCGCCGTCATGGCCCGCGGAGCAACGAGTTGGGGGTTCGGTGGGGCGGGCGCCGGAGCCGCTAATGATCTGGCCCGCACGATCCTTTCGGCCAGCTTCTGCTTTGGCGCCTCAGGCTGGCTCGTTACCGGCGGCGCGGGCGGCGGTTCGGGCGCTATCTCCCTGGACGCGCCGCTCGACGACGCAACCTGAACCGGACTAAGGCGCTCGAAGGGATGAATCGTTACCAGCGCGACAATTACCACCGCGGCAGCGGCCGCCAGGGCGCCTCCCCACACCCATCCGGGCGACCACCACGCGCGGCGTCGGGGCTCTTCCAGCGCCTGGCGAATCTGAGCGCGCGAGGCCGCGTCCGAGAGCAACTCCTTCAGCGCTTCCTCCTCCTGCAAGGCGTTGAAGAGCTTCTGGTCCTCGAGCGCCGCCGCGAACAGAGCTTTCCGCTCACTTTCGGTGAGCGTGTTGGTGGCGTATCCGCCGAGCAGCTTGAGAATGTCTTCGTTGCTCATGCTTGTTTATCCCAGCCGCCGCCCATGCGGTCGAGCAAGTCCTTTCGGCAGCGAGAATCCCAGGTGTACACGGTATTGATGGAGCCCGCGCCCAGGATCCCCTGAATTTCGGCGAAGCTCTTACCCGCGAGCTTCAGCGCAAAAAGCTTTCGGCAGCGCTCGCCGAGTTGCGACATCGCCGCGAGCAGTCGTTCCCGCATCTCGCTGCGCTCGGCCGCCCGCAGGGGGTCCAACCCGCCGTCCACCAATTGGATTTCGTCCGCCGGTACTTGCTTGTACTCTCCGTGCCTCTGTGCCTTTCGCCGGTAGGCCATCAGTTTGAATCGAACGATCCGCAGCGAAAGCGGCAGAAGATCTTCCAACCTGTCGAGGTGTCCGTATTTTTCGTGCAGCAGGAGCAAAACTTCCTGAGCTAAATCCTCGGCTGCGTCCCTCTGTATTTTGGATGCCGCAAATGCCACGATCCTTTCGCGCAACTTGGCCAGGATCTCGTCGCGTGGGGACGCGACCGGCTGGTCGATGCTTCCACTCGGTACCGGTCCCATGTGGATTTGCCTTGACTTTACCATGAGATAATCAACGTCTTCGCCGAACCGAAGTGTTAGACTGTATTCTTCCGGTTACTAGTGATTTCCCGTCGTACGCTTTTTCGGGGCGCGGCGCTCGGTTTATGCGCGCCGTTTGTCAATAGAGGACGATTGTGCCTCTTTGCCGAGAACGCCAATCCTTTAACCTATTCGGCTCTCACGTTGGATCTGGTTCAACGCTCCACCGTCATCGATATGCTGGGGCTGCTTACGTTGGACTTCCGCAAATTGTCGGCTTGGGAAGCGAAGCCTGCTCTCTTCGATGGAGCGGCTCTTCAGAGGATTAAAGATTCAGGCATCACTATCTTTCATCCCGCCGTGGGCTTTACCGAGGGCGATGTTTACGCCAGTTCGCTTGGCGACATCGCCGGCTGGAACGCTTTCCTGGCCGCGCATAAGCAAGACTTTCTGCGCGTCGACTCGGCGGCCGATCTTGAACGCGCCAAAACCACCGGACGGATCGGCATCATTCTTGGGCAGCAGAACTCGCAGCATTTTCGCACGGTGGCCGACGTGGACTGCTTTTACGGCCTCGGACAGCGGGTTTCGCAACTCACCTACTTTCAGAACCGGATCGGCGGCGGCTCCGCGGGCGCGCCCGACCAGGGGCTGACGCAGTTCGGCGCGGAAATCGTCGAAAGAATGAACGAGCTCGGCATGGCGATCGACATTTCGCACTGCGGCGACCGCACCACTCTGGATGCGATAGAGGCTTCGAAAAAGCCCGTGCTCATTACGCATTCCAATTGCCGCGCGTTGGTTCCCGGTAGCCACCGCTGCAAGACCGATGAAGCGATTGCCAAGGTGGCAGCCAAGGGCGGAGTGATCGGCGTGACCATGGTCCGCTATTTCGTGCGCGCGGGCGCCACCGCCACCATCGAGGATGTGCTGGATCATATCGATCATGTGGTCAAGCTGGCCGGCGTCGAACATGTGGGCCTGGGCAGCGACGTGGATCTGGATGGCCGCGATATCCGCATTCGACCGAAAAAGAAGAACGACCTGGATGGCATCGACTATTCCCGGAAGGTCTTCGACCTGACCGAAGGTCTGTTGCGCCGGAACTACTCGCGCGCAAACATCGAGCTGATTCTGGGCGGGAATTTTCAGCGCGCGCTGTCGGAAATCTGGACAGGTTAGACGGGCCTTACTGCTGTTGCTGCTGCTCGGCGGCGATGCGGTCGGCTTCGGCGTGCTCGCTCTCGATAATGGTGGACCAATCCTCGGATTCGAGCTCGGTCTCGGGCGGCGGCGGCTTGTCGGAGGGCGCCACACGAACGGCCACCGTCAGTTCGCTCGAAGCGTCGCCTTTGAAGACGCCACGCGTCGGCGGGACATCCGCATAGTCGCGGCCCACCGCGGTACGCACGTGAGTTTCGTCCGCCAGGATGTTATTAGTGGGATCGAAACCGATCCAACCCAAAGGCGGGAGATACGCTTCCACCCAGGCATGCGTGGCGCCTTCGGTGGAGCGCGTCTTGCCTCCGGCTTTGTGAAACAAATAGCCGCTGATGTACCGGCACGGAATCTGCATGCGCCGAACCAAGGCGATCATGATATGCGTAAAGTCTTGGCAAACGCCTTGCCGGTTCGCTAGAGCGTCGTCCACGGGAGAATCCACGCGGGTGCTCTTCGGCACGTACGCGATGGCGCCATTCACCGCGGCATTAACCTCGATCAGCAGCTCCAGCGGGTCACGGCGCACAGCTCCCTCGCGATCGGGCAAGTTGAGTTCGCGGGCGAAGGCCTCGATGGATTCGGTCCATTGGGCGAACTGGCTGGGCGCCAGCGCCTCCCAAAAATCGCCGGAGGCCAATTGTTCGCCCAGATCGTTCCAGGTGTGCGGACCCAGCCCCGAGGGCCATTCGGCGCGGGGAGCGACATCCACCATGGCTTCGGCGATGATGGTCAATTGCCGGTGAGCGCTCGGCACGTCGAAATGGTGCACGACGTTTCCGCGGTGATCGCGATAGGATTGCACGCGCGTCCGCGGAGTCACGCTGAGATCGAAATTCAAGCAGCGCTGCAGCCCCTCCGAGCGCGGGTGCATGCGCAGTTCCATGATGCTTTCGCTGACCGGCGCGGAGTAGCGGAATTTCGTGAAATGCCGAATGGAGTAGAACATTAGACGGCGAACGCAGCCTCGACGGGATAGGAAATGTACACCTGATAAAGTCCGTTATGGATCTGCCCGCACAAGCGCCGGATGGTGGCGGAAAACTCGTGCAGGTCGCTGGTAATCTCCTCGAGCGGCGTATAGCTCAAGGCGGCGGTAAGGCGTCCGGCCAGTTTGCCGAGCCGGTCCGATTTCCGCGCGGTCCCTTGTTGGACGGCCTCCAGCGCGCGCTCCAGCCGGTCCGCGCCGAATCGCACCGAATGGGGGAACTCGGCGTTCAGCAACAGAAACTCGGCCACCCGCTCGGGACGCAGTTCGGCCGTATAAACCTTGCAGTAAGCCTCGAAGGCGGTGCAGCTTCTGAGCAAGCCGATCCACTCAATATGCTCGGACGCATTCATCGGTTCGGCGCCCGATTTGAAAAACTCCGCGAAGTGCGCGTCGATAAGTCGGGCGATCTGCAGCACGCGTTCGATGAAGCGGCCGGCTTGGATGAATTGCCAGCCTTCGCCATGCAGCATGGTGGAATCGGTGATCCCCGTGAACAAGTGGGCGCTTTGCGTTACGGCGACCACTAAATCGAAGGGTTGGCTACGAAAAAGCTCGGCGGTTCCGATGCGCCTGGATTCATGAAACAGCCGGTTGATTTCTTCCCACACTTCAGAACTGATTTGTTCGCGCACTTGCCGGGCATTCTCGCGCGCGGCGGCGATGGAGCCGACAATCTGACTCAGGGCGTGCTGTTGGGTAACGTCGAAGGGATCGTCCCCTTCGAGCGGCTCCTTCGATCCTAAGCTAGCCCACACGCGCGGCCAGCGGCGGTCGGCCGGTTGCAGATCGTGCTCCAGCATGAGATTGAGATGCACCCCCATCAGGCGCGCGGTGTGCTCGGCGCGCTCCAGATAGCGGCTCATCCAATACAAGTTGTCTGCGACTCGAGAGAGCATCGGTTAAGACATCCTCAGTAAAGCACCCAGGTATCCTTGCTTCCGCCGCCTTGCGACGAATTGACCACCAGCGATCCTCTTTTCAGCGCGACGCGCGTCAATCCTCCCGGCACGATGGTGATCTTGTCGCCATAAAGAATGTAGGGCCGAAGATCGACATGCCGGGGTTCGACGTGGCCATCCAGGAAGCAGGGCGCTCGGGAGAATTCAAGCGTGGGCTGAGCGATGTAGTTGCGCGGGTCGGCCTGAATGCGCGCGCGGAATTCCTCACGCTCCGCCGCCGTGCTGTAGGGACCCATCAGCATCCCATATCCACCCGATTCCCCCACAGCCTTAACCACATATTGATCCAAGCGTTCCAGCACATGCTCGCGCTGCAGACGGTCGCTGCACAGAAACGTCTCGACGTTCGCGAGCACGGGATCTTCGTTCAGAAAATATTTGATGATCTTGGGAACGTACGCATAGAGCGCCTTGTCGTCGGCCACGCCGGTGCCGAGCGCGTTGGCGAGGGTGACATTGCCGGAGCGGTAGGCGTTGAAAAGTCCGGCCACGCCCAGAGTGGAATCCGAGCGAAACGCCAGCGGGTCGACGTAGTCGTCGTCCACGCGCCGGTAGATGACGTCGACGCGCCGCAAGCCCGCGGTGGTGCGCATGTACACGATATTGTCGTGCACGGCCAGATCGCGGCCCTCCACCAGTTCGATGCCCATCTGGCGCGCGAGAAATGCGTGCTCGAAATAAGCGGAGTTGTAGACGCCTGGGGTCAGCAGGACGATATTGGGGTCGGGCCGGCCATCCGGCGCAACCGCGCGCAATGTCGCCAGCAGGGCCTCGCTGTAATGGTCGATGGGACGGATGCCCGCAGTCCGAAACAATTCCGGGAAGATGCGTTTCATCACCTGGCGCGAAGTCAGCATGTAAGAGACGCCGCTGGGGACGCGCAAGTTGTCCTCCAGCACCACAAAGCTGCCGTCGGAAAGGCGAATCAGGTCGGTGCCGACCACGGTAATGTAGATGTTTTTGGGAACCGTCAATTCGCGCATCTGACGCCGGAAATGTTTGCACGAATAAACGATCTCGCGCGGCACAACGCCGTCGCGCAGACAGCGTTCGTCCCCGTAAATGTCGCGCAAGAACAGATTCAGCGCGACGATGCGTTGGGTCAGGCCGCGCTCGATGGGCTCCCATTCGGCGCTGGTGATGATCCTCGGAAGTAAATCGTGCGGGAAGATCCGCTCGGTGCCCTCCTCGCGGCCATACACGGTGAAGGTGATGCCCTGGTGTAGGAAGGAAATGTCGGCCGCCTGTTTGCGGTGGCGCATTTCTGCCAGGGGGAGTTCGAGCAGGAGTTCATGCAAGGCCGCATAATGCGGGCGCGGCACGGCTTCCGATTCGAACATCTCGTCATAGGCTTGGTCCAGCCAGTAGTTCTGAAAGCGCGCGTGGCCGAGTTGCGAGGTGTCGAATGCGGGTGGCATGATAGGCCCTCTTCGACGGGGAAGGATTTGGCCAGTTTACCATGCGGGGCATGGCGCCAATCTAATGGACGATCTCATACACTCGTGGCGGGATCAGGAATGCGATTCCGTCCGCGGCGAAGAAGAACGGCGCTGTGGCCGCTGGGTAAGCCCAAGAGGGTGATAATAGAGTCGCGAATCCGACGAAGCACAGAACCGCATGAGGAGACCCGTCACAAGCAAGGTCTGGTATTCCCAGAGGAACGATTAGCCCGTCGACGACATGATGGAAGAATCGTCCAGCTTGGCGTATTTCGATTCGAGCCACCTGCTCGCCTGGCAAATCCTCCCCGGAATTGTCTTTATGGAATATCCGTAAGTGATCGGATTCCAGGCGCAGCCGTCTGCCAGAGTGTTCCTTCCCATCGAGCATCGTCACCGTGAAGCCCCGATAGGCGAGCTCAGTTCCAAAAGGCGCTATGCGCACCGGTATTTCCTCATAGCGGATCTTATCCGCGGCTTGGATCGTGCCGATACAGGCCAGCGTTATCAAAAGAGGGAGAAGTTTTATCGTCATGGCGGAAGTATACGGCCGCCATTAACGCCGAAATCCGGCGGATGTTACACTTTTTCGGCTGTCACAAGCTTGCGCGCCTGATCGAGGAACGATTCCTGGACCAGCCGGAGCACAATCGGTCGGATGTTTTTCGGTAGTTCCCGCGCGGCGAGGACGTCCGCGGCGATCAGATCGCAGGCGGCGAGACCGTGCCGCCACTTCGGCTGTTCGGGGTTCCGTTGAATCAGGTCGCTGCCCGTGAGCCCCAAAACCGGAAGGAGCAGGGAAGTCCACTTCCGAATCGTTTCGGAGCGTGAAACGATCCCAATCAGAACGGGTGATTGCGGCCGGCCCAGGCCCGCGAGCAGCTCTTCCACCGCCTTCAAAGGAATCAACTGGTGGCCGCCTGCGTGGAGTTGAGAAACCGCGCCTGCCGCGGCCGTCGTCGTCAAGACCAGAAGCGTCTCAAAATCCGGGATCCCTGGCGCATCCTCGAGACCGGCATGGAGCACCGCGCATCCGGCGCCTTCCTCAATCTCGGCGGCCAGGATGCGCGCGAGATCGCGGTCGGGATGAACGACCAGCAGCCGGCGAGGTCCAGTGACGCGATCGCGGGCCTTCTGAAAGGCCGCGCTGAGCGCCTCAAACGAAAACCCACGGCTGAGTCCATCCTCAATCCAGGCGTGCACGAAGGAATCAATCGCACCAGCCCCGCCGCGGGGATTTATGGCGGATACGAATACTCCGGAGCCGGCCTTGTGCTTAACCCAACCCCGTTTCGCGAGGTCCTGATAAGCCGCGCTGACAGTGTTCGCGTGCAACTTCAGGCGCCGTGCAAGATCCCGCACGCTTGGCAAACGCTCCCCTGGCTCCAGGCGGCGGGTGAGAATCGCGAATAGAAGTTGCGCGGTGAGCTGCTCGCGGACTGGAATGGGGCTGTCGCGCGAAATCCAAATCCGATTCATTGGAGCGCTTCCGATTCTATCGGAAACGCGCGCCCGCGAGCGCTCGATGCGGGCTGGCTCGCAATGTGATATAACCTAGCGGGAACAGGAGAGGGTACATATGTCGGTTGCGCGCGTTCTGGCTCTAGTTGCTCTTTCGAAACTGCTGCTGGCCGGCGATGGGGCTACTCACGCTGATTGGCCCAGCTACGGAGGAACGTTTGCCGCTTGGCGCCACAGCGCTCTCAAGCAGATCGACACCGGAAACGTCAAGAACCTGATTCCTGCTTGGGTGTTTCAGACCGGCGATTATGAGAACGGCCTCCAATCCACGCCGATCGCGGTCGACGGCATATTGTATCTGTCCACTTCCAACAGTTGGGCGTTCGCTCTGGACGGCGCCACCGGCCGTCTGCTCTGGGAATATCACTACAAGTTCGCCACCGATGTTCGCATGCTGCCCTACGGAAATCAAAATCGCGGAGTGGCGGTTTCGCACGGACTGGTGTTCATGGGCACGGCCGACAATCATCTGGTCGCGCTGGATCAAAAGACCGGCCAGGAAGTATGGAAGGTGAACATCGAAGATTCCCGGCAGTGCGGTTGTAATACCACGGGCGCGCCGCTGGCCATCAAGGATATCGTCGTTGCGGGCGTGACGGGCGGTGATTCGGCGCACCGCGGATATCTGACCGCGTTCGATGCCAAGACCGGACGCCTGCGCTGGCGCTTCTACACGATTCCGGGTCCCGGCGAACCGGGCCACGATACCTGGAGGGGCGACACCTGGAAATTCGGCGGCGGTTCAACTTGGATGACCGGTTCTTACGATCCGGAGCTCGACCTTCTCTATTGGGGCGTCGGCAATGCTTCTTCCGATCTGAACGGATCGAAACGGAAAGGCGACAACCTCTACACCGCCAGCATCGTCGCGCTCAATCCGGACACGGGGAAACTCAAATGGCACTTCCAGGAGGTTCCCAACGACGTATGGGATTTCGACGCGGCCTTCGAACAAATCCTGGTGGATCTTCCCATCGGCGGGCGAACGCGGAAAGTAATGTTGCATCCGACCAAAGGCGGTTACATATGGATGCTGGACCGGGCGACGGGCGAGTTCCTGAAAGCTTGGCCGTTCGCGAAGAATATCAACTGGGTGGCGGGCATCACCGAAACCGGCAAACTGGCTGGGCGCGTGGAACCGGCGGTCGGCAAATCAGCGATGATCTGCCCGAGCGTCGCAGGCGCTAAAAATTGGAATCAGGGCGCGTATTCGCCCAACACCGGGATGCTGTACCTTCCGGTGCAGGAGCTTTGCAACGACCTGGTGGCGCGGGACGAAGAGGTCGCCGAAGGAGGCGCTTTCACGGGCGGGAATTGGTTCATGAAACCGCCCCCCGGCGGCAAAATCGAAGGCTACATCGCGGCCTTCGACGCGGCCACCGGCGAACGACGATGGAGCGTCCCCGTTACCACTTGGATCATGGCATCGATACTGAGCACCGAGGGTGGACTGGTGTTCACGGGCGACCCGGAGGGCAACTTCTTCGCGCTGGATGCGCGCACCGGGGCGCGATTGTGGAGTTTTCAAACTGGTGGCGGGCACCGAGGCTCGTCGATAAGCTATGCGATCGACGGCCGCCAGTATGTCGCGACACCCACCGGGTGGGGCTCGCTGGTGGGCGCGGCTCACCAAGCGTTATTTCCCGGCGCTCCGTCGGCGCGACCCGGCTCGGCTCTCTTCGTTTTCAAGTTACCGGAGGGAGCGAAATGATGCGGACGCTCTTGCTCCTGGCGGCCGCGCTTCCTGTTTGCGCTCAGGATGCCACCGCCGTTCGCGGAGAGAAAGTGTTCCAGACCACTTGCAGCGTGCCGTATTGCCACGGTTCCGGCGGGACGGCGGGCCGCGCTCCCAAACTGATCGGCCATAGCTTCACATCCGCGGAACTCCGCAATATTGTCTTCAACGGAATCGCGAACAAGGCTATGCCCGCCTTTGGCGCTCAGCTCCCGGCCGATGACATAAGCGCGGTGGTGAGTTACGTGATGACCCTGAAGGGCAGCGCGCCCGCGACGGCAAGTCAGGCGGTCTCCGTTCGGGCGGCGCCGGCGGAGTCCAAGGAAGGCAAGGCGCTATTCTTTGACGCTGTGCGCATGGGTGGTTGCGGCCGATGCCACGAGTTGGAAAAGCGCGGTTCGCCGGTGGTGTCTAACTGGAATGTCGCGGCTGGCTTTGCGGATCTGCGATCCATAAATGTTCGCGATGTGATGACGGCGCAACCGGTGGGCGAGTCCGCGTTTCCGGCTTTAATCGCGGAGAAGTCGGAGAAGCGAGTTCGCGTATTCGATCTCAGCTCGCCTCTGCCCGTATTGCGCACGTTCGCCCCGGACGCGGTCAAGCTGACGGAAGGCAGTACCTGGAAACACAGCGATGCCGTCCGCGACTATACCGATGCGGAACTCGCGGAGATTGCGAAGTATCTGCAGTGGGTCGCGAAGTAGCCCCATAGGGCCTTACTGAGCCTGCGCGGCTTTCCGTGGCGCTTTTTGATCACGGCCGCCCTGGTGCAGCACCAAGTACGGTCCTTTGTCGTCTCGGCCGAATTCGATTTGCGCGTCCTCCGCTTTCAGGAAAAAACTCGTTTCCGATTCGGGAAGGATCGCATTCTTCCCTTGTCCGGTGAGCTGCGCCGTCAATTGGTCGCCATCGAGCGCGATTGTGAAGTTCACTTTCGGAGCCAACTCGTAGGTCCCGACGTATTGCGCCAGAATTTCTCGCGAAACCGTGATCTGCTTTCGTTCCGAAGGCAGCACGACGGGGTCTCCGTGCGCCAGCGCTCCCAGTTTGATCCCGAGCTCGTCCGGCGCCGATCCGTTCAGATTGGCGAGCACAACAACCGTGATGTGATCCTCGGGATAGTAACCCAGGGACGTGTTGAAACCTTCGATGCCACCGCCGTGGCTGATCCGTTTCCGCCCATTCTGTTTGTTAACGACCAAACCGAATGCATAGTCGTTCTTAAACGGCGTGGTCATCTTCTGGAGCGACGCGCTCGACAGCACCTTTCCTCCGAAAAGCCCTTGCTCCCAGCGCAAGAGGTCCTCGGTGGTGGAATACAGAGCACCGGCGGCGTGAGGGATGCTCATGTGAATGAATCCGGCGTTCACCGGACCGGATGGACTCGGCGCGTATCCGGCCGCGCGGCGAGCGATCACGTCTGAATTGGAATCGTATCCTGAATCCTGCATGCCGAGCGGCGTGAATATATTCTCCTGAAGAAATTTCTCGTAGCTCTCGCCGCCGATCTTCTCGATCAAATAACCCAGTAGCACGTAGCCGGAGTTGCTGTAATTCCACTTCTCGCCGGGTTGGAAATCGAGCGGCTTGTCGCGAAACAGGGCAACAATTTTCTCGGGCGTGATCGGGAATGGCTGGATCTGTTTGTACTCGGGGAAATTGGTGAAGTTCGGGATCCCCGAGGTGTGCGTGAGCAGATTGAAAATCGTGATGTGATCCCAGGCGGCCGGCGCGTCGGGGATGTACTTCTTCACCGGATCTTCCATCTTGAGCTTGCCTCGTTCTTCGAGCAGCAGGATGGAAGCCGCAGTGAATTGCTTGGTGATCGATCCAAGCCGGTATTTGGTGGACGGCGAATCGGGGATGTCCCATTCGAGGTTCGCGAATCCGTAGCCTTTGCTGAGCAGAATTTCGTTGCCGCGCGCCACCAGCACCGAGCCCATGAACGTCTTGTTCGCGACGTAGGTTTGTATCACCTGCTCCATGCGCCCGGTGTCCTGAGCGGGGCACAAGGTGGCCAGCAGAAATACGATGACGGCGGGTCGAATCATAATGACTCTGGTATACAGGGTTTCGTGGGGCGGCGCAAGCTTATTCGACGGGATCGAGCACCAGGCGCATCTCGTTCGTCGGCCGAAATCCGAGCGACTGGTACAACGGGCGTCCGTCGTCGCTCGAATGCAGTATCACGGCTAGAATTCCGTTCCCGCGGCACCATTCGAGCGAGGTTCCCATAAGACGGCGGGCTAAGCCGAGGCGCCGGGCTTGCGGGATTGTATACACATTGACGATGTTGCCGCGGGGCGCGCCCGGCCCGATCATGTGAGGCGGCCAGTCCATCAGCCACAGCCCCAGGCCCGCTGCCACCGTGCCGTCGGCGGTCTCTGCGAACCAGGCGAGATATTCGCGCGTGCGCAACCTCGCGATCAGCCACGGACGGAATGCCGAGCACATGGCATCCAGGGCATCGGTGTCGCGATAGCCCATCTCGGAAAACATGGCGAGCCGATGCCCGACAATGATCTCGGCGTCATCGGCCGTCGCGGGTCGAATCAGAAATGTCTCGGCCACGTCCGGCTCAATTTTCGGCCTTGGTGGCGTAGTATCCCTTGCGAGCCTGCACCTTCCAATCCTTGTTATTGGTGCGGATTTCGATCTTGCGGAAAGTGCCGTCTTTGTTGGAATTCAGGGGAGTGTAGCCGATGGCGTACTGGCTGCGCATCTCCTCCTGCAAGTCGCGGAAAGCGTCTTGCAAGGGGTGATTGCGCTCGATGTGAAACACGCGGCCGCCGGTCTCTTCCGACATCTGGCGAAGCGCCGAGTCGCTTACCCCGCCCAAAACGATCCCGCGTTGCCCGCGTTGGTAAAATGCCCGGTCCACGTAGTAGAACCCGTAGACGATCGCGTCGGCTCTCTGCGCGGCCTCGATAGCCTGTTTGATGCTGTAGCGGCTGCCTTCGTCTTCGCCGTCGGTAATCAGAACCAGGACCTTGCGTCCCACCTGTCCCTTGAGCTGGTCGGACGCCGCGAGATAAACCGCGTCGTAGAGAACCGTTCCACGCGGATGCGACATGGTGGGGACCGGGCCGGGCTGCAATCCGCCGACGCCCGAATTTACGCGCAAGCCGTCCAAGCCCTGCCGCAGGAGCTTGGGAGAATTGGTGTAGTCCTGGAGCAGATCCGCGTCTTCGCCGAAGCTGATCAGGAACGCGAGATCCTGCTTCCGGATCACCTGCGAGAAGAACTGCGACGCGGCGTCTTTCTCGATTTCGATCAGGTTGCCCTGGCTGGCGCTGACGTCGATTAGAAGGCCTATGGTCAGCGGCAGATCCGTCTCGCGATTGAAATACTTGATGTCCTGCTGCTTGCCTTCCTCGCTGATGGTGAAATCGTTCTTCTCCAGATTGCCGATCAGGCCGCCGCGCTTGTCGCGCACGTTGAACAAGATGTTGACGACATCCACGTCCACCTTGATGGTGGGCGCGTCCTGGGCGAATGAAAACGCGGTGATCAGGGTTAGGCCGATGAGTCGCATAGGCAGTATATTGATAGATGCACCTTCGTTAGATGCAAGGCGTCGAATTCCGGTTCCAATGCGCAAAGCGATCCTCCATCTCAAGAAAGCGGACCCGGTGCTCAGTTCGGTGATCGAACGCGTGGGCGGCTACCGAATCGAATACCGCGATCCCGATTTTCAGACTCTCGTCAGATCCATTGTCTATCAGCAGCTCAGCGGAAGGGTGGCCTCGGTGATTTTCGGCCGTCTGGCGGCGCTTGTGCCTGGAGGCGCGATCACGCCCGAAGGCATTCTGAAGCTGAAGCCGGACAAGATGCGCCGCGCGGGCCTGTCCAAGCAGAAGACTAACTACATTCGCGATTTGGCGAGGAAAACGGCGCGCGGAAAACTGAAGTTCGAGCTGTTGCCGAAGCTTTCCGACGACGAGGTGATCGAGCATTTGACGCAGGTGAAGGGCATCGGGGTGTGGACGGCGCACATGTTTCTGATCTTCGCCCTGCAGCGGCCGGACGTATTGCCGGTGGGCGATCTGGGCGTTCGATCGGCCATCCGCAAAGCCTACGGCCTGGAAGAGCTGCCGCTGCCCCAGCAAATGGCGGAGCTGGCGGCGTCCTGGCGGCCGTATTGTTCGGTGGCGAGCTGGTATTTGTGGCGCAGCCTGGAAGGTCCGGCCGCGCTATAGATCCTTCAAGATTTCGCGCGCGGCGTTGTATCCCGGCGCGCCCATCACGCCGCCTCCCGGATGCGTGCCGGAGCCGCATAAATAAAGCCCGCGGATGGGGGTCCGATAGCGCGCGCTTGCGGCCACCGGCCGCAGCACGAACATTTGATCCAAGCTCATTTCGCCGTGGAAGATGTTCCCGCCGGTGAGTCCGAAGCGATGTTCGAGATCGAGCGGCGTGAGCACTTGCTTCTCGACGATCAGCGACCGAAAGCCCGGCGCGTATTCTTCGATGAGGTCGAACACGCGATAGGCGAAGGGTTCGCGCAACTCGTCCCAGTGCGTGTCGCGCAACGTGTAGGGGGCGTATTGCAGGAAGATGCCGAGGACGTGCTTGCCGGGCGGCGCGAGCGACGGGTCGTACATGGTGGGGATGGTCAGCTCGAGCAGCGGCGATTGCGAGGGGCGGCCATATTTGGCGTCGTCCCAGGCGCGCTCGATGTAGTCGAGCGATGGGCAGATGTGCATGGTGGCGCGATGCTGCGGGCCGGGTGCGCCGGGCAGCGCGCGGAAATCGGGCAGTCCGGAGAGCGCCACGTTGATCTTGCAGGATGTGCCTTCGGTGCGATACTTGCGAATCGCGTCGGCGAAATCGTCCGGCAACATGCGCGGGTCCACCAGATGCAGGAACGTCGATTGCGGCGTGAGATTGCTGGCGATCACGTGCGCTTCGATCTCGTCGCCGTTTTCCAGCACCACGCCCTGCGCGCGGTTGTCGCGCATGAGAACCCGGGTTACCGGCGCGTTGATCCTGATCTCTGCGCCGCGGCTCTTAGCCGATTCCGCGATGGCATTCGAGACCGAGCCCATGCCGCCGCGCACGAATCCCCATAGACCGCGCTTGCCTCCTACGCTTCCCATCACGTGGTGCAGCAGGATGTACGCGGTGCCGGGCGAGCGCGGGCCGCCGTTCGCTCCGATGACGCCGTCGGTGGCGAGGGTGACCTTGATCTGGTCGGATTCGAACCATTCGTCCAGAAAATCGGTGGCGCTTTGGGTGAAGATTTTCACCAGGCTCACGATTTCCTTGGCGCTGAGGCCGCGAAATCTGGCCAGCAGCTTCAGGTAATCGATGAAGTCGCCGGGGGATCGGGGCGGGAATTCGGGAGGTGTGGTGAGCAGCAGGCTTTCCACCACTGCGGAAAGACGCTCGAGATGATCCTCGTACTTGGGAAACACGGCGGCATCGTGCGCGGAGAATTTCGCGATCTCGGCCAAGGTTTTGGCGCGGTCCTGCCACATGAAGAGATGGCGGCCGTCAGGGAAAGGCGAGAAAAACGCGGGGTCTTTCGCGTCGACGCGATAGCCGAAGCGCTCCATCTCCAGTTCGCGAATGATGCGTTCTTGGAGCAGGCTGGTGAGGTACGCGCCGGTGGAGACGCGATAGCCCGGCCAGATCTCCTCGGTGACCGCGCAACCGCCCACAAGTTCGCGCTTCTCGAGCACCAGCACCTTGCGTCCGGCGCGCGCGAGGTAGGCGGCGGAGACCAGGCCGTTGTGCCCGGCGCCGATGATGATAACGTCGAACTTTTTCAAGTCCTGATTGTAGCGTTATGGCGGCCACTACCTAATTAGTTGGTAGAGGCGTCGCTTTGGTTTCAGAGCCGCTCGATCGACAAGTCCGGAATCGTCGCAAAGTGTCGAACGTTGGCAGTCGCCACAGAGTAGCCGAGCTCCAGCGCGGTCGATCCGATCAACAGATCCGCGAGCGCGATGCGCTTGCCGGCTGCCTGCATCTGCCCGTCGGTTTGTCCAGCGCGGAGAGCGATCGCTATCGTTACAGGATGCACCGGCGTGCCCGCCAGGAGGTCGTCCCCAGCCGCTCGGCTGCAATCAAAATCGAGGAATCCAGGATCAATCCCACGCCGGCGGTTCCAGGGGTTCCCGGTCACCTTCAATCGCGGCCTCGATGTCACGCGCGAAATCGGCATCCATCGTGGCGTTCGAGTTCTTGGGCGTCCGCGCCAAAACTTCGGAGATTTTGCGGCGAGGCGGAACCGCCGGGCGCAGCACAGCGACGGCTTGATGGTCGTCTTCCACTACTACCTCAAGGCCTTGCCGCACCTTCTCGAGGGCGGCGGCGAAATTCTTGGACACTTCGGCTTCGCTCATGTGGACTCGCTGCGCCATCGATTCGACAATAGCGCCTCCCGAGCTGCGAGAGCGAGGTAGGCCGCGGAGACCAAACCGTTGTGCCAAGCGCCGATGATGATTAGCGCCGAACTTTTTCAAATCCCGATTGTAGCGCTATGGCGGTTGGACGGTGGCGATAATATGGAATGACAAGCTGATGAAGAAGACCAGCATACCAGGTGCGCCATTCAGACGTGCCAAGTCTGGCGGCGGCCAACAGAACATTGCGGCAGTACGTCCCTGGATGAAGTCGTTTGGCAAACTGCGCGCGCTCAGCCAAGAATCTAAGCGCATAAATCGGATCATCCAAACGGAGTTCGATCGCGTCGAGCCTGAGGATATCGAGTGACTATGGACACGAACGCGCTATCTGCGATGGCCGGACGACGATGCGGCCCTGGCTCCTCAACACGCCATGCCGTTGCTTAGTCGAGGCGAACATTTCGATGTTGTGCCGAAGGTCAAGCGCATGGGTTGGTCGGCTCTCACAACTGTCACGCTTGGCGATTCGAAGCTACCTCAGCGCTTCTGGCTCGCGTCGACTGGGACGCATTAGCGGATCGGCCGTTAGACAGCCAAGTGAATTACTGACTGTTTGTGCTTGGAGTGGGAAATTCTAGAATTAGGACTACGTTTGCTGCTGGCACGATTTCAATGCTCATTTCGGGGCCTGGACTGATTTCCGAGCCAGTTCCAGCGTGGCCTGCTTTTGCCCTGCCTTGCCTAAGGGCAAAAATATAGACACGGTCAGCACCGCTCCCATTAGAGCGATCAAGATATGCAGCGACACCCAGAAGTGCCACAACCGACGCTCATACAACCAGGGATAGTTGGTTTTCGTCCTCGAATCAGCAAATGGGCGAATTGCGTTTATGTTGGCGCGCGGAAGATTCCTGTCAAGGGCATCGCGATATTTGCGAGCCCGATTCATATGGAAATCGAAACGCTCGTGATATGTCGCACTAAAGAATGCTCCAAAGATTCCGAGGACTATCAGAAATACCGTGAGTGGTATCTGTTCGTACCCAAGCGGCCAAGCGTGTGCGGCGCCGAGCAGCCCTAGGATACCGGCAGCGACCAACAGTAGGACGGTCGTAGTCGCCGCCCGGAGCGTCTCATGATGCCTACCGTGCGTTAGGTGATCTTGATAGAAGCGCCAAAGAATCTCGTCTTCGTCGGTCACACGCGTTCGCCACTAACCAGGAGCGAAACAAGAATGATAGCGCAATCGTAAAACGCCTGGGAGCGGACAGGCCCTCTTGAGCACGTCGCGGGAAATTCTGAAGCGATCCACATGAGCTTGTTGTCGGCATTCCTGACTTGTGGAGTTCCTAATCCCCACGCACGCCTAGAATTTCGTCTCCACTCGCCGGACCGCCCCCTACCCCGGCGATTCGAACACCACCACCGCCAACGGCGGAAGCGTAATCGACAGGCTGTGGTAGTGCTTGTTCCGTCCAATCGGCTCCGATACCGCGCGGCCGCCGTTGCCCATGTTGCTCCCGCCGAACTGCTCCGAATCGGAGTTGAAAATCTCGCGGTAGACACCGGGGTCGGGCACGCCGATCCGGTAGTTCCACCGCGGCACCGGCGTGAAATTGCACACAAACAGCAGGAAAGGCCGGCCCCGCTTCGGTCTGCGAATGAAGGATATGGTCGAGCCATCCACGTCGCGGAGATCCACCCATTCGAATCCCGCCCAATGGAAATCTACTTCATAAAACGCCGGATGCGAAGTATACAAACGATTCAGCTCGGTCACGAATGTCTGCAACTTGCGGTGGAAGTCGAAATGGAGCAGTTCCCAGGGCAGGCTGTGATCGTGGTCCCACTCATTCCAAACGCCGATCTCGACGCCCATGAACAGGAGTTTCTTGCCGGGATGCCCGTACATATACGACAGGAAAGCCCGCACGTTGGCGAACTTCTGCCATACGTCGCCCGGCATTTTGCTGAGCAACGAGCGCTTACGATGCACCACTTCGTCGTGAGAGATCGGAAGCACGAAATTTTCCGTGAAGGCGTACAGCAGGCTGAAGGTGATGTTGTTGTGGTGAAACTTGCGGTGGATCGCGTCCTGAGAGAAATAGTCGAACATGTCGTGCATCCAGCCCATGTTCCATTTCATGGTGAAGCCGAGGCCGTGGAGATAGACCGGCCGCGAAACGCCGACAAACTGGGTGGACTCCTCGGCGATAGTGACGGCGCCGGGGACCTGATGGGCCAGCTCGTTGAAGCGATGCAGAAAATCGATGGCTTCCAGATTCTCATTGCCGCCGTACTGGTTGGGAATCCACTCGCCCTGCTCGCGGGAGTAATCCAGGTACAGCATCGACGCCACGGCGTCCACGCGCAGCCCGTCGATGTGATAAATGCGCAGCCAAAACAGAGCGTTTGAAATCAGGAACGTTCGCACCTCGTTGCGGCCGTAGTTGAAGACCAGCGTGCCCCACACTTTATGTTCGCCCTTGCGCGGGTCGGCATGCTCGTAGATCGAAGTGCCGTCGAAGCGCGCCAACCCATGCGCGTCCTTCGGAAAGTGCCCGGGCACCCAATCGACAATTACGCCAATGCCGGCCTGATGGCAGCGATCCACGAAGTACATGAAGTCCGCCGGTGTTCCGAAGCGCGCAGTGGGGGCGTAATAGCCCACCACCTGATAGCCCCACGATCCGGAGAACGGGTGCTCCATCACCGGCAGCAACTGCAGATGCGTGTAGCCCAGGCGCTTCACGTACTCCACCAATTGCTCCGCCAGCTCCCGATAGCTCAGATAGGAATTGAGCGGTCCACGCAGCCAGGAGCCTAGATGCACTTCGTAGATGGAAACCGGCTCTTTCAGCAGATCTTGCTTGGCGCGCCGCTCCATCCACGCGTCGTCGCTCCATTTATATTGGTCGAGATCGCAGACGATCGACGCCGATTTCGGCGGGTTCTCCATCGCGAATCCGTAGGGATCGGTCTTCTGCTGCCGCGAGCCATCTACGCGCGAGCGCACCGAATATTTGTAATTCGTGCCGGCGCCGACCCCGGGGACGAACAGCTCCCAAATTCCGCCGCTGCGCGCGCGCATCGGATGCCGGCGCTCATCCCATTCGTTAAAATCGCCGACCACGCTCACCACTTCCGCGTTGGGCGCCCACACCGCGAAACGGACGCCCGCGACGCCCTCGCAATCCACCAAGTGCGCCCCCATGGTCCGGTAGCTCTCGTATTGCGTTCCTTCGCCGTGAATATGCAGGTCGAAATCGGAGAGCAGGGGAGGGAAGCGATAAGGGTCCTCTATCGTTACCGAGGAGCCGTTCCACTGCGTGATTTCGAACGAGTAACGCTGGGGAGCGCTTTTGAGCTTCGCAATCAGGAACCCTTCGGGCCGCACCTTGCGCATGGCCTGCTTGGCGCCTGCGCTGATCAGGAAAGCGTCCCTGGCTTGCGGAAGGAACGCGCGCACCTCCCATCCCTTCCCGGTTTGATGGGGTCCGAGGACGCCGAACGGGTCGCCGTGTTTACCGGAGACGATGGCGTCGATGTCCTGAGAAGTCATGCACAGCTATTATGACAAGGTGCCTTTGCCGAAAGCAGAACTGCACCTGCACCTCGAGGGAGCAATCGAACCGGACACGCTGCTCGAGATCGATTCGTCGCTCGATCGAGATGAAATTCAAGCCAACCTCAGTTGCAGCACGTTCGCGGAATTCCTGCGGGGCTATATATGGATTACCGGCAAGCTGCGGAAGCCGGAACATTATGCCATCGCTACGCGGCGCTTGATCGAGCGGCTGGTTTCACAGAATGTCACGTACGCCGAGATCACGCTTTCGGCGGGGGTGGTGCTGTGGAAGGGGCAAGAGCTCGACGCGATTTACGACGCCGTCTGGAAGGAATCGCAACGGAGGGATATTCAGGTCCGCTGGATTCTGGACTCCGTTCGGCATTTCGGCGCTGAACCGGGAATGGAAGTGGCTAAGTTCGCGGTTTCGCGCCGCGACGATGGCGTTATCGCATATGGCATCGGCGGCGACGAGGCGCGCGGGCCGGCAGAGTGGTTCCGCGATGTGTTCGCGTTCGCGCGCGACGGTGGTCTGCATCTGGTCTGTCACGCCGGGGAGACCACGGGGCCCGGATCGGTCTGGGCGGCGCTGGAAATCGGCGCCGAACGCATCGGGCACGGGATCGCGGCTGCGCGAGATCCGGCGCTGCTCGCACGATTGCGCGAGTTGAACGTGCCGCTCGAAGTCTGCATCTCGAGCAACGTGTGCACCGGCGTGGCGGCTTCGATCGAGCAGCACCCGGTGCGGGAACTGTACGACGCCGGCGTGCCGATCGTCCTCAACACCGACGACCCCGCTTTTTTTCACACCACTCTCACGCGCGAGTATGAAATCGCCGAGCGAGTGTTTCGTTTGCCGCCGGAAGCGCTCGCAGCCGCAAGCTTTCGCTACGCATTCGCGGCTGCCGCGGTTCGTTAATCCCGAGAGTCCAAAGTGCCGATTGGATGAGTAGGAGCGGCGTTTCTGGATAACACGGTTCAAAGGCTCGGCACGGGCTTCCGGCGACTGGCGGTGAGGCGGGGATTGGCGTGTCTTACGGTGGCCATCGCGGCCCTCACAATCCGGCTGGCGCTGCTGCCGCTGGTGCCCGTCCCCAAGCCGGCCATCCACGACGAGTTCAGCTATTTGCTCGCCGCCGACACGTTCGCGTCGGGGCGCGTGGCGAATCCTCCGCATCCATTTTGGATTCACTTCGAATCGTTCCATATTCTCCAGCAGCCCACTTACGCCTCGAAGTATCCACCTTTGCAAGGCTTGACGCTGGCGCTGGGGCAAATTCTCGGGTCTCCGTGGATCGGCGTCTGGTTGAGCGTCGGCGCGATGTGCGCGGCCATTTGTTGGATGCTGCAAGGCTGGCTTCCGCCATCCGCCGCGTTATTAGGCGCGACACTAGCGGCGATGCGGTTCGGCGTCACCGATTATTGGATGAACTCCTATTGGGGAGGCGCAGTGGCCGCGGCCGGCGGCGCTTTGGTGCTCGGCGCGCTCCCTCGGCTGATGCGCAGGCCGGGAATCCGGAACGCGCTGGTGTTTGGTTCGGGGCTCGCGATCCTGATGCATAGCCGTCCCTTTGAAGGAGCTGTTCTGGGCGGCACGGCAACCGTAGTGCTGGCGGTCGCGCTGGTTCGTAAACCGGCGCGAAAGCTCGAAGCGTTTGCCAAAACGGCGCTGCCGATCGGCGTGGTCGCCGGGTTGTCTTTGGCCGCGATGGCATTCGACAACTACCGCGTCACCGGCAATGCCTGGCTCACGCCTTACCAGGCG
>Ga0302326_10001493_pt1 | contig 59310 bp, 30 predicted proteins | sample Palsa_T0_3_FD_202264 | JGI IMG/M metagenome (GOLD analysis project Ga0302326, IMG submission 202264) | Peat permafrost microbial communities from Stordalen Mire near Abisko, Sweden - Palsa_T0_3 | ecosystem: Environmental > Terrestrial > Soil > Palsa > Peat permafrost | place: Sweden: Abisko...
CGGGGTCCTCCTGCAGGCTCCGCTGCTCGGGGCCGACGGGCGCACCTATGCCGTGGCCCAGGGCCCGGTGGCCATCGGCGGTTTTACCGGCGGGGCGGGCGGGGCCGGCGGCGCCACGGTCACGAAGAATCATCCCACGGTGGGCGTGATCAGCAACGGCGCGATCGTCGAACGCGAGATTCCATCGCAATTCGTCCACGACGGCGTGCTCCGCCTGCTGCTGCAAAATCCCGACTATAGCTCCGCGGCCCGCATGGCCGAAGCGATCAACGGACAATGGCCCACCGTGGCGACCGCGCTCGACGCGGCCACGGTCGTCGTCCGGCTGCCCGTGTCCTACCGCGGCCGCACGGTCCCCTTCATCGCCGATCTGGGAGTGATCGACGTCGTGCCGGACACGCTGGCGCGGATCGTGATCAACGAGCGCACGGGCACCATCGTGGCCACCTCCACGGTGCGGATCTCCCAGGTCGCGATCGCCCACGGTTCGCTCACGATCACCGTGACCTCCAATATCGGCGTCAGCCAGCCCAACGGCTTCAGCGGCGGCACGACCACCCAGGTGCCCAGCACGCAGACCAGCGTCAACGAGGGCGGCAAGGGCGGCTTCACCATTCTCAACGAGCCGCCGACCATCGAGCGTCTGGCGGCGGCCCTGAACGCGCTGGGCGTGTCCACGCGGGACATGATGGCGATCTTTCAGACGCTCAAGCGCTCCGGGGCCCTGCAGGCCGAGCTCATCATCAACTAGCCTTCCTCCATGGACATCACCGCGATCTCCTCCATGACCTCGGCCCTGCCGGGCGCGCTGAACCTGCGCGCGCTCTCGAGCGCGACTCCCGCCGGCCAGCGCAAGGCCGTCGCCGGCCAGTTCGAGGCGATCATGCTCCGCCAGTTTTTAAGCCAAAGCGTGGGAAAGATGATGGGCGGCGAGGATAGCGCCCAGGGCAGCATCTACGGCTACATGCTGACCGATTCCCTGGCGCAGACCATGGCGGCCGGCGGCGGCCTGGGCCTGGCGAAGATCATCGAACAGCAGCTCGCGCCCCGCGGCCAGCCGGCCGCGGCCGTCGGGCCGGCGCAAGGAACACCATGAACCACGACTGGTCCCCCCTCGCGGAATGCCTCCGCGGCGAAATCTCCGAATACGGCAGGCTGCTGCGACTCATCGAGGATCAGCACAAGCTCATTTTCCTGCGGGACCCCGCCGCCATCGTGCGGCTCAATCCCTCCCTGGAGGCGCAGGTGGACGTCCTGAACGAATGCCGCGGGCGGCGGGAAGAGGCGGCCCGCGCGTTTGCCTCCGGCCAGGGCCAGCCCTCGGCCCGGACGATGCGTGCGCTGCTGCCCCTGGTGACGGCGGAAGGTCGGCCGCTCCTGGCGGCGCTGATCGCCGAGATCAATCACCTGGTCCACCGCCTGCGGCGCGCCATGGCGATCAACCAGCGTCTTCTCGCCTGCAGCGTCGAATATCAGCAGGAGCTCATGCGCCGGCTCTGGCCGGCGGCTTTCACCAAGACCTACGCCGCCGACGGCCGGGTTTCGATCAGCCGCCTCCGGCGGACGCCGAGCCTGCTCACCGCCGGTTGAGGCGCTCCCCGCACCCCCGCACCCCATGTCCGGCCTGCTCACCTCCCTCGGATCCGCGGCTCAGGCGCTCAACGCCCAGAGCCAGGCCATCGCGGTCGTCAGCAACAATATCGCCAACGTCAACAATCCCGATTATGCGGAGGAGACGCCGACCTTCAACGACATGGGGATGGTGCAGACCGCCGAGGGCCCGGAGAGCCTCGGCCTCACCGTCAGCGTTTCCCAGCAGCGGAGCGCCGTCCTCGACCAGATGGTCCGCCAGGAGGCCTCGGTCACGTCCGGCTTCACGGCCCAGCAGAGCCTGCTGCAGCAGGCGCAGGCGGCGCTCGGCGAGAACATCACCAGCTCCTCCTCTTCGACCAGTTCGACGGCGACCGAAAGCGGCCTGAGCTCGTCGATCGACGCCTTCTTCAACGCCTTCGAGAACCTGGCCGCCAACCCGACGGACGAGGGGGCGAAGGAGACGGTTGTGGAACAAGCCGGCGTCCTCACCGACCGCTTCCAGGAAGTCGACCAGAACCTGGCCCAGGTGCAGAGCAACGCCGACGCCCAGGTGACGAGCGGCGTCTCGAGCGCCAACACGCTGCTGCAGGACGTCGCCACGCTCAACAGCCAGATCGCCAGCTTCGAGGCGAACGATCCGGGCTCGGCGGTCGACCTGCGCGACCAGCGGGAGGGGGACCTGGAGCAGCTCGCGGCGCTCATGCCGATCTCGATTTCGGAAAATTCCCAAGGGGAGGACACGGTCACGGCCGCGGGCGGGAGCGGTCCGGTCACGCTGGTCTCCAACGGTACGGTGGCGAACGCGCTGAGTTACTCCAGCGGCACGATCTCGGCCGGCTCCACCGCCCTCAGCCTTGCCTCCGGCTCCCTGGCCGGTTCGATCACCGCCAGCACGGGAGCCGTGCAGACGCTGCGCACCAGCCTCGACGCCCTGGCCGCCCAGATCGTCACGGCGGTGAACACGGCCTATAATCCGACCGCAACCGCCGGCGGCGATTTCTTCGACAGCGCGGGCACGACCGCGGGCACCATCGCGGTGGCCTCCGGCATCTCCAGCTCGTCCCTGACGGCCGGCACCGGCTCCGCCGGCGACAATTCGATCGCCACGGCCGTCGCCGCTGTCGCCAACCAGCAGTTTTCCACGAGCGGCGGCGACGACATCGACGGCACGATCGATTCGTTCTACGGGGACACGGCGAGCAATATCGGCCAGGCGGTGGACACCGCCAACACCCAGGTCACCGACCAGACCAACGTGCAGACGATCGTGACCAACCAGCGCAACAGCGTCAGCGGCGTGTCGCTCGACGAGGAGATGTCCCACCTCATGACCTACCAGACCGCCTACCAGGCCTCCTCGGAGCTCTTTTCCACCATCAACACCATGCTCAGTGAACTGATCACCGATCTCACGGCCAGTTAATCCCTCGCCACCATGCGCATCACCAACAACATGGTCACCACCAGCGTCCTGGCCGAGCTGCAGCAGCTCGATTCCCAGCAATCCGCGCTGCAGACGGAGGTCTCCAGCGGCCTGGCCGTCACCCAGCCGTCCGACGACCCCGGGGTCTTCGGCCAGGTGGTCCAGGAGGAGGGCCAGAGCAACCAGCTCGCCCAGTTCAACCAGAACGCCACCCAGGCGCTCAACGTCGCGAATGCCTCCTACGCGGGCATCAGCTCGCTCACCCAGATCTACGACCGCGCGACCCAGCTGGCGACGCTGGGTGGCGGGACCCTGGGCTCTTCGGCCAATGCGGGCTATGCCTCCGAGCTCAATCAGCTGATCCAGCAGGCGGTCACGGTCGCGAACAGCCAGTCGGCCGGCAACTATCTCTATGGCGGGACCGCGAGCAACACGCCTCCCTTCACGACGACGACCGACTCCAACGGGAATATCACCTCCGTCAGCTACGTCGGGAACTCCGGCCAGACGGCGATCCCGCTCTCGGCCAGCAGCTCCGTCTCGCCCTCGACCTCCGGCGCCACGAATTCCGGGTTCGCCGACATCATCAACAACATGATCGCCGTCAGCACGGCGCTGACCAACAACGACCCCGCGGTCCTGGCCACGGCGACGACCGCCCTGAACAACTCCGAGGACACGCTCTCCACCGCGGCGGCGGACAATGGCGCGGTGCAGCTGCGCATCCAGTCGGAGCAGACCCAGGAGCAGTCCACCGCCACGGAGGTCTCCTCGCTCATCTCCACCCAGACCAGCGCGAACCTGCCCACAACCATCACCGAGCTCAACCAAGCCCAGCTGGCCTATCAGGCGGCCATGGAGACCGCCGTGAAGGTCATGCAGCTCTCTCTCACCCAGTACCTCACCTAGTCCGTCCCTCCCATGAAAGTCCTGCCCGAACTCCGCCCCAGCGATGCCGACGCCGCCGTCGCCAACGCCATAACCCTGCCCAACGGCCTGATCGGCTTCGCCCATTTCCGCCGGGCCGAGCTGCTCTACCTGCCCGAACACCTGCCGTTTCTTTGGATGAAGCTCAGCGCCCCCGCCGGCGCGATGAACTTCGTCGTGATCGAACCGGGTGGGATCATTCCCAACTACGAGCTGGAGCTCTTCGACGGCGACGCCGCCAGCCTGGGCCTCTCGGATTCGAGCGAGGCCATGATCCTGAACATTGTCACGCTGCGGCCCAATTCGCCGCTCGACGCGACGGTCAACCTGGTCGGCCCGATCGTGGTCAACCGCCGGACCCGCATTGGCCGGCAGGTGGTCCTGGCCAATAACTCCCAGTATAGCGCCCGCTATCCCCTGGTGGACAACCTGTCCCTGGCCTGCGCCTCGGCCTGAACCCTCGCCATGCTCATCCTCTCCCGCAAGATCAACGAATCGATCGTCATCGGCGATTCGATTGAAATCCGCATCAACCGCATCGAGGGCGACGTGGTCAAGATCGGCATCCAGGCTCCGCGCGAGGTTCCGATCTTTCGCAAGGAGATCCATTCCGAGATCGTCGCGACCAACCAGTCCGCGGTGCTGCAGCCGGCCGCGGGCAGCTCGCTGCCCGGCCTGGGCCTCCCCAAATTTCAGCGCAAAAACAACCCGCCCGCTTCCGCCGCCCTTTTCCCCTCCACTCCATGAGCACCATCATTCCCACCCTATCGAACTCCGCCGCCAGCCAGAGCTATCCGCAGCTCCAGCGCTCGCTGTCCGCCCTCTCCGCCAGCACCCAGGCCGCCGTCCTGGACGATCCCGCCGACTCCGCCGCGGCTGGCTCCGCTCCGGCATCCGCGGCCGATCCGCTGGCGGAAATCGCGAGGCAGAACCAGATTTCCGCCCTGGCCGACAGCGCCGCGGCCCTCTCCGCCACCCAGTCGGCCCAGGCGCTCATCTCCAGCCAGCCCGCCGCCGCTCTCGCCGGCCAGGCCAATGTGCCGGCGGCTTCCGCCTGGAGCCTTCTGCAAAACTGAATCAGGTCGGGCTGCCGACTTCCTGATGGAGGGCCCGGTGCACGATCCGCGCGAGCTCGGGCATGGTGAACGGCTTGGCCAATAGCTTGATGTTCCCGATATCATCGAGGGTGCGCCGGGAGATCTGGGAAAAGTAGCCCGACATGATGACGATCGGCAGATTAGGCCGGAATTCGCGGACGCGCGCCGACAATTCCAGCCCGGTCATGCCCGGCATGGTCTGGTCGCTCAGCAGGAGCGAGCAGATATCGGGGTCATCGCGCAGCGCCTCATAGCACCGCTCGGGCGAGTTGAAGACGACGGCGCGATAGCCGAAATGCTCCAGGCTCAGCCGGGTGACGTGCGCCACCATATGCTCGTCGTCCACGACGCAGACCGTCTCGCCGCGGCCCAGCGGCATGGGCGCGGCCGGTTCGGACGGCGCGACGCCTTCGCCCGCGGCCTCCGCCACCGCAAAATAGAGGTCAAAGGTCGCCCCTTCGCCCGGAGCGCTGTTGACCTCGATCACCCCTCCGTGGGCGCGCATGATGCCGTGCGCGACGGAAAGCCCCAATCCGGTGCCTTCGCCGACGTCCTTGGTGGTAAAGAATGGGTCAAAGATCCGCTTCTGCGTTTCCTCGTCCATGCCATGCCCGGTGTCGCTGACGCTCAGCCGGAGATAATCGCCCGGCGGGAGGTTGCTGTGCGCCGCGGCCTCGTCGGGATCGAAATTCACCTGCGTGAGCGAGAGCCGCAGCACGCCGCCGCTGAGCCGCATGGCGTGCGCCGCGTTGGTGCCCAGGTTCAGCAGCACCTGATGGAGCTGGATGGGATCGGCCAGCACGCGCCCGCAGTTCTGGCTGACGGAGGCCTCGATCTGGATGGTCGCCGGGACGGTGGCGCGCAGAAAGCGCCGCGCCTCCTCGACCACGAACGCCAGGTCCACCGGCACGCGCTCGCCCCCGTCGGGCTGGCGGCTGAAGGCGAGGATCTGCTCCACCAGCTCGCGCGCCCGCAAGCAGGCGTTGTGCGCCTCGGTCAGGCAGCTCCGCGAGGGATGGTCCCGGTCGAGGGTGTCCAGCGCCAGATCCTCGTAGCCCATGATCCCCGTCAGCAGGTTGTTGAAATCGTGCGCGATGCCCCCGGCCAGCGTCCCCAGCGTCTCCATCTTCCTGACCTGGAAAAGCTGCGTCTCCAGCTGTCGTTGCGATTCCTCCGCCTCGTACTGCGCGGTGATGTCCTGCACCGCGCCGAACAGCCGCACGGCGCGATCGTCCCGGAATTCGGCGCGGCCGATGACCCGGACCCAAAGCCGCCGACCCCGCCCGGTGAGAAAGGGCGCGCGCAGGTCGAACGCGCGGCCGCCGCGGGTCGCCTGTTCGATCGCGCGCATGAAGGCCTCGCGATGCTCCGCCGGGAAGAAATCCTGCATCGAAGTCAGGGTCGGGACGTAGCCCAGCTCCACCTCGCAGATGCGGTAGAGCTCGGGAGCCCAGGTCAGCGTCTGCTCCTCCAGCGACCAGGCCCAGGCGCCAATCTGGGCCAGCCGACTAACCTGGAGGGAGATCTCCTCGCTGTGCCGGAGCCGCTCCTCGAGCTTCTTGCGCGCCGTGATGTCGCCCTGGGTGCCCACCATGCGCAGCGCCCGCCCCTCCTTGTCGCGCGAGACGACCTTGCCCCGGTCAAGCGTCCAGATCCATTGCCCCGATTTGGTGCGCCACCTGTGCTCGGAAACATAGACGGGACTGCGGCCTTGCAGGTGCGCGTCGAGGGCGGCCTGCGCCATGGGAAAGTCCTCGGGATGCACCTGCGCCGCCCAGCCGGCGATGTCCCCCAGTTCCTGTATGCCCGATCCGAAAAGCTCGGCCCAGCGCAGGTCGCGATAAATCTTGCCGGCGGGCAGGTTCCAGTCCCAAACCCCCTCGTTGGTGGCCAGCAGGGCGAGGCCCAGCCGTTCTTCGGCCACGCGGAGCGTCTCCCGCATTTCCATGTCGTCCGTAATGTTGCGGTTGAGGCCGACGAGTCGCAGGGGATTGCCGGCTCCGTCGCGCGCCAGAAAGCCATGGGCCTCGACGCAGTTAACCACCCCGTCCGGCCGGATGATGCGGAAATCAATATCGAAGTTGCGCAGGACGCCGCCCAGCACCTGCTGGTGGTGCGCCTTCACTCCCTCGACATCGTCGGGGTGGATGAGGCGAAACCAGTCCGCCGCCGTGCCCCCGAAATCACGCGGGCTGATGCCGTAGATGGCGAACATGTGCTCGTCCCAATCCATCCGGCCGCCGGGGAAGTGCATCTCCCAGATGCCGTAGCCGGAGGAGCGCAGCGCAAATTGCAGGCGATCGTTGGCCGCCTGCCGGTGCTGCTCCGCTTCGCGGTACGCCGTGAAATCATCCAGGAGGGTGATGGTGTTGGTCAGCGTATGCGCGTCGTCGCGCACGGGCTGCATGGTGATCCTCAGCCACCGCACGCGCGCATCGACCCCGGCCCCACTGACTTCAAAGCTGCCGGGCTGGCCGGATTGCAGGACCTGGGCCGCGGCCGTGGCGGCCGCCGGGCCCCAGATATTGCCGAGGAGCTCGTCCAGGCGCCAGCCGGCGGCTTTGGCCTGGTTCCAGCCGCTGAGACGCTCCCAAACCGGATTGGCCCAGAGCACGCCGTGCCCGGCATCGGCGATGATCACGCCGTTGGGAGTGTGCTGGGTGGTGAGGGCGAGCAGGGCGTTGGCTTTGGCGACGACGCGCAGGTTGGAGTTCGCCATCTGCAGCTCGCGCGTGCGCATGGCGACCTCGTGCTGCAGCGTGGCGGCCTGCGTCTGCAGGCGGTCCATGTCGTCGCGGCTGAGGGGGCGGCCCTCGGCGTCCAGTTCGGGCGCGGCCACGGCCCGCGCGAGCAGGGCCGTCAGGATGAGGAACAGCGCCATCTCTCCGGCGGTGACGACGGCGATGGTCGACCGGATGTTCAGGATATGATAGCGAATCAGCTCCAGGCGGAGAAATTCCAGCGCCGGCAGGGCGAGGAGGAGCGCGGTCAGCAGGTGGCGCGCGCGCCGGCTGGTGGCCTTTTCGCCGTAGAAGACCCGGACGAAATCGAGATCGGGCTGGGCCAGGAGGACTCCGATCCCGAGCGCCAGCAGGCCGACGGCGAGCGGCAGGTTCTCGAGGGAGACCGTTTCTCCGCTGCTGGAGACGCCGCTGAAGCGCAGGAGGTAATCCAGCAGGGTTATCAGGCTGACCGTGCACGCGGCCAGGCCCAGTCCGGTCGACACGGTAAAGGTGCGGCCTCCGTTCCGGTTCAGCAGTAGGCCGGCGGCGCCGCAGGCGAGGGCTACGGCGGCTGGCGCTGTCATGCCTGCATGCCAGAGGAGCAGGCCGGCGATGGCGATGAGCGCCGCGAGCGCCGCGCAGGCCCGGCCAACGCGGATTCCGCCCGGGGATCCGCGGCGATTGAGCAGCCAGAGTCCCGTTCCGGCCAGGACGAGCCCGACGGCGAGATCGAAGGCGGGTGCCCCGGTGGCGATCCTGGGGGCGGCGATGTAATTCACGCCGGCGCTCAGCAACGCGAGCGCGCCGATGCCGACGGCGAACATCGCGGCGATGCCGGCGCTGCGGGATAACGTGCGCTGCATGGACATTTTTTAGATTGCGGGAAGCGGACCTGAGACGGGGGCAGATTGGCGAGGGCGGGGTGCCCCCGCAACCACGGAGGAGAGAAGAAGGGTGCGGTCTTTACCCAGGCGGATGGGCCCCAGAGGCTGGATCGCGGGAAGTCGTGGGGAGAACACCCTATTCGCCCGTTTTCCCTCAACTTGCCGGCCGGCCGAGTCGAAGTAGGCGATGCGCGGTTGTCTCAACGGCCCCCTCTACCATGCACTTCACCCATTGGACCATCGGCCGGAAGATCACCGGGGGCTTCGCACTCATGCTGGCGCTGATGCTCGCGCTCACCGCGGTCTCGTTCCTCGCGCTCGGTGCCTCGGGCCGCAAGCTGAGCCTCTACGCGGCCAGCGCGCAGGAGACCAACGCCGCCGCCAGCCTGGAGGCCGCCATGCTGGCACTGAAGATGCAGGTCAACGATTTCCTGGCGACGGGCTCGGCGGAGAGCGTCGAGGCCTACGACAAGGCCAAGGCCGCCCTCGACGCCGAATTTGCCGCGGCGGAGAAGCGCATCGTCGAACCGGCCCGGGCTTCCCAGCTCGCGGCCGCGCGCCGGCTCCTGGGCCAGTACGACGATTCCTTCCAGCGCCTGGTGAACAACGAACGCCAGCTCACCGGCGTCGATCGCCAGGTGCTCGCGCCCGCGGCGGCGGAGATCGCCGCCGGCCTGCAGAAGATGCTCGTGGAGGCGCGCGACCAGGGCGACATGAACGCGTCCTTCAAGATTTCCAACGCGCTCAAGGCGTTTTTCGAGTGCACGAGCGACGTGAGCTCGTTCCTCCTCACCTCGCGGCCGGAGCAAGCCGCGGCTTCGCGCGCTACCCTCGGCATCGTCCTGGGGGCGATCAAGCAGATGGAGAAGGACCAGGCTGACCTGGAGAAAGTCGACGCCTCCCTCAAGGACGCCGGCCGGGAGGGCCTGATCCGCTCGCTGCAGACGGCGGCCGCCTCCTACGCGGGCGGCCTCGACCGGACCATGGCGCTGAAGACCGAACGCGACGGGATCGTCGCCGGCCAAATGAACCAGATCGCCCCCCAGTTCACCGCGTCCCTCGCGGGGGTGCGGCAGGCGGTCGGGCAGTTCCAGTTTGACCTCGAATCCCGCATGTATTCCGAGCAGCACCGCAACGAGGTCTTCGTCGTCTGGGGTGCGCTGGTGGGCTGCGGCCTCAGCCTGATCGGGGCCGTGCGCATCGTGCGCGGCATCACCCGCCCGATCGGCTCCATCGCGACGCGCCTCGCCAGCGAGTCGGCCCAGACGAACGCCGCCGCCCATCAGGTCTCGCAGGTCAGCCAGTCCATCGCGGACGGCGCCAGCCAGCAGGCCTCCGCCATCGAGGAAAGCAGCTCGGCCCTGCACGAGATGGCGAGCATGACGACGCGCAACTCCGAGAATGCCCAGGTGGCCAAGACCCTCGCGAGCGAGGCGCGCGGCACGGCGGACGCCGGCGCCCGGGAAATGCTCGAGATGAAAATCGCGATGTCGGCGATCAAGGCCTCGAGCACCGAGATTTCGAAGATCATCAAGACGATCGACGAGATCGCCTTCCAGACGAACATCCTCGCGCTCAACGCGGCCGTGGAGGCGGCACGCGCCGGGGAGGCGGGCGCCGGCTTCGCGGTGGTGGCGGACGAGGTCCGCACGCTGGCGCAGCGCTGCGCCCAGGCGGCCCACGAGACCTCCGACAAGATCTCGGACTCGGCGACCAAGAGCGAGCAGGGGGTCGCCATCAGCGCCCGGATGGCCGACCACCTCGGCGCCATCGTGGAGCGCATCCGCAAACTCGATGAGATGATCGCCGGCATCGCCCAGGCTTCGCACGAGCAGAGCGACGGCATCGGCCAGCTCAACAACACCATGGCCGGGATGGACAAGATCACCCAGTCCAACGCGGCCCTGGCGCAGCAGTCGGCGGCCTCGAGCGACGAGCTGAAGGCGCAGGCCGAACAGGTGCAGTCGGCCGTCTCCGAGCTCATGCGCATGGTCGACGGCACCAGCGGCGACTCCTGCCGGATCCCCGAACCCTCGGGCATCGTCAGCCCCGTGCTTCCCGGTTCCTATGGCCGCGCGGTCCCGCGCCCGCCGGCGGGTTCCCACCCCGGCCGCAACGGCCGCGGCCCGAACGGAGCCGCTGGCTCCAACGGCCGGCGGGTCCGCTCACTCGCCGCGGGAGGCGACGCCAATTTTGTGGATCAGCTGTAGATGGATCCACGCTGTATTTTGGGGGGAAAATAGGTGTAAAACGAAGTCCGGGGAGGGCCGAGGTCCTTCCCGGACTTTGTTTTTGGCTGGGGTGATGGCGCAATTCGGCCGGAGAGGCCTCCTCCGGGGCCACGCTCCGCCAAGGCCCAATCTCCGCGTCAGCAGGCGGCGCCGGTCGACGCCGCCAAGAGACGCGGATGAGGCTGCGCTATGCCCCTGCGGAGGCCTCTCCGGCCGAATTGCGCCATAGCCGATTTCTTTAGGGCGAGTCGGGTGACGAGGGCCTTTCGCGGAACTCCGAGGTAGCGCGCGTTGTCCCAACGCGCCGGGCAGATTTCAGACGTGGACGGAGCAGCCGCCGGCGGGTTGGGACAACCCGCCCTACCATTGGCAAACGTCCGGGCTTTATCGACGGCGCTAGCGGCCGGCGGTCAGATACCGGCCGCCCGAGAAGTGGGAGGGCAGGGGCAGCGGATCGAAAGCGATCCGGGGCGACGGCAGCTCCGGCGCACGGAAAACCGGGCGGCCCCACCCGATGTCCTGGAGTAAGCTCGGCTTCGTCTTTCCGGCCTGGGCCGGGAAGGCGTGCGCAGCTGGACTGGAAGCGGGGAGGGGCATGAGCTTCAGGATCATTTATCGGACGGCGCGGATAATTCTTTAGAAATGACGCAGGTCTTGGGCGCAGATTAGTAATCCGATCGGTCGGCCCGCTAGAGGGGAATTTACGTATCCGCGGCTGGCGCCGGCCGGGTCAGGGGAGGGCCAGAACGGCCCGGTGCAGGGTCATTTTGGATCACGCGGTCCCGGGACCGGCCGACGCACCCGTCGGACGGCCCGGCTGGCGGGTTGGCCCGAGATGTGCGAATGTATGCCCATGGACGAAGCGAAGTTAACGCAGATGTCGCGCGAGGCCGTCACGGACGCCCAGGCCATCGCCCGGCGCCTCAACCATAACGAGGTGGAGACGTGGCACCTGTTGTCCGCGCTTCTGGCCCAGGAAAACGGCATCGTGCCGGGGTTGATCGAAAAGCTGGGGCTGACCGTCGGCGCCCTGCAGCTGGCGATCGACCGCGAGCTGGAGCGGGTCCCCAAGGTGAGCGGCAGCGTGGACACGTCCAAGGTCTACGTCACGCAGGCGGTGAACGATGTCCTGACTCGCGCGGAAAAGGAGGCGGCCACGCTCAAGGACGAGTTCGTCAGCACGGAGCACCTGTTTCTTGCGCTGCTCGAGGTGGGCCGGCCCGAGGCGATGAGGAAATTCTTCAAGAGCTTCGGGCTCGACCGCGCCAAGGTGCTCAAGTCCCTGCAGGAGGTCCGGGGCAGCCAGCGGGTGACGACCGACAACCCCGAGGCCACCTACCAGGCCCTGGAGAAATACGGCATCGACCTCGTGGCCCAGGCGAAGAAGGGCAAGCTCGACCCCGTCATTGGACGCGATGAGGAGATCCGCCGGACGATCCGCATCCTTTCCCGGAAAACCAAGAATAACCCGGTCCTGATTGGCGAGCCCGGCGTGGGCAAGACCGCCATCGTCGAGGGACTCGCCCAGCGCATTCTGCGCGGCGACGTGCCCGAGGGGCTGAAGGACCGGAGCATTTTCGCCCTCGACATGGGCGCGCTCGTCGCCGGCGCGAAATACCGCGGCGAATTCGAGGAGCGGCTCAAGGCCGTGCTGCAGGAGATCCGGCAGAGCGAGGGGCGGGTCATCCTCTTCATCGACGAGCTGCACCTCATCGTCGGCGCCGGCAAGGTCGACGGCGCGATGGACGCCGGAAACCTGCTGAAGCCGATGCTGGCGCGCGGCGAGCTGCACTGCATCGGCGCGACGACGCTCGACGAATACCGCAAATATATCGAAAAGGACGCCGCCCTGGAGCGGCGCTTCCAGCCCGTGCAGGTCGATCAGCCGACCGTGGAGGACGCGATCTCGATCCTGCGCGGCCTGCGCGAGCGCTTCGAGCTGCACCATGGCGTGCGCATCCAGGACAACGCGCTCGTCAGCGCGGTCACGCTCTCCCATCGGTACATTTCCGACCGTTTCCTGCCCGATAAGGCGATCGACCTCGTGGACGAGGCCTGCGCCATGATCCGGACCGAGATGGATTCGATGCCGCAGGAGCTGGACGAACTGACCCGGCGGGCGCTGCGGCTCGAGATCGAGGAAACCGCCCTGGCCAAGGAGAAGGACGACGCCAGCAAGCGGCGTCTCTCCGTGCTGCGCCAGGAACTCGCCGAGGTGCAGGAGAAGGCCAAGGGCCTGCGGCTGCAGTGGGAGAAGGAGAAGGGCTCGATCGACCGCACGCGCAAGCTGCGCGAGGAGATCGAGGCGGCGCGCCTCGAGATGGAGAAGGCCGAGCGGGGCTACGACCTCAACAAGGTGGCCGAGCTCCGGCATGGAAAAATCCCGCAGCTGGAGGCCGAGCTGAGGAAGCAGGAAAAGGCCGGCGGCAACACGACGCTTTTCAAGGAGGAGGTCTCATCCGAGGAAATCGCCGAGGTGGTGGCGAAGTGGACGGGTGTGCCGCTGACCCGCCTGGTCGAGGGCGAAAAGGAAAAGCTCCTGCGCCTCGAGGAGGTGCTGCACCAGCGCGTCATCGGCCAGGACGAGGCGGTGACCCTGGTGACCGAGGCCATTCTCCGCTCGCGGAGCGGGATCAAGGACCCCCGCCGGCCGGTCGGCAGCTTCCTGTTCCTCGGACCCACCGGAGTGGGAAAGACCGAGCTGACCAAGGCGCTGGCCCAGACCCTGTTCGACACGGAGGCCGCGCTGGTCCGGATCGACATGTCGGAATACATGGAGAAGCACGCGGTCTCCCGCCTGCTCGGCGCGCCCCCGGGGTACGTCGGCTACGACGAAGGCGGCCAGCTGACCGAGGCGGTGCGGCGCAAGCCCTACGCGGTGGTGCTCTTCGACGAGGTCGAAAAGGCCCATCCCGACGTCTTCAACGTCCTCCTGCAGGTGCTGGACGACGGCCGCATCACCGACGCGCAGGGCCGGACGGTTGATTTCAAGAACACCATCATCATCATGACGTCGAACATCGGCTCGCGGTTCCTCCTCGAGGGCGTGACCGGCGACACGATTCCCGAGAGCGTGCGCGAAAGCGTCCTGGCGGAGCTGCGCCAGACCTTCCGGCCGGAATTCCTCAATCGCATCGACGAGACCGTGCTTTTCAAGCCGCTCACGCTGGAGGAGATCGGGCAGATCGTGATCCTCCTGCTGGCGGACCTGAACCGCCGCCTGGCCGATCGCCGCGTGACGGTGAGCCTCGACGCCAAGGCGAGGGACTGGGCGGCGGAGAAGGGCTACGATCCGGTGTTCGGCGCCCGTCCGCTCAAGCGGTTCCTGCAGCGGCAGATCGAGACGCGGCTCGCCCGCGCGCTCATCTCCGGCGAGGTCGCCGAGGGCAGCGACGTCAAATTCACTGTCAAAGACAGCGAGCTTGTGATGAAGTAAGGGCTTGGATCTTCCCGCGGCAGATCTTCCCGCTCCCGGTTCCGGCCTCAAAGAGGAGGAGGTCAAGCGGCGGCATATCCTGCCGAAGGCGTTGGTGATCGGGCTGGTCGCCGGATTCCTTGCTTCGGTATTTCGCAAGGCGTTGCAATGGTCAGAGCTGCATCGGATCGCCTGGCTCCATCGCTTGCCGTGGGCGGAGAGCCTGGTCGTAGCGCTGGCGCTGGGCGCCGTGGGCAGCGGGGTGGGGCTCTGGCTGGTGCGTCGCTTCGCGCCTGAGACCGCCGGAAGCGGTATCCCGCATCTAAAGTCCGTCGTCTTGGGCGAAAAGGAGCTGCACTGGAAGCGCGTGCTGCCGGTCAAGTTCCTCGCCGGCTTGGCCGGCATCGGCGGCGGCCTCGCCCTGGGCCGGGAGGGCCCGACGATCCAGATGGGCGGCGCCACGGGCCTGATGGTTTCCAGCTGGTTCCGAGTGAAAGGCGGAGAGGGAGAGCGCAAGGCGCTGATCAGCGCGGGCGCGGGCGCCGGGCTCGCTGCGGCCTTCAACGCGCCGCTGGCGGGCGTCATCTTCGTCCTCGAGGAGCTGCATGGAAGTTTCACGCCGGTGATCTTCGTCGCGGCCTTTCTGGCCTCGGTCACAGCCGACGTCGTTTGCCGCGTGCTCACCGGTGAGACTCCGGTCTTTTCGCTGCACGGCATGCCCGCCCCTTCCATGAGCTCCCTGCCCGTGGCGCTGGTGCTGGGAGTTCTGGCGGGATTCGGCGGAGTTCTGTTTAATCGCTGCCTCCTGGCCAGCCTGGACCTATTCGATCGCTTCCGCCATTTGCCTCCCTTTGTTGTGGGCGCCGCCGCCGGGCTGACCGTCGGCTTCGCCGCCTGGATTTATCCGGAGGTGAGCGGTTCAGGAGCGCTCCTGGCAGAACGGGCCTTTGCCGGCGAGATCGCGCTGCGCTGGATCTTTGTCCTCATCGCCGCCCGATTCGCCCTGACGATGGTGAGCTACGGTTCGGGCGCGGCGGGCGGCATCTTTGCGCCGCTGCTGGTGCTGGGCGCCCTCGGTGGCCTGGCGGTGGGCATAGTCGCGCATGCCGTCGCGCCGGGCTGGGTGGCCTATCCCGAAGTCTTCGCCGTCCTGGGCATGGGCGCGCTCCTCACCGCGATCGTCCGAGCGCCGCTCACCGGCATCGTCCTCATGATCGAGCTCACCGGCCAATACGACTTCATGCTGCCCCTCCTCGTTAGCTGCTTCGCCGCCTACGGCGTCGCCGAAGCCCTGCGCGACGCCCCGATCTACGAGGCGCTGCGCGAGCGGAGCAAGGTGGCGGATTCCGCTACTTGACCGGCCGGTAGTCGACGCCCAGCTCGCTGAAGAGAAACGAATCGACGTCCACGGCCTGCTCGATCCGCTCGCCGAGGCTGCTGCCGAAGCCGTGGCCGCTGTTGGCGCTGGTGCGCAGGAGGCAGGTTGCGCCGACGGCCTGCAGGCGGGCGGTCATCTTGCGGCTTTGCATGGGGTCGACCCGCGGATCGTTGGCGCCGGTGAGGAAAAGGACGTCCGGGTACTTGGTCCCCGCCGTCACATGGTGGTAGGGGGAATAGGCATAGAGGGCCTGGAACTGGGCCTCGTCGGCGACGGTGCCGAACTCGGTCACGTTGAAGGCGCCGTTGGGCGAGAGCTCGACCCGGAGCATGTCGTAGATTCCCACATGGCTGACGACGCAGTGCGCCAGGGCGGGGTGCTGCGTCAACATTGCGCCCATGAGGAGTCCGCCATTGCTGCCTCCGGTGATCGCGAACTTCCCGGTCCGGGTGTAGCGGGCGTCGATCAGGTGCTCGCACGCGGCGTAGAAGTCGTCGAAGACGTTCTGCTTGTGGGTGAGGTTGCCCTGCTGGTGCCAGGCATCGCCATATTCGCCGCCGCCGCGGATGTTGGCCTCCGCAAAGACGACGCCCTGCTCGATCAGGACGCGGGTCGCCGAACTGAAATAGGGGGAGATGTTGACGCCGTAGCCGCCGTACCCGGTCGCGACGCAGGGATGGGAGCCGTCGAGGACGAGGCCCTTTTTCCGGATGATGTTGACGGGGACTTTCGTGCCGTCGCGCGACGCGGCGAATTCCCGGACGACCTCGCAGTCGGAATAGTCGACCGGAGCCTTCAGCGAGATCGCGGTCTTGAGGGTCGCCCCGGTCGCGGGGTCGAAGGCCAGCCAGGAGGGGCTGTCGATATAGCTGCTGTCGAGGAAGAGGACCCGATCGCCGCGCCCGGACTGCGGCACGATGCTGTCCACGGAGCCGATGGCAAACTGCCGGGGCGCGGAGACCGGCCGGCCCTGCGGGTCGAAGACGCGGAGTTCGCTCGGACCACCCACCTGGTAGGTGGCGTAGATCAAGTTGGGCGTCGCGACCAGATTGCCCGCATCCTCATCGCCGAACTCGGAGACCAGCGTGTCGGTGCCCTGCGGAATCAGCAGGGCCGCCCGGCCGAGGTCGAGGCCGGCGGCGGAACGGCTGTCGACCGTGATCTTTAGCAGCTGTCCCCGCGGAGCGTCCTTCCGCGAGAGCAGATAGAGGGGCGTCGCGACCCCGTCGGTGGACGGGCCCAGCACCGCCTGCACGATGCGATCCTCGTACCGGGTGAGCTGGGTCCACCGGCCATCCGTTGTGCGGACGTAGTGCTGGAACTGCCCGCCGTCGCCTTGCTGCATGCTCGCGAGGACGAGGCCCTCCGGCGTCGACGCGACGACGATCTCCGCGATTTTGGGAAAGTCCCTTCCGAGTTCATAGGTGTCCTGCTCCGTCGGCGTGCCGAGCTTGTGCCGGTAGACCTGCATATAGAACTCATGGTCCGCCTCGGGACGTTCCCGGCCCCGGGGATAGCGGGTATAATAGAAGGCGGCCGCGTCCGGCGTCCAAGCCAGCGAGCCGCCCGCGGTGCCGTTTTGAGCGTGGGGGATCACCTCGAACACCTGGCGGCCGGTGGCGACGTCGAAAATATGCAGGTCGCCGGCCTCGCTTCCGCCTTCCGAGAGGGAGACGGCGACAAGCCGGCCATCGTGGCTCGGGACATACCAATCGATCGCGGTCGTCCCTTTCGGATTCAACGCATTGGGATCCACCAGGACGCTCGCGGCCCCGGGGTTGTCGGGCGAGGCCATGACCACGAGGAACGGCTGTTGTTTTGGCGGCTCCCGCTTGATCGCGAAGAGCCGGCCCCCGGCGAAGGTGAGGCTCGAATAGGAAACGGTCTGGGCGCCGACGATTTCCGTCACGCGGGCGCGGATTTGGGCGACGTGGGGGAGGGTGTCGAGGATGCCGCGGGCGTAGGTGTTCTGCGCCGCGGACCAGGCCTTGACGGCGGGGCTGTCCCAGTCCTCCAGCCAGCGATAGGGATCGACCACGGTGACGCCGTGATACGTGTCTGTCACCGCCCGCGCGGGCGTGGCCGGCGGCGGTCCGGCGAAGGCGGAGGACCCGGCGGCAAGGGCGAGGCCGAAGACGAGGCGCGGGGAGATGGAGAATTTCATTCTATATGGGTTATGACCTGGGTCGAGGGACCGCCGCGGGACGGCAAGGTGACGGTCTCGCCGATGCGGCGCCCGAGGAGACTCCGCCCCAGGGAGGAAGCGACGGTGATTACGGTGATCGGAATTCCTTCGATTTCCAAGTCCAGGCCGCCCCGCGCCGGCCCGAGGAAATAAACCGAGCGCCGCCCCCGGGTCTCGAGCGTCGCCAGCGCGCCGACGGCCAGGGCTTCATCCTGCTGGAACGGCCGGCAGGGCAGCGCCCGATACGCGGCAATGGCCTCGGCGATCTCGCCGGCGAGCCTGGCCTGGCCGGAAGCGAGGTAAGCCGCGCTTTGCCCGCGCATGTCGAATTTCCCCTCGGCGCGGCTGTCGACGTCCGTCGCCTCGGATCGGGACGCATGGGCCGCCTCCGTTTGCAGCGCGAGCTCGGTTTCCAGCCGGGCCACGATGGCCTGGAAGAGGGCGAATTTGTCCACGGGTGGTCGTCGGCCGACGTTTCGACACTAGGTCGGCGTCTTCCCGCGGGCAAGACGAACCCCGGGGACGGCCAATTATTGCATTGAACCCCAAGTGGATATTTGAGGTTCTCTCGGCAACATGCGTTCAACCTTGTTTGCGATTTGCCTGCTCCTCGGGCTGTTCGCGACCCGACCGGTCTTCGGGTCCGTGACGCTCGAGCTTGCCAATGGGACCAAGTTGGTCGGATCCGTCACAAAGGAAGAAGGCGGCAAGATTTATTTCCACGCCGATCTCGTCGGCGACGTGGTGATCGACGCGGCCGCGGTCGTGAAGCGGGAGGACACCGCGGCGGTCGCCGGTTCCACGCCCGCGGCCCCGACGGCTCCCGCTGCGGGCGCTGCCGGAGCCGCCGCGGCGGTGCCACCTCCATCAAGCCAGCCCGTGCCGGTCGTCACCACGGCTCCCGCGGGCCCGTCAGCTCCGGCCTCGAGCGCGCCCGGCGCCCCCAGCGAGGCTGCGGCGGCCACCGGCAAGGCGTTCTGGAAGCGGATCATTTCGGTCAACGGCTCCTATACTTCGGCCTCGTATACGCAGGGTCAGATCAAGGGCGCGCCCGCCGGGTTTCCCACCGGGGCGCAGGCGGGACTGCAGGGCGCGAATTCCACCTTGCAGGCCAGCGGGACGCTGATCGGCGCGACACCCTACCAGGCCTTCAGCCTCACCGCCTCCTACGGCTATGCCAACTACCAGCCGGCGGGCACGGTGATGAACAATCATGGGGCGGAGATGACCTACACCTATGTCCTATCGCCGCTGGATTACCTGCTGACGCGCACGACCTACAAGGTGGACAAGCCCGCCAACGTCGAGCACGCGTTCGAGCAGGTCTTCGGCTTCGGTCACAAGTTCATCGACACCCCGCAGACCCACCTGGACCTGATTCCCGGCGTCTCCCTCGTCGACGACGCCCGGGGCACGGCTTGGGACAACAAGTGGATCCTGTCCGCGGGCTTCCTCGAGCACCTGGACCATGCCTTCAACGAGCGCGTCTCCCTCGAGCAGAGCTTCAAATATCGCGTCGGCGTCGACCACACCGAAGTTTGGTATATCAACGCCTACCTGGGCCTGAAGGCGGCGATCGCCGAGCACATCTCGTTCACCACCGGGGGCACCTATACCTACGATAACACGCTGGGTCCGGTGCCACCCGCCCTGGCGGCCGCTTTCTTGGCGCAGGGCGTCCCCCCTGCGCTCATCGCCGAATTGCAACCGGCGAAAAAGGGGCAGTTCTTGCTGACCAGCGGTTTCGGCTACGACTGGTAAGGTCGGCCTCAGTTCCGGTTGATCACGTCGACCGCGAAGGGTGCGAACGGCGTGTTCACCAGGGTTGCCGCCGTGAAGTCGCTGAACTGTCCGCCCGCCTCGTAGTGCCGGGCGCAGGCCTCGCCGAGAAAATGGGTGAAGACCGCGAAGACGGCGGGCCAGAGGAAGAAGGACAGGGCGCGCCCGACCAGCGGCACGCCGGCCAGCGCCATCTTAAAACCGCCGGCGGTGCCGTGACGGGTGAAGACATGGTGGACGAAGCCGAGACTGAGCGAGGCGAGCAGGTTCCGCCCCGCGTCGCTCTCGAATTTCCGGCCATAGAGCCGCGAAAGCTCGGCGAGCATCCTGAGCTGCACGGCGGCGACCGCCAGGCTGTCGACGATCGGGACGGGGATGAAATTGGCGCCGGCGGCGAGGAGGACGTGGTCGCGCACGATTTCCCGGGCGCGGCAGCGGCGCCAGGCCGCCGTGCCCGGCTGGGTCTCGGCGGGAAGGGGCGCATGGGCGACGCGCACCGGGGCGCTGGAGGGGGGCGGAATCAAAAGGTGATGATCTCGAGGGCCACCTGGAGGATTTCCTCGCGCGCACCGGCGTCGAGCGCCTTCCACCCCAGCAGCATGGCGTGCTGGTAGGCCTGCCGCCGGGAAACGCTGTGCCGCAGCGCCGGCAGGCCGATGCGCTCGGCCAGCGGATCCAGTTCGCGCGCCAGCAGGGTCTGTCTCTGCACCTGGTTGAAGAGGATGGCGGCCTTTTGCTTCGGGTGATGCTGCCGGATCACCTGCGCGGTATCCTGCGAGGTCCAGAGGTCGGCGGGCGAGGGGGAGGAGACGAGGATAACCTTGTCGGCTTCGGCGAGACTATCCCGCACCTCGCTCGATTCCAGCCGGGGAGGCGTGTCGATGATCACGGCGCCGTAATCGGTCCCGTCCACCGCCAACTCAAACGCCGCGGGCCGGTTGTGCTGGATCCAGCGGCTGGCCGTGCGCTGGGGATCGCGATCGACCAGGCCGACGCGGCGGCCGGCATCGGCGAGGGCGCAGCCCAGGAGGACGGAGAGCGTGGTCTTGCCGGCGCCGCCTTTCCCATTGCAGAAGGCGATGACCATGGATCAGGACTACAGGACCGCGGAGGACGTCGACAAGGCGCAAAAAAACCCGAAGGCGGAAAACCTCCGGGTCTGGTGGGCCGCGCTGAGACGGCGCCTAGGCGGTCACTTCAACGGCGGGCGTCCGTTTGTCGGACGCGAGCACGAGCAGAAGACCGATCACCGGATCGAGGATGATGGAGGCGGCCAGATAACCCCAGAAGCCGAATTTGCGTTCGCGACCGAGATAAGCGACCAGGCAGCAGAGACCGACGTAGACGAGCAGGAGGATAGCCATGTGGGAGGGAGGTTGAGGATTAACTACTACAGCTTGATTTCAGAAACGCGCTTCATGCCGGCCTTCACCTCTTCCGTCATCGTGTCCTTGAAATCCTTCGCGCTGAAGGTGAGGAGGGTGCCGCCGGACTCGAAATGACTGATGAACACCTTGCCCACGCCGTAAGTGACGGCGGCGGCAAAGGCGGGCTGGGCGATGGCTCCGACGAGGGAGCCGATGCCGGGAAGGAGCTTGAGGAAGAGCCCGGCGCTGCTGCGGGCCAGCATCCCGGGGGCGAGCCCGCCGAGCAGGGCGAAGACGGCCGTCTTGCCGAGATTCTTCTGGAAGGGCACGCCATAGAACCCCGCGAGGTCCGCGATCATCTTGACCTGCACCGCCACGATGGCGGCCGCGTCCCAGACGGGGAGCGGAATAGCGCCGGCGCCGGCGGCGAGGATCATGGAACCGTCGACGATCTTCGCGGCAGTGAGCGGGGCCTTTTCCAGCTCCGCAATTTCGTGGGCGGCCGCGTCCTTGACGCTGTGGGCGGCCTTGGGATGCTTGGTCGTGCTGGGCGCGGCGTGCGTGGTCATGGCGTGGCTTTCCTTTTCGTGAGCTTCCTGATTGGCGGTGTCCAGCGACTCAGCCAGCTTGGCATGAAGCTCGGTTGCGCTGGATTTGGTGGACATGGCTGGCGACCTTAAAGTTTATTGCATTGCAATGGGCGTCAAGGGCCTTTTTTGACCGCCGTCCTCCTGCGACCAAGGGCAAATTCGCTTGCTAGGCCCCGAGGCCGCCGAGAGCATCCGCCTCCCCCCGCGATCCCGCCGCCAGCGTCCGCCGCCCACCCATGGAGTTTATCCGCTTTCTCAGGAAGGAATCCGGCCGCGACGGCACCCGGATCGCCCTGGTCACGCTGTTTGGCGGTGTGGTCAACGGCCTGATGGTGGCCGTCATCCTCGGGGCCGCCTCGACCGCGACCAACTCCGCCGTCAACGTCCAGTATCTGGTGATGTTCCTGCTGGCGCTCCTGGCCCTGATGCTGGCCAAGCGCTACAGCCTCAACCACACGACGCGCCTGACCGAGGAGATCGTCGAGCGCCTCCGCGTGCGCCTGAGCGATAAGATCCGCCGGTCGGAACTGCTCTATTTTGAGAAGGTCGGGCAGGTCCAGTTCATGACGATCCTGACCAAGGAGACGCAGATGATCTCGAACACGGCGTCGATGGCGATCAGCGCCTCCGCCTCCGCGGTGATGCTGGTGGTCTCGTTTCTCTTCGTCGCCTACCTCTCGCTGCCGGCCTTCTTCCTGTCCCTCGGCGCGATCGCCCTGACCGTCTTGGCCTACCGGGCCAGCCTGGCGCAGATGAACGCGCAGCTGCACGAGACGGTGCGCGTGGAGAACAAGTTCTTCGACCTGCTCAACCACATGCTCGCGGGCTTCAAGGAGGTGAAGATCGACAGCCGCAAGAACCGGGACCTCTTCGACAACTACCTGGTGCCGGTCTCCCGCGAGGTCCGCGTCCTCAAGACGCGGACCAACGAGCAGTTTGTCACCAAGACCCTCATCTCGCACTCGGCCTTTTACGCCCTGCTGGCCACGATCATCTTCCTCCTGCCGCGGCTGGCGCACTGCGATTCGGCCGTGATCATCAAGGTCACGGCCGTCATGCTTTTTATCTTCGGACCGCTGGCCGAGGTGGTCGGCATCATCCCCTACATCGCCCGCGCCAGCGTCTCGATCGAGACGATCCGGACGATGGAGCGGAGCCTCGACGAGGAGGTGGCCCGGCATCCCCCGGTCGATCTGGGACGGCCGCCGGCTCCCCTGACCTTCAAGGAAATCGTCCTGGAAGAGCTGATCTTTTCCTATCCCGACGCCGATGGGACGCCCGGGTACACGGTGGGTCCGCTCAACGCCACGATCCGCGCCGGGGAGATCCTCTTCATCATGGGCGGCAACGGCAGCGGCAAGTCCACGCTGCTCAAGCTGCTGACCGGCCTCTATTTTCCGCGGTCGGGCCGGATCGTGGTGGACGGGAAGCCGCTCGCCCGCACGAGCTACCACCGCTACCGCAACATGTTCTCGGCGATTTTCACCGACTTCCATCTTTTCGACCGGCTCTACGGGCTCGACGGGGCGGACCAGGACCTGCTGGCGGAGCTGCTCGAGGAGTTCGAGCTGGCCGACAAGACCGCCTTTCTCGAGGGGCGCTTCACGGAGCTGAATTTGTCGACCGGCCAGCGCAAGCGCCTTTCCCTCATCATCGCGCTGCTGGAAAAGAAGGACGTGCTGATCTTTGACGAGTGGGCCGCCGATCAGGATCCGGTCTTCCGCAAGCATTTCTACGAGGACATCCTCAAGGAGCTGAAGCGGCAGGGGAAGACCGTCATCGCCGCCACCCATGACGACCGGTATTTTCACATCGCGGACCGCGTCCTCAAGATGGAGTGGGGGAAGTTCGTCTCCTGAACGCGGCCGAAGCTAAATTAGCTGTCCTCACCCGCCGCACCCCGCTAATCGTTCCGACCGCCGCCCATGCCCGATTCCAGTCCAGACGCTCCGCCTCCGCCGTCGCCGGAACCGTTGGAGGCGGATCCGCCGCCGGTTTCCGCCCCGGCGCGGCCGGCCGCGGAGATTCCGGATCCAAAGCCTCCGCGATCCTGGCTGGCGCGGTTTTTCCTCTGGTGGTGGACGCTGCCGGCGCGGATGGCGCGCAACGCGCGCGAGATCTGGGAGGACAACAAGATCCTGCTCGTGCTCCTTTCCTTCTTTTTCGCCTTTCTGGTGGTTTTCTTCTGGCGCGACATCTTCATCAAGATCGGCCCGGGCGAGGAGGGGGCGCTGTACCGCCTCTTCTACGGCGGCACGGTGACCGACCGGGTGTGGCGCGAAGGCCTGCGGTTGGTGTTCCCGTGGGACACGATGTACATCTACGATGTCCGGCTGCAGCAGGTGACCGACGATTTCACGGTCCTCAGCCAGGATGGCCTCGCGGTCAAGGTGGAGGTCTCGATGCGCTTCAATCCCGAGCGCGATTTTGTCGGCTACGTGCACAAGGCGATCGGGCCGGATTACATCGAAAAATTCGTCAAGCCGGTGGTGCAGGCGCAGTGCCGCTACGTCTTCGGCCAATACACGCCCGAGGAGATCTACGAATCGCAGGGCTTCATCATCCAGACCGTGCGGCAGGACGCCTTCGCCCGGCTGGCGGCCCGCCACATCCTGCTCGACGACCTGCTGCTGAAGTCGGTCACGCTGCCGCCGCCGGTGGCGCTCGCGATCGAGTCCAAGCTGCGCGCCCAGCAGCTGGCGCAGGAGTACGACTACCGCCTGCAGACGGAGACCAAGGAGGCGGAACGGAAGCGGATCGAGGCCGCCGGCATCCGGGACTTCCAGACCACCAGCATGCTGCCGGGCGGGCTCTTCGAGCAGTACCTTCGCTTCAAGGGCATCGAGGCCACGCTGGCCCTGGCCCAGTCGAACAACTCAAAGATCGTCATCATCGGCGGCGGCGCCGACCGGCTGCCGCTGATCCTTGACGGCTCGACCCGGACGGAGAGCTCCGGAGCGGAGCCCTCGCGGCCGGCCCCTTACCTGCCGCCGGTGCGCCGCTGACCGCCGCGCCCGCCCGGGCTCAATGCACCGTGATGGGCGGGACCAGGGGGTAGGGGCTGGCCGGAGCGACGTCCCGCTTGGCCGCCGGCGGATACTGGAAAACCCCGGCGGGAAAGCTTCTTTTCACGTCCTCCCAGACCCGTTCATAGATCTCGTTCGTTTCGCGCACCCGGCCGTTTTCGAGAAAGATGTTCTTGTCGCGGTAGGGGTGGATGAAAAACGCCGCGCTGTTGGAGATCCGCGCCTCCACGATGGCGCTCGCGCTCTTCACCGTGGTGGCATAGCAGCAATAATTGCTCACGGCGCCGGCAATGTCCGGGTTGAACAGGTAATTGATGAACTGCTCGGCGTCCGCCTGATTCCGGCGCTGCCGCGGAATGACAAAGCAGTCGCGGAAGACGATGACCCCCTCGATCGGCAGCGAAATCCGGATATTGAGGTTCGGGGTAATCACGGGCGGCTCGTCGGCCGGCGGGTCCACCCGGCCGCGCAGCATGGCGACGGCGACGTCTCCGCTCCAGGCGATGGCCAGGTCGACCACATCCGACGCCAGCAGCTCCGGAATATGGTCATTATTGATGCAGACGACCTGGTCGCCGAGTTTTTTGATCAGCTCGCCCGCCGCCCGGATCTCCGGCTCGCCGGCCGCGGCAAAATCGGCGGCGATGCGCCGCGCGACCTCGTGGGTGTCCAGCGTGCTATCGCGGTACTTCTGGGCGATCTGGTAGATGAGGGCGGAGCCGACCGCGTAGTGGGAATCGTCCATCAGGGCGATGCGCCGCTTGCGCAGGGGATCCCGGTCGAAAACGCTGGCCCAGCTCATCGGCAGATGGGCCACCTGTTCGGCGTTGTACCCGATGCCGGTCGCACCCCAGATGTAGGGCACGACGTAATCGTTGTTGGGATCGGACTTCGGATTGTAGCTTCGGTCGAGATTTTCCGGCTGACTGACCTGCTCCGGCCGGTTGAAATTGTCCGCGGGATCGAGATTCTTGAGGATCGAATAGCGGGTGTCATTCTTGTCCCGCAGAAACGGCGCCAGCCGGCCCTCCGCCTGAAGCCGCTCGGCCGTGAACGACGACGGCATCGCCAGGTCGTATGGGCCCGGGTGCGCCGGATCGCGTCCCTCCAGGTCCGCGTAGAGTTCGTCGTTGGTGGAAAAGTTGGTCACGTTGACGCGGACGCCGTAGTCCCGCTCGAACTTCGCGATGATGTCCGGCGAGAAATATCCCTTCCAGAGCAGGATGTTGATCTCCGGGGCGCCGGGCGCGAGCTCCCGCCAGTAGTGGTTGACCTTGGTGCAGCCGGCGGCCGCGGCCAGGGCGAGCGCCGCCAGTCCCAGGCGGCAAAGGCGGCGGCGCGCGAACGGAATCTTCATCGCCGCAATCCCAAGGTGGATTCCGCGTTCATGCAAGGCCCGGCGCGAGGTCGGCTCGGATGGAGGCCAGCACCTCGGCGCGCGCCTTCTGCGGGAAGAAATGATCGCCGGCGATCATCCGCACCCGGCAATCCCCGCGCGTGTAGCTCCGCCAGCCGGCCAGCTCGGCCTCGGTGGTCCAGGGATCGCGCGTGCCGCCGAGGATGGTCAGGGGCGTGTCCGGGACCGGCCCGCCCTTCCACCCATAGGTGTCCACCAGCTTGAAATCCGCGCGCAGGATCGGCGTGAGCAGCGCAACCATTTCCGGCTCCGCCAGGATTTCCGCCGGAAGCTGGCCGTAGCGGTCGGACACCTCCCGGAGGAGGGACGCATCCGGCAAATGATGGATGGGCGGCATCCGGGGCGGCGTGGCCGGGGGATTGCGCCCCGAGAGGAAGAGGCGGCTCGGTGGGTGGGGCGCGCCGCGGCGCGCCAGTTCGAGCGCGAGTTCGTAGGCGAGCAGCGCTCCCATGCTATGGCCGTAGAGCGCGCAGGCTCCGTCCCCGGCCAGCGCTCCCCACGCATCCGCAAGGGCGAGCGTCATGGCTCCGGCGGAGTCGATCGGGGCCTCGCCCAGGCGATTTTCCCTCCCGGGGTACTGCACGGCGCGCACCTCGATGGCCGCCGGCTGCAGTGCGGCGCCCCAGGCGAAGAAGCTCGAGGCCCCGGCGCCGGCGTGGGGCAGGCAGACGAGCCGGACGCGGGGATGGACCAAGGGCCGCGGAGTGACGCACCACGGATGCGCCGGCGGGATCATCCCGGGCTGGAGCCCCGGAGGCTGAGCGGACGCATATCCGTCCAGACCTCCTTGATGTGGGCGAGGCAGGTCGCCTTGTCTCCCGGTTTCCCCTCCACCCGCCAGCCGGCGGGCGGAGGCCGATCGGCCGGCCAGATGGAATACTGCTCCTCATGGTTCACGACCACCTGGTAGAGGGTCCGATCGATTTCCGGGTCAGGGGTCATGGCGGGGCCGACTCTCCCCCGGCCGAAATCCAAGACAAGCCTTTTAACCGGGGCCTTTTTCCGGTAGCTTCCCTCTTCGCCAACCTGTGGCGCTGCCACCCGCGCTGTCCGCCGCCCCGTGAGCTCCACGCCATCCGATCCCGGTTTTCCGCACCTCGTCGCCCTCCTGCGCCATCGCGCGCACACGGAGCCGGAGCGCCGCGCCTATCTTTTTTTGCAGGACGGCGAGATCGAGGGCGCCAGCCTGACCTACGCGCAGCTCGACGAGCGCGCGCGGGGCATCGCGGCCTGCCTCCAGGCGCGCGTCGAGCCGGGCGACCGGGCGCTGCTGCTCTATCCGGCCGGACTCGAGTTCCTGGCCGCCTTTTTCGGCTGCCTCTATGCGGGGGTTATCGCGGTTCCAAGCTATCCGCCGAAGCGCAACCGCCCCGACCACCGCCTGCAGGCGATCGCCGCCGACGCCGGCGCGCGCGTGGCCCTGACCGATGCCGCCGTGCTCGCCGAGATCGAGGCCCGTCTGGAGAACACCCCCGGGCTCGAGCCGCTGACGTGGATGGCGACGGACGGATTCGGAGCGGCCGAGGCCGGTCGGTGGCGCGAGCCGGCGCTGGATTCCTCCGACCTGGCGTTCCTCCAGTATACCTCGGGCTCCACCTCCACCCCCAAGGGCGTGATGGTCAGCCACGGCAATCTGCTCGCGACGCTCGACGACCTAGACCGCGGCTGGGACCACACGCGCGACAGCGTGATGGTGACCTGGCTGCCGATCTTCCACGACATGGGCCTGGTCTACGGCGCGCTCATGCCGCTTTTTCGGGACTTCCTCTGCGTGATGCTGCCGCCGGCGGCCTTCCTGCAGCGCCCTTCGCGATGGCTGCGCGCCATCTCACGCTATCGCGGCACGCATAGCGCGGCGCCCAACTTCGCCTACGATCTCTGCGCCGCCGGCATCGCTCCGGAGCATCGCGCCGAGTTCGATCTGCGCTCCTGGCACCTCTCGCTCAATGCCGCCGAGCCGGTGCGGGCGGAGACGCTGGGCCGCTTCAACGAGGCCTTTGCGCCCTGCGGCCTCTCCCCATTGACCGTCACTCCCGGCTACGGCCTGGCCGAGGCGACGCTAAAGGTCTCGGCGTTGCCCAGGGCCGACTCCACGCGCCTCTGCCACGTGCTGACCGAGGAGCTGGCCCATCATCGCGTCCTCCTCGGGGCGCCCGGCGCGCCCGGCGTGCAGCCGGTGGTCGGCTGCGGCTGGGGGCAGGGCGGCAACCGGAGCCTGATCGTCCATCCCGAGACGGGGCGCGTCCGGCCCCCGGGCTCCGTGGGCGAGATCTGGTTCGCAGGGCCGTCGGTGGCGCAGGGCTACTGGAATCGTCCCGACGAGACCGAGCAGGTCTTTCGCGCGCGCCTGGCCGACCCCGCTGAGACCGGCACGTTCCTCCGCACCGGCGATCTCGGATTTATCCACGAGGGCGAGGTCTACGTGACCGGCCGGGTCAAGGACCTGATCATCATTCGGGGCCTCAATCATTATCCGCAGGACATCGAGCTCACCGTCGAACAGTGCCACGCCGCCCTCCGCCCCTCCTGCGGCGCGGCGTTTTCCGTCGAGATCGGGGGCCAGGAGGGGCTCGTGATCGTGCAGGAGGTGGAGCGCACCCACCTGCGCAAGCTCGCCGGCGAAGAGGTCGTGGCGGCCATCCGCCAGGCCGTCGCCGAGAGGCACGAGCTGCCGCTCCACGCCGTGGCGCTGCTGCGGACCGGCAGCATTCCCAAGACGTCGAGCGGCAAGATCCAGCGCCGGGCCTGCCGCGCGCTCTTCCTCGACGGGCAGCTCGAGCTGGTCGCGGAATGGCGCCAGCCGGCGCCGCCGGCCGAGGTGTCTTCTCCCGCCAGCGCGGCCCCGGATGAGACCGCCGCCGCCACCGAGCAGACCGTGGAGCTGGCGGTCATCGAGACGTGGCTGACGCACCGCGTCGCCCAGCGGCTCAAGCTTCCCATCGCGCGCATAGATCCCCGGGAGCCTTTTTCGCACTACGGCCTCGATTCGCAGGCCGCGGTCGAGCTCTCCGGCGCGCTGGAAAAATGGCTGGGCCGCCGCCTGCCCCCAACGCTGCTCTACGACTACCCGACCGTGCGCTTGCTCGCGGCCCACCTGGCGGCGGTCGCCTCCGCTCCGGCGGCGCCCGCGGACGCGTCGGCGGAGTCCGGCGGCGCCCCGATCGCCGTGGTCGGGCTCGGCTGCCGCTTTCCCGGCGCCGATTCACCCGACGGCTTCTGGCGGCTGCTGGCCGACGGGGTGGACGCGATCTCGGCCATGCCGGCCTCGCGCTGGCGCGCCGACGGTCCCGCCCTTTCGCGCCGGGGGGGATTTCTCGGCGCGGTGGACGGCTTCGATTCAGAGTTTTTCGGAATTGCGCCGCGGGAGGCCGATCTGATGGATCCGCAGCAGCGCCTCCTGCTGGAGGTGAGCTGGGAGGCCCTGGAGAATGCCGGCATCGCTCCCGGCGCCATCGCCGGGAGCCGCACCGGTGTCTTCGTCGGCATCAGCACCAACGATTATGGCCGCCTCCTCGCGCGGCAGGCTGCGGGCGCCGAGGCGCACGCCGGGACCGGCAATGCGCTCAGCATCGCGGCCAACCGGCTCTCCTACTTGCTCGACCTGCGGGGCCCGAGCTGGGCGGTGGACGCGGCCTGCTCGTCCTCGCTCGTCGCCGTCCACCAGGCCTGCCGCAGCCTGCGCTCCGGCGAATGCACCCTCGCGCTCGCGGGCGGCGTCAACCTCATCCTCGCGCCGGATCTTACGGCCGCTTTCGCGCGGGCTGGAATGCTCGCGCCCGACGGCCGCTGCAAGACCTTCGACGCCGCCGCCGACGGCTATGTGCGGGGCGAGGGTTGCGGGGTGGTCGTGCTCAAGCGGCTGGCGGACGCGCAGCGCGACGGCGACCGCGTCCTCGCGGTCATCCGCGGCACCGCGGTCAATCAGGACGGGCGCAGCAACGGCCTGACCGCGCCCAACGGCCCGGCCCAACAGGCGGTGGTGCGGGCCGCGCTGCGCGACGCCGATCTCATGCCCGCCGCGCTCAGCTACGTCGAGGCGCATGGCACGGGCACCGCGCTGGGCGATCCGATCGAAGTCAATTCCCTCAAGGCCGTCCTGCTCGACGGCCGGGGGCCGACGCAGTCCTGCTGGCTCGGATCGGTCAAGACCAACATCGGCCACCTCGAGGCCGCGGCCGGGATCGCCGGTCTGATCAAGCTGGTCCTAGCGCTGGGCCGCCGAAAGATTCCGCCGCACCTTCACCTGAGGAAGCTCAACCCGCTCATCGTCCTCGCGGATACGCCGTTGGCGGTTCCGGCGGAATTGATCGACTGGCCCGCCTCGGGCGGAAGTCGCTTTGCCGGCGTGAGTTCGTTCGGCTTCGGGGGCACCAATGCGCATGTGATCGTGGGCGAGGCGCCGGCCGCCGCCGCCGCCCCCCCCGACGCGCGCGGAGGCCGGGTTTTGCTGCTCTCGGCCAAGAGCGCCCGCGCGCTCCGGACCCTGGCGAGCCGCTATGAAACCTATCTCGGCGGCACCGCCGCGGCCGCGTGGCCGGACGTCTGTCAGACCGCGGCGGCCGGCCGGATGGAGATGCCGCACCGGCTGATCGTGGAGGCGGCCAACGGCCCCGCCGCCGCGGAGAAACTGGCGGTATTCGCACGGGGTGAACCGACCGCGGATTTGTGGTTCGGCACGCCGACGGTCCGGCCCAAGGTGGCTTTCCTCTTTTCCGGGCACGGTTCGCTCTATCCGGGAATGGGTCGGGAGCTATATGAGGGCAGCCCCGTCTACCGGCGGGCGTTTGATGAATGCGCCGCCCTGGTGCGCCGGCACGGCGGCTGGAGCCTGGATGAGGCGGTGGGATCGGCGGAGATGCTGGCGCAGACCGAGTACGGCCAGGTGGCATTGTTCGCGGTCGAATACGCGCTCAGCCGCGTTTGGCTTTCGTGGGGGCTGGCGCCCTCCGCCGTGGTCGGGCACAGCGCCGGTGAATATGCCGCCGCCTGCGTCGCCGGCGTCATGGCGGTCGAATCCGCCCTGCCGCTGCTCATGGCGAGGGGGCGGCTGATGGGAGCGCTCGGCGAGGGCGGCGCCATGGCGGCGGTGCCCGGGGCGCCGATGGACGTCGCCGCCCTCTTGGCAAAGCACGGCATAGAGCTGGCGGCGGTGAACAGCCCCCGGCAGGTGGTGTTGAGCGGGGAGCGGGGGGCGGTCCGCGCCGCGGTGGAGGAGCTGAAGGCGGCGGGAGTGCCGGCCCAGCTCCTGGACGTGAAGCAGGCCTATCATTCGCGGCAGATGGAGCCGATGCTCGCGGACTTGGCCGTGGCCGCGGCCGGGGCGACGTTCGCCGCGCCGCGCCTGCTGTTCATTTCCACCGTGACCGGCCGGCCGGAATCGGCGGAGCTCGGGCGCGCCGAATACTGGGTGCGCCAGGCGCGGGAGCCGGTGCGTTTTGCCGAGGCGATGCGGACTTTGCACGGCGAGGGAATCGGCCTGGTGGTGGAGGTGGGGCCGCGCGGAATTTTGACCGTCCTGGGGCAGCAGACCTGGCCGGCGGGGGCGGGGGAGTGGCTGCTGAGCCTGCGGCCGGGGCGCCGGGAATGGGCGCAAATGCTCGAGACGGCGGGCCGCGCCTGGGTCCTGGGCGCAGGCGTCGCCTGGAGGGAGACCGGCCGCGGCTTTTCCCACGCGCGCTGTGCCCTTCCCACGTACCCCTTCGAGCGCCAGCGCCATTGGTGCGAGGCGGGAGAGGAGCCCGCGCGGGCGCTGGACGACCGGGAGACCGCGGCCTTGACGGCGAGCCTCGGCGACGATCCCGATCTTTCACCCGCGGACCGCGAGGCCGTGCCGCGCGTCCTGGCGGCGCTGGCTCGGCAGCGGCTGCGGCTGGCCGACGGAGGAGCGCTCCGCGAGGCGCTTTATGAATTGCAGTGGGTGCCGCGGGCGCTCTCGGCCGCGGCCCGGCTCCCCGCCGGCGCGTGGCTTCTCGTGGGCCCGCTCGGTCCGCTCTCGGTGGCGCTTACCGCCGAATTGCAGCGGCGCGGGCAGACCGGGCAATTGTCCGACGCCTTCGTCCCGGGCGACTGGCGCGGCGTCATCTTCGTCGCCGAGGCCGAGGCTCCGTCGGAGGCCGCCTGCGCCCGCCTGCTCGGCGTGGTGGCGAGGCACCGGAAGGCGGGCGCGACCGCGCGCCTCTGGATCATCACCCAGGGCGCGGCCGCCGCCGCCGAGGGAGACGCCGTCGACCTCGCCGTCGGCCAGGCGCCGCTCTGGGGCTTTGGCAAGGTGCTGGCGCTCGAGCACCCCGAGATCTGGGGCGGACTGATCGATGTCCCCCGCACGGCCGTCGCCGGGGACATCTCCGAATTGGCGGAGGAAATTCTGGGGACTGACGGCGAGGATCAGGTGGCCCTCCGTCCCGGCGGACGGCGGGTGCTGCGCCTGAAACGGCGCGCCGGGCCCGATGCGCCGGGCCTGCGCCTGCGGGCCGAGGCGGCCTATTGGATCACGGGAGGCCTGGGCGGATTGGGCCTGCGGGTCGCGCGCTGGCTGGTCGGGCACGGCGCCCGCCAGGTGGTGCTGACCGGGCGCCGGGCCCCCTCCGCCGCGGCCGAACAGGCCATGGCCGAACTGCGTGCGGCGGGCGCGCGTGTCCTCGCGCTGCGCGCCGACGCGGCCGAGCCGGATGACGTGCGCCGCGTGCTGGCCGAGGCCGGCGCGGCCCTCGGACCCGTGCGCGGCATCGTCCATGCCGCGGGCGTGCTGGCGGCCGGCCCGCTGTCGGCGCTGACCCCGGACGCACTGGCCGCCGTGTTGCGTCCGAAAGTCGGGGGCGCCTGGGCCCTCCACGAGGCGACCCGCGGCCTCGAACTGGATTTCTTTGTCCTGTTTTCGTCGATCGCCTCCGTCTGGGGCTCAAAGAACCACGCGCACTACGCCGCGGCGAATCAGTTTCTCGACGCCCTGGCGCTGCATCGCCAGGCGCTCGGGTTGCCCGCCCTCAGCATCAACTGGGGGCCGTGGGCCGGAGGCGGCATGGCCGGCGACGAGGAGCAGGATCGGCTGCGGCGGAGCGGCGTGGCCGCGCTGGCGCCGGATGAGGCGCTGGCCGCGCTCGACCACCTGCTCGGCTGTGCGTCCCCGCAGGCGATCGTCGCCCGCGTCCATTGGCCCACCTTCCGGGAACTCTATGAACTGCGCGGCCCGCGTCCGCTCCTGGCCGACCTGGCGGACGAAGCCGCACCGGCGGAGGCGGCCCTGCCCGCCGCGCCGTCGCGCGCCGTGGCCGCGCTCGCGGAGACGTCGGCCGGGGAGCGCGGGCCCCGGCTCGTGGATTTCCTCCAAGACGAAGTCGCGGCCGTGCTCGGCTGCCGGGACGGCCGACGCCCAGATCCCCGCAAGGGATTCTTCGAGCTGGGCCTTGACTCCCTCCTGGCCGTCGAGCTGCGCAATCGGCTCGCCCGCGCTTTTGCGCGCAAATTGCCCACCACGCTCGCCTTCGACCATGCCAACATCCTGGCGCTGGCGGACTACCTGGGTGGGTATGCCCTGGGCTGGGGCGCGTCCCCGGCTCCCGACTCCCCGCCGATCGTCGACGAGTCCAATCTCGACGCTGCGCTCGCCCGCCGGCTGGAGAAACTTGAAGGTCTCGTCCGCCAGGGATGACCCCGGCCCGGCTGATACTCTTCGAGGGTCTCCCCGGTTCGGGAAAGACCACGACGGCCCAGCAGGTGTGGCTGGGCCTCGAGGCGCTGGGGCGGCCGGCCCGCTGGTGGTTCGAGCACGAGCTGGGGCATCCCATCCTGGACTACGAGCAGGCGAGAAGGGCGCGTGCGCCCGGCTCGGCGGACGCCAAGCTGATTTTTGAGCGTGCGCAGGCGGGTTGGCGCACCCTGGCCGGCCAGTTGCGGGCGGGTGGGGAGACGGTCATCCTGGAGGGTACGCTGTTCCAGACGACCGTCGGCACGCAGCTGCTGATGGACCTGCCGCGCGCGGAGATCGCGGCGCATTTCGACCGCACGATGGAAATCATCGCCCGGCTGGCGCCGGCGCTGGTCTGCCTGTGGCAGCCCGCCGCCTCCGCCGCGCTGCGCCGGGCCTGTGCGCACCGGCAGCCCTGGTTCGAGGAGTTCCTGCTGCGGGAATTTGCGGCCACGGTGCGCGGCCAGCGCCTCGGCCGGGCCGAATTTGCCGACGTCGAGGCTTATTTCGACGAGCGCCAGGCGGTCTCCGCCGAGTTGATGGAGCGGTGGCCCGGCCCGAAGCTGGTCCACGACAACGCCGACGGCGACTGGGCGCGGCAGCGCCGCGCCGTGGAGGAGTTTCTCGGCCTCCCGCCCGGGAGGAAGCCGGCGCCCCCGGCCGGCGTCGGTGATTTCACCGGCCGCTATCGGGCCGAGACGGGCGACGAATTGCGGGTCGCCGAGGACGGGCAGGGGCTCTATCTGGCCGACGAGGCCGGGACCCGGCTCCTGCCGCATGGGCCGGATGCCTTTGTCGTCCAGGCCCTCTGCGTCGAGCTGGTGTTCGACCGCGACCCGGCGGGCGCCGTCCTGGCCATCAGCTGCCGCGGTGCGCTGCCCGGCCTTGCACCGCACTGGCCAAGGGTGTCAGCTGACTGACCATGAACGCGTCTGCCGGTGATTCTAGAGCGGCGCAGCTGCGCATGCTACGGGCCCTGGATGACGCCTCCGCCAGGATCGAGGCGCTGGAGCGCGGGCTGAACGAGCCGATCGCCGTGATCGGCCTCGGCTGCCGCTTCCCCGCCGGCTCGCGCGACGCCGCGTCGTTCTGGCGGTCGCTGCGCGACGGCGTGGACGCCATCGGCGATATCCCCGGTGACCGCTGGGACGCCGCCGCCTATTTCGATCCCCGGCCGGAGCAGCCGGGTAAGATCTGCACGCAGGCCGGGGGTTTTCTCGGCGAGGTCGACCGGTTCGATGCGGAATTCTTCGGCATATCCCCCCGGGAAGCGGTGGCGATGGATCCGCAGCAGCGGCTGCTGCTCGAGGTGGCGCACGAGGCGCTGGATGGCGCCGGCCAGCTCGGCGACCGGCTCGCGGAAAATGCGACCGGCATCTTCGTGGGGATGACCAACAACGACTACGCCCACCTCCTCCAGCGGGCGTCCGGCGAGCGTCCGCTCGACCAGTATTTCGTCACGGGCAATTCCCCCAACGCCGCCGCCGGCCGCATCTCGTACCTGCTGGGGCTGCGCGGGCCGAGCCTGGTGGTGGACACGGCCTGCTCGTCGTCGCTGGTCGCCGTGCATCTGGCCTGCCAGAGCCTGCGGTCGGGCGATTGCCGCCTCGCGCTCGCCGGCGGGGTGAACCTCATCCTCTCGCCCGAAGCCTCGGTGGCGCTGTCCCGCGCCCGCATGCTCGCGCCCGACGGCCGCTGCAAGACCTTCGACGCGGCGGCCGACGGCTATGGGCGCGGGGAGGGCTGCGGCCTGCTGGTGCTCAAGCGCCTCGCCGAGGCCCGGCGCGACGGCGACCGCATTCTCGCCCTTATCCGCGGTTCGGCGATCAACCAGGACGGACCGACCAGCGGTTTCACCGTACCGAGCGGCGCGGCGCAGCGCGCGCTGCTCCGGTCCGCCCTGGCCCACGCGCGGCTCGCGCCGGCCGCCATCGACTACGTCGAGGCGCACGGGACCGGCACGGCCCTGGGCGACCCGATCGAGATCAACGCCCTGGCCGACGTCCTGGGCGCCGGCCGCGCTCCCGGGCGGCCCCTGCTGGTCGGGTCGGTCAAGACGAACATCGGACATTTGGAGTCGGCGGCGGGCGCGGCGGGGCTGATCAAGGCGGTGCTGTCCCTGTGGCACGGCGAGATTCCCGCGCACCTCCATTTCCGGCGGCCCAATCCGCGCATTGCCTGGGAGGATCTTCCGGTGCAGGTCGTCGCCGCGCACACCTCCTGGCCGCCGGGCCCCGATCCGCGCCGGGCGGGAGTGAGTTCCTTCGGCGTGAGCGGCACCAATGCCCACATCATCCTGGAACAGGCCCCGCCGGAGAGCGCGGCGGCCGCCCTGCCGGCGCCGCGGCGGAGTTTCCGCGGCGAGCGGCATTGGATCACGCCGGCCGCGGTGGGCGCCGCCCCGTCGGACGATTGGTTTTATGGCGTCGAGTGGCCCTCGCAGCCGCTCCGCGCGCGTGCGGCGGCGGGGCTGGCCGATCCCGCCGGCCAGGCGGAAGCGGTTCGCCGCTGGATCGCGAGCGCGGGACCTCATCCCGGTGGGACGGCCTATGCCGGGGTGCTGGCTCGGCTCGAAGCGCTGAGCCGGCGCTACGCGCTGCGAGCCGTGAGGGATGTCCCGGCGGCAGGCGTGGTCTCCGCGCACCGCCGACTCCACGCCCGGCTGCGGGCGCTGGCCGCCGAGGCGGACGGCGACTCCCGCGACCCAGGGGAAGAGGCGGGGCGCCTCCGAGCCGAATGTCCCGAAGCGGCCGGGGAAATCACCCTCCTCGCGCGCTGTGGCGAGCGCCTTGCGGACGTGCTCCGGGGGCAGTGCGATCCCCTGACGCTCCTGTTCCCGCCCGGCGGGGCCGTCGCCGCCACCGATCTTTATAAGAATACGCCAGTGGCGCGGCGCATGAACGAGCTGGTGGGCGCCGCCGTGGCCGCGCTCGCGGCCCCGGCTGCGTCCGACCCGCCCCTGCGAGTCCTCGAAATCGGGGCGGGCACGGGAGGGACGACCACGGCCGTGCTGTCCGCGCTGCCGGCGTCCGCCGAATATGTGTTTACCGATGTGTCGCCGCTTTTCCTGGCCCAGGCGCGCGAGCGCTTCAAGGGAAGGGCGGGCCTCCGCTGCCAGGCGCTCGACATCGAGAAGGATCCGCTGGGCCAGGGCTTTGCGCCCGGCCAGTTCGACTTGGTGGTCGCGGCCAACGTGCTCCACGCGACGCGCGACCTACGCGCGGCGCTGGGCCATGCGCGCTCGCTGCTGGCCGCCGGCGGACGGCTCGTGCTGCTTGAGGCGACGCGGCCGCTCGGCTTCCTCGATCTCATCTTCGGCCTGACCGACGGATGGTGGCGCTTCGCCGACGACGACCTGCGGCCGGCCCATCCGCTCTTGACCCCCGCGCGCTGGAGCGAGGCGCTCACCCAGGCGGGCCTGGGCGAGTCCGCCGCGATGGCTTTTTCCCCCTCGGCCGGCGAAATCTTCGCGAGCCAGTCCGTCATCACGGCGCAGCGGCGGGAGCCGGCCGGCGCCTGGCTCCTGCTGGCGGACTGCAGGGGCGTGGCCACGGCGTTGGCGGCGGCGCTCACCCGCGGCGGCGACGCTTGCCATCTGGTTTTTCCGGGCGGGACGTTCGCCGCGAAGGGCGAGCGGGCCTGGACGATCGATCCGGCGGATCCCGGCGATTACCGGCGCGCGCTCGCCACGGCCCCGGACTGGCGTGGGGTCGTGCACCTCTGGGGCCTGGAGGCGGACGATCCCGCCGACATGGCGCCGACGCGGAGCGCCCTGCTGCTGGCCCAGTCGCTCATCACCCAGCCGGCGCCGCTTTGGGTCGTCACGAGCGGCTCCGTCGCGGCATCCGCGGGAGACGCGGTGTCGGGAATGGCCTCCACGCCCCTCTGGGGCTTCGCCCGCTCGCTGGCCCAGGAGCATCCGGAAATGAATCCTGTGCGGATCGACCTCGATCCGGAGGCGGGAGCGGAGGACGCGGCGGAAGCGCTGGCCGCCGAATTGCTCGCGCCCGACGGCGAGGATCAGATCGCGCGCCGCGGCGGCGACCGAAAGGTCGCCCGGCTCGCGCGCCTCGCGCCGGAAACCCCGCGGCCCGCCGTCTTCAGCGGCGATGGGACCTACCTGGTTATCGGCGGTCGCGGCGGCCTGGGGCAGCCGCTCGCCCGCTGGCTCGTGGCGCGGGGCGCCCGGCACCTGGTGCTCACGGGCCGGAGCGCGCCGGACGCCGCGGCGGAGGCGCTCGTCCGCGAACTGGCGGCCGCCGGAGCGGAGGTGCGCCTGGAGCGGGCCGACGCGGCCGTCGAGGCCGACGCGGCCCGCCTGCTTGGGGTCATTGCCGCGTCCCCCTGGCCGCTGCGGGGCCTGATTCACGCCGCCGGTGTGCTCGACGACGGCGTCGTGCGCCAGCTCACCTGGGACCGGTTGGCCCGCGTGCTCGAGCCCAAGGTCGCAGGCGCCTGGCACTGGCACCGCCTCACCCTCGGCCTGCCCCTGGATTTCTTCGTCCTTTTCTCGTCGGCCACGTCATTGCTGGGCTCCCCGGGGCAGGCGAATCACGCGGCCGCCAACGCTTTTCTCGACGCCCTCGCGCACCACCGCCGCGCCGCAGGCCTCCCGGCGACCAGCATTAACTGGGGAGCCTGGGAGGAAATTGGCGCCGCGGCGGAGCGCCGGGTGGGGCTCCGGTTTCTCGCGCAGGGCATTCGCACCATCCCGCCCGCGGAAGGATGGCGGGCGCTGGACCGGTTGCTCGGCGCGGCGCCAGTGCAGGCGGCGGTGCTGCCGGTCGATTGGGAGGCGGTTCCGGCGGCGCTCACCCGTTCGCCCTTTTTCAGCGGACTGCGGCCGGCGCCGTCCGCCGTCCCCGAAACGCCCGCTGGGTTCGCCGACCTGGCCGCCGCCCTGCCGCCGACGGAACGGCGCGTCCGCCTGGCCGCCGAAGTGCGGCGGCAGGTCGCGCAGATCCTCGGCTTGCCAGGCGCCGAGCGCGTCGATCCGCGGCGCGGATTCTTCACCCTCGGCATGGATTCGCTCACCTCGGTCGAACTGCGCAACCGCCTGCAGACCGCGCTGGGCCGCGTGCTGCCCGCCACGGTGGTCTTCGACCATCCGACCGCCGAGGCGCTCGCAGCCTTCCTCGATTCGCTCTGGGAAGGCGCGCCGGGGAAAGGGTGGCCCTCCCGCGCCATCGCGAAGCCGGGAGAGCCCACGCCGACCGCGGGCCCGGGCGTGGAGCCGATCGCGGTCATCGGGCTGGGGCTGCGCTTTCCCGGCGGCGCGGATTCCCCGGAGGCTTTCCGACGTTTGCTGTGCGGAGGGATCGACGCCATAGCCGAGGTGCCGCCGGACCGCTGGAGCCTGGAGGAGTTCTACGACGCCGATCCGGAGGCGCGCGGCAAAATGTACGTCCGCGGCGGCGGATTCCTCGGCGCGGTGGACCGGTTCGATGCCGGTTTTTTTGGCGTGTCCCCGCGCGAGGCCGTGGCGATGGACCCCCAGCAGCGCCTGCTGCTCGAGACGAGCTGGGAGGCGCTGGAGCGCGCCGGCGTGCCCCCCGATTCGCTCGGAGGCAGTCCCACCGGCGTCTTTGTCGGAATCTGCAACCACGATTACACCGAGCGGCTGCTGGCGGCGGGCCCTGCCGGGATCGACTCCTACCTGGGTTCGGGCAATGCCCACAGCATCGCCGCCGGCCGGATTTCCTATTCGCTCGGCCTGCAGGGGCCGTCCCTCGCGATCGACACGGCCTGCTCGTCTTCGCTCGTGGCCGTGCATCTGGCCTGCCAGAGCCTGCGGGCGGGCGAGTGCGGGCTCGCGCTCGCCGCGGGCGTCAACCTGCTGCTGTCGCCGACGATCAGCGTCAATCACTCCCGGGCCCGCATGCTCGCACCGGATGGGCGCTGCAAGGCGTTCGACGCCTCGGCCGACGGCTTCGGGCGCTCCGATGGCTGCGGAGTCGTGGTGCTCAAGCGGCTGGCCGAGGCGCAGCGCGACGGCGACCGTGTCCTGGCCGTCCTCCTGGGTTCGGCCGTCAATCAGGATGGCCGCACGAGCGGCCTCACCGTGCCCAACGGCCCTGCGCAGCAGGCGGTCGTCCGGGCGGCGCTGGCCCAGGCCGGGGTGGAGCCCGCGGATGTGGGCCTCATCGAGGCGCACGGCACCGGCACGGCGCTGGGGGATCCGATTGAAATGGGAGCGCTGGCCGCCGTATTCGGACCCGGCCGCGCCCCCGACCACCCCCTCTACGTCGGCTCGGTCAAGACGAACCTCGGCCACTGCGAATCGGCCGCCGGGGTGGCGGGATTGATCAAGGCGGTGCTGGCCGTCGCCCACGGCGAGATTCATGCGCACCTGCATTTTCGAAATCCCAATCCGCTGATCCCCTGGGACGATCTGACGTGGCTCCGGGTGCCCGTGGCGACGGAGCCGTGGCCGGTGGGCGCCCGCCGGCTCGCGGGGGTGAGCTCCTTTGGATTCGGCGGGACGAATGCGCATGTCATCGTTGGCGAGGCGCCGCCGGGGGCGTCCGAGGCGCCGCCGCCGCGCGGAGGCGAGGTCCTGGCGCTGTCGGCCCGGGACGGTCCGGCGCTGCGCGCGCTGGCGGGAAGTTACGCCGAGCTCCTTGAGCGCCTCCCGGTGACGGCCTGGCCCGACGTGTGCCACACCGCGGCGACCGGCCGGGCGCGTTTTTCCCATCGGCTCGTCCTGGGGACCGGCGCGGTCGAGGCGCCGGAAAAGCTGGCGGCCTTTGCCCGGGGCGAGGCATCCGCTGAGCTCTGGACCGGCACGGCGGGCGAGCATCCGAGAGTCGCCTTTCTGTTTTCGGGCCAGGGTTCGCTCTACGCGGGCATGGGGCAGGAGCTCTACGCGGGCAGCGCAGTCTATCGCGCCGCCTTCGACGCGTGCGCGGCGCTCGTGAAGCGGCACGCCGGCTGGGATCTCGCCGAGACCATCGATTCGGCCGAGCGCCTGGCCCGGACAGAGTACGGGCAGGTCGCGCTTTTCGCGGTGGAGTTCGCCCTGGGCGCCCTCTGGCAGGACTGGGGCCTCCTGCCGGACGCCGTCGTGGGCCACAGCGTCGGCGAATACGCCGCCGCCTGCGTCGCCGGCCAGCTGGCGCTCGAGCAGGCGCTTCCCCTCCTGATCATCCGGGCGCGCCTCATGGGCGCGCTCGGCGAGTTTGGCGCGATGGCCGCCGTGACGGGCGCGGAGGCCGATGTCGCCGGCGCGATCGCGCGGCACGGCGTCGAGCTGGGCGCGGTCAACAGCCCCCGCCAGGTGGTGCTGACCGGCGAGCGATCCGCCATGGCCGCCGCGGTCGCCGAGCTGAAGGCCGCGGGGCGGGGCGCGCAGCGGCTCGAGGTGGCGCAGGCCTACCACTCGCGCCAGATGGAGCCGATGCTGGCGGAATTCGGCCGCCTGGCGTCAGAAATCCTGGGCGACCACCGCGGGCCGGCGATCCCGGTGGATTGCGGCGCGAAGTTTATTTCCACGGTGACCGCCACCGCGGTGGCGGGGGAACTCGGCGGATCGGATTATTGGGTCCGCCAGGTCCGCCAGCCGGTCCGCTTTGCGGATGCGATGGCGGCCCTGCACGCCGAGAGGATCGACCTGGTGATGGAGGTGGGGCCGCGCGGAATCCTCACGATGCTCGGCCAGCAGAACTGGCCGGACGGAACGACGGTCTGGCTCACGAGCCTCGCCCCGGGACGGGAAGACTGGGCGCAATTGCAGGAAAGCGCGGGCCGCGCCTGGACGGGGGGCGCGCCCGTGGATTGGATCGAGGTTTTTCACGGCCACCCGCGCCCGCGCGTCGCGCTGCCGACCTATCCGTTCCAGCGGCGGCGCTATTGGTGCGACGAACCGGCGGCCGCGCCGCCGCCGCCCACCTTTGAGCTGGTTTGGGAGGCGGCGGTCCCCGGCGCGGCTTCCGCGGCTGCCGCCGGCCCCTGGCGCCTGTTGGGAGGCAGCCCCGGCCTGCGGCGCGAGCTGACCCGCGAGCTCGCGCGACGCGGCCGGGCGACGACGGAGGAGCCCGCGGCGCGCGTGGCCGGCATCGCCTTTCTGGCGGACGAACTTGGCGCCGTCGAAAATCCGCCCGAGGCCGCGGCGGCGGTATGCGAACGGCTGCGGCAGATCGTGCGCGAGCGCCTGGCCGGCGCCTCTTCCGCGCGCCTGTGGATCGTGACGCGGGGCGCGGTCGTCGCCGCGCCCGGCGACGGGCGGTCGCTGGCGCTGGCGGCCGCGCCGCTCTGGGGTTTCGGCAAGGCGCTGGCGCTCGAACATCCGGAATTGTCCGGCGGCCTTCTCGATCTGGATCCGGCGGCCGCGCCCGACGAGGCCGCTCGCGTCGTCGAAGCGTGGCTCGCTCCGGGGGCCGACGATCAGATGGCGCTGCGCGGGGGAGCCTGGCGGGCGCCGCGCCTGCGGCCGCGGCCGCTGGCTGCGGGAAAAGCCCTGGTGCGAAGCGATGGCGCCTACCTGGTGACCGGAGGGCTGGGCGCGCTGGGACTGCGCGTCGCCGCCTGGCTGGCGGCGCGGGGCGCGGGTCATCTCGTGCTGCTCGGCCGGCGCCCGCCTGCGCCGGGCGCCGAAGCGGAGATCGCGCGCCTGCGCGCGGGCGGATCGCGGGTCACGGTGCAGGCGATGGACGCGGCGGACGGCCCCGCCCTGGCGCGGCTGATCGCAGCCACGCCGCTGCTGCGCGGCGTCGTGCATGCCGCCGGCCTGCCCGGTTTTGCTCCGGCGGAGAATCTGGAGGCGGGGGAGCTCGCCGCCGTCCTGCGGCCCAAGATCGGCGGCGCCTGGGCGCTGCACGAGGCGACGCGCGGGGCCGGCCTCGATTTCTTCGTGATGTTCTCCTCGATCGCGTCCGCCTGGGGCTCGAAGGGACAGACCCACTACGCGGCGGCCAACCAGTTTCTCGACGGGCTGGCCCACCAGCGCCGGGCGCTCGGGCTGCCGGCCCTGAGCGTCAATTGGGGGCCGTGGGCCGGCGGCGGCATGGCCACGCGTGAGACGCAAGACCTCCTCGCGCGCGCGGGCGTGGGCGCGCTGGCGCCGGAGGACGCCTTGGCCATCCTCGGGAGCGCGTTGGCGGCGGAAGCGACGCAGCTCGCGGCGGCCCGCATCGACTGGCCGCGATTTCGGGCGGTATTCGAAAGCCGGGGACCGAGGCCCCTGCTGGGCCCGTTCGGCGGGGCACCCGCGGCGCCCGCGGGTCCCGGGGCCGGCCTGTCCGGCCTTCCCGCCGAATTGGCGGCGCTGGGGGAGGCGGATCGCGTGCTCCGCCTCCGGGCGCTCGCCGGGGCCACGATTGCGCAGGTCTTGCGCCTGCCCGCCGGCGAGACGCCTTCCGCGCGCCAGGGTTTTTCCGAGATGGGAATCGATTCGCTGCTGGCGGTGGAAATCCGCAACCGCCTGGCGTCCGCCCTCGGGCTCGCGCTGCCGGCGACGCTGGTTTTCGACCATCCCGAGATTGAGCGGCTCTCGCGGTTTCTCGCCGCGCAATTCGGCCCGGCGGCGCCGGGACCGGAACCGGACGAACCGGACGCGGCCGCGTTGTCCGAGGCGCGGCATCGGCTCGCCCGGATGACCGAGGAGGAGGCCGAGGCTTGGCTGCTGAAGAAGCTGGAGGACCTATGATCGCGCTTCCCGCCGGCGAGGCGCAGGTCTGGGCCGTCGATCTCGGCTCGCTCCCCGGAGATCTCGGTCCCCTGGAAGCGTCGCTTTCCGGCGCGGAGCGCGATCGTGCATCCCGGTTTGTCTTTCCCGACGACCGGCGGCGCTTTATCGCCGCCCATGCGGCGCTGCGCGAGGTGCTGGCCGCTTATCTGGGAAGGTCGCCGCGGGACCTGGCTTTTGCCACCGGGCCGCGGGGCAAGCTCCGGCTGGCGGACGCGGCGGAGGCCTGGCTGCAGTTCAATCTCTCGCATTCCCATGAGGCCGCCCTGATCGTCTGCGCGCGCGAACGCGCTGTCGGAGCGGACATCGAGTGGATGCGCGCCGACGTCGACTGCGCCGAGATCGTGGAGCGCTTTTTTTCCGCCGAGGAACGGCGCGAGTGGGCCGGGCTGCCGCCCGCGGAGCAGCGCGAGGCGTTTTTCCGCGGCTGGACATGCAAGGAGGCCTACGTCAAGGCGCTGGGGGAGGGGCTGAGCCATCCGCCGGAAGCCTACACGGTGCGGCTTGGGCCGGCCCATGCGGCGGCGCTGCTGGCCGATACCCGACGGCCCGGGACGGCCTCCGCCTGGTCGCTGCATACCGTGCCCGCCCCGGCTGGCTATAGCGCGGCCGTCGCGGTGGAGGGCGCGGAGGCCAGGATGGTGCTGGACCGATGGAAGGGTCCCAGGCCCGATTTCGTCTCGAAAAATGGGCGCATTCGGTAAACTGCCCCTCCCGATGTCGCTCGCTTCGGATAATGCCCCGCCGTTGTCCCCGCTCAAGCGGGCGCTGCTGGCGATTGAGAATCTGCAGGCAAAACTGGCCGCGGCGGAACGGCGGCAGGGCGAGCCGATCGCGGTCGTGGGGTTGGGATGCCGTTTCCCCGGCGACGCGGACACTCCGGCGGACTACTGGCGCCTGCTGTCGGAGGGAACCGATGCGGTGACCGAGGTGCCGGCGGCGCGCTGGCTGGCCGACGCGTTCTTTGACGCCGATCCGTCCGCGGTGGGGCGGATGAATACCCGCCATGGCGGCTTCCTCCGCGACATCGAGGGCTTTGATCCGGGGTTTTTCGGCCTGTCGCCGCGCGAGGTGGCCAGCATGGACCCGCAGCACCGGCTCCTGCTTGAAGTCGGCTGGGAGGCGCTGGCCGCCGCCGGACAGTTGCGCGACCGGCTCGCGGGCAGCCTCACCGGTGTCTTTGTCGGGATCACCACGGTTGAGTACGGCCAGCTCCAGCTCGCGGCAGAGGGCCTGGGCGCGCTGGACGCCTACCACATCACGGGCAACGCGCTCAATGCGGCGGCCGGCCGGCTGGCGTATGTCTTCGGACTGCACGGCCCATGCATGGCGGTGGACACCGCGTGTTCGTCCTCCCTGGTGGCGGTGCACCTGGCGTGCGCGAGCCTGCGCGCCGGCGAATGCACTGCGGCGCTGGCGGGCGGTGTGAATCTCATCCTTTCGCCCCATGGCAGCATCGCGCTCTCGAAGGGCCGCGTGCTCTCGCCCACGGGCCGGGCCCGCACCTTCGATGCCGCGGCCGACGGCATGGTGCGCGGGGAGGGCTGCGGGCTGCTGGTGCTCAGGCGCCTGGCCGACGCTCAGCGCGACGGCGACCGCATTCTGGCACTGATCCGCGGGTCGGGGGTGAACCAGGACGGTCCGAGCAGCGGGCTCACCGTCCCCAACGGACCGGCGCAGGAGGCGCTGCTCCGCCGGGTCCTGGCGGCGGCGCGTGTCGCGCCGGAGGCCGTCGGCTACGTCGAGGCCCACGGCACGGCCACCGCGCTCGGCGATCCGATCGAGGTCGGGGCCCTGGGCGCGGTCTACGGCGCGGGCCGCCCGCCGGATCATCCTCTCTGGATCGGCTCGGTGAAGACGAATTTCGGCCACCTCGAGTCGGCCGCGGGCGTCGCCGGCCTGATCAAGGCGATTCTCGCGCTGCATCACGAGGGGATCCCCCCGCATCTCCATTTCCAGGCGCCGAGTCCGCACATTCCCTGGGACCGCTGGCCGTTCCGGGTGCCGACCGCGTTCACGCCCTGGCCGCGCGGCCCGCGCCCCCGGATCGCGGGCGTGAGCGCGTTTGGCTTCAGCGGCACCAACGCGCACATCCTGGTCGAGGAATCCCCGGCGCCCCCGCTCATGGGCGACGCGCGGGGGCTGGCCGCGCCGGCGGCCCCGTTTCAGCGCGAGCGCTTTCCGCTGCCGCGGGCGGCGGTTGCCCTCTGGGCTGGCGCGGGCGGGCCCGACAGCGACCATCCTCTCCTCGGGCGGCGCGTGGCGTTGGCTGGCACGGCCGAGTCCCGCTTCGAAGCGGTGCTTTCGCCGGCGGCGCCAGCCTTTCTCGGCGATCACCGCGTCTTCGGCGCGGCGGTGCTACCCGCGGCGGCTATGATCGAAATGGCGCTGGCGGCTGCGCGAACTCTCTTCGGTGCGGCGGAGGCCGGGGTCCGGGATCTCGAAATCCGGCAGGCGCTGGTGTTTCACGCCGAGGTTGCGCGCCGCGTGCAGACGGTGGTCGCCCCCGCGGGCGAGGACGCGGCCGAGGTGAGGATATTCAGCGCGGTGGCGTCGGGCGGAGCAGACGGCTGGATTCTGCATGCGACCGCGCGCGCGACGAAAGGCGGCGCCGGCCCGGCCGCGGAGGATCTGGCGGCCGTGCGGGCGCGCTGCGGACGGGAGCTGTCCGCCGGGCAGCTCTACGCGGATTATGGCGCGCGCGGCCTGTCGTACGGCCCGGCCTTCGCCGCCATCCGCGCGATCCACGGAGGCGTGAACGAGGCCCTGGCCGAGATCGGCCTGCCCGAACCGATTTCCCCGCTGAAATTCGGCCTGCATCCGGTCCTGCTGGATGCCTGCTTTCAGGCGGCGGGCGCGGCCTGCGGGGAAGCCCCCGCGGGCGAGGTCTTTTTGCCCGTCGGGGCTGGAGGCTGGCGCCTGCGGGAGGTCGCGCCGCTTGCGGCGATCTGGGGCCACGCCCGCGCACACCGGGACGGCGCGGAAGCGTCGGTCGATCTCGCGATTTTCAATCCCGACGGAGTCCTGGTCGCCCAGCTCGAAGGCCTCGCCCTGCGGCGGGCTTCGCGCGAATCGCTGCGGCGCTCGCTGGGCTCCCCGGGCGACGACTGTCTTTACGGCGTGGCCTGGGTGCCGGCGGCGCCGCCCGCCCCTCCCTCCGCGGCGCCGCCCGGCGCCTGGCTGGTGGCGGCGGATCCCGGTGGGGTGGGCGGGGCCCTCGCGGCACGCCTGGCCGCTTCCGGACAGAGAGTGACGACCGCCCCAGCCGGTGCTTCCGCGGAGGAATTGACGGTCCTGCTGGCGGCTGGAGCGGAATGGCGCGGCGTGGTTCACTGCGGCGCGCTCGATGCGGCCGCGGCCGAGTCGGCCTGCGGCCGCGTTCTCGCCCTGACCCAGGCCCTCGCGGCCGACGGGCGCGCGCTGCCCCTTTGGGTCGTCACCCGGGGCGCGGTGCCGGCGGCCGACGCGGTCGTGCGGCCGCCCGAGTCGTCCGTCTGGGGATTTGCCCGCGTGATCATGGCGGAGCATCCGGAATGGAGCTGCCGCCTGGTCGACCTGGATGAGGGAGCCGATGCGGTGGAGCGCCTCTTTGGCGAAATCCTGCAGCCCGATGGCGAGAACCAGGTCGCCTGGCGCGGCGGACAAAGACTGGCGGCCCGGCTCGAACGCCTGGCGCTCGCCGCGGGACCGGCCGTGCCCGTGCGCGCCGGCGGCGCCTATCTTGTCACCGGCGGCCTGGGCGCGCTGGGGCTGCTCACCGCGGATTGGCTCGTGCGGCGCGGCGCGCGCCGTCTGGTCCTGGTCGGGCGCGCGGCCCCGTCGCCCGCGGCTCGGACGCGGGTCGCCGCCTGGGAGGCGGCTGGAGTGACGGTGACCACGGCCTCGGCGGATGTCTCGGATCGCGGCGCGCTCGCCACGCTCTTGGCGGGGATCGCCGCGGATGGAGGGATCCTCCGCGGGATCGTCCATGCGGCGGGCGTCCTGGACGACGGTGTCCTGCGCCAGCAGACCCTGGGGCGGTTTGCCCGCGTCCTCGGGGCCAAGGCGAACGGCGCGCAGCACCTCGATGAACTCACGCGGGGAGCCCCGTTGGACTTCTTCATTCTGTTTTCATCGACCGCCGCCGTGCTCGGCACGCCGGGCCAGGGGAACTACGCGGCGGCCAACGCGTTTCTCGACGGGCTGGCCCAGCGCCGCCGCTCCGAGGGCCGGCCGGGGTTGAGCGTCAACTGGGGGCCGTGGGCCGCGGGCATGGCGGCAGGGTTGGGCGATCGCTACTCGAGCCGCGGGGTCGGCGCGATCGAACCCGGGCGCGGCTTCGAGGAGCTGGACCGGCTGCTCTCCGCCGGCGTGGCGCAGGCCGCGGTGCTGCCGGTGGCCTGGGAGCAATTCTTCCGCAGTTTTTCCGGGCCGGTGCCGCCGCTGTTTTCGACGATGAAGGGGTCAGGTCCCAAAATGTTAAATTCATCCGATGAATTAAACATTTTGGGACCTGAGCCCTTGGATTTCCTGCGGGTGGAGGTCGCGCGGGTGCTGCGCATCGCCCCAGAGCGCTTGGGCGTGAACCAGGCGCTCACCGCGCTCGGCCTGGATTCGCTCATGGCCGTCGAGCTGCGCAGCCGCGTCCGCGCCGCCGCCGGCATCGACCTGCCGGTGGTCGCCTTTCTGGAGGGAGCCTCGGTGCGCCAGCTCGCGGAGGAAATGCGCCGCCGGCTGGCCGCCGGGCGGGCTGCCGCCGCGGCCCCGGCGGTGACCGCGGTTCCCGCATCGTCGATCTGGCCGCTCACCGCGGGCCAGGAAGCCCTCTGGTTCCTCCATCAGACCGATCCGGCGAGCCCGGCCTACCACACGGCCTTTGCCCTGCGCCTGCGCGGCGCGCTCGACGCGGCCGCGCTCGGTCGGGTCTTTGCCGCGCTGGCGGCGCGGCATCCGCTGCTGCGGGCGAGCTTTCCCCTGGAGAACGGCGTCCCCACGCTCGTGGTGGCGGGACAATGGGCGCCCGCCGCCGCCGGGATCGACGCCTCGGCCTGGTCCGAAGCCACGCTCGCGGCGCGGGTGGCGGAGGAATACGCCCGGCCGTTTGACCTGGAGCGCGGCCCGCTCCTGCGCATCGCCCTTTTTCGCCGCGGGGAGGGGGACCACGTGCTGCTCTGCGTCATCCATCACATTGTGGGCGACGCGTGGACCAACTGGCTGCTGATCGATGAATTTCGCCGCCTGTACGCTGCCGCGGCGATGAAGGGGTCAGGTTCCAACATCTCAAATTCATCCGATGAAATTAAGATTTTCGGAGCTGACCCCTTGGCGCCGCTGGAGGCGACCTACGCCGACTTCGGCCGCTGGCAGCGCGAACTGCTGGCCGGCGCGGAAGGGGCGCGGCTGTGGGAGTACTGGCGCCGGCAGCTCGGCGGGGAGCTGCCCGTCCTCTCCCTGCCAACGGACCATGCGCGCCCGGCTGTGCTCGCGCCGCGCGGGGCGGCCGTGCCGCTCGATCTCCCGCCGGACTTGATGGGCCGCCTGCGCGAGCTGGCCCAGTCGCGCGGGGCGACGCCCTTCGCCCTGCTGCTCGCCGCCTGGCACGTGCTGCTGCACCGGCACACGGGGCAGGACGACATCATCGTGGGCTCGCCGACGGCCGGGCGCAGCCAGCCCGAGTTCGCGGGCGTGGCCGGTTATTTTGTGAATCCGGTGCCGATCCGGGCAAACTTATCCGGGCGGCCCGCTTTCGCCGCCTTCCTGGAGACCGTGCGCCGCACAACCCTGGCCGCCATGGCCCACGCCGATTTTCCGCTGCCGCTGCTGGTCGACCGGCTCAGGCTGCCGCGCGATCCGAGCCGGCCCGCGCTCTTCCAGACCCTGTTTGTCTACCAGAAATCACAGAACCGCGAGGCCGCCGCGGGCATGGCCGGGCTGGCGGTCGAGGAATTCCCTCTCGTGCAGATGGCGGGGCAGTTCGAGCTGATGCTCGAGATCTTCGACGGCGCGGGCGCGAGCCTGAAGTACAACACCGCCCTGTTCACGGAGGACACGGCCCATCGGCTGGCCCGCCGGTTCCGCACCCTGCTCGAGGGCATTGCGGCGGATCCCGAGCGGCGGATCGACGAACTGCCGCTGCTCGACACGGCGGAGCGCGCGGCCGTCGTGCGCTCGTGGAACGACACGCCGGCCGATTATCCGCAGGAGCTCTGCCTGCACGAACTGATCGCGGCGCAGGCGGCGCGCACGCCCGGGGCGGCGGCGGTGACCTTTGCCGGCACGGCCCTGACGTATGGCGACCTCCAAGCCCGCGCCCATCGGCTGGCGCACTGGCTGCGCCGCGCGGGCGTCGGTCCCGACACATTGGTCGGCGTCTGCGCCGAGCGCTCCCCGGAGCTGGTGGTCGCCCTGCTCGGGATTCTCGCGGCCGGCGGCGCCTACGTTCCGCTCGATCCGTCCTATCCGCGCGACCGGCTCGCCTTCATGCGCGAGGACTCGGGCGTGTCGCTGGTGCTGACGCAGGCGGCCCTCGCCGAAGGCTGGGCCGGCGCCGGCGTGCGCGTGCTGCGGCTCGACGCCGACTGGCCCGAGGTGGCGGGCGAGCCGGCGACGCCGCCGGCCCCCGGCGTGACGCCGGATCACCTCGCCTACCTGATCTACACCTCCGGCTCGACCGGCCGGCCGAAGGGCGCGGGCAACACCCATCGCGCGATCGTGAACCGCCTGCTCTGGATGCAGGACGCCTACCGCCTCACGGCGCACGACCGGGTGGTGCAGAAGACGCCCTTCAGCTTCGACGTGTCGGTTTGGGAATTCTTCTGGCCGCTGCTGGCCGGCGCGCGGCTCGTCGTGGCGCGGCCGGGCGGGCACCAGGACGCGGCCTACCTCGCCGGCCTCGTGGCGCGCGAGGAGGTGACCACGATGCATTTCGTGCCTTCGATGCTGCAGGCGTTCGTGGAAGAGCCGGGCCTCGCGGATTGCCGCGCGCTGCGGCAGGTCTTCTGCAGCGGCGAGGCGCTGCCCCACGACCTGACGGAGCGCTTCTTCGCGCGCCATCCGGCCGAGCTGCACAATCTCTACGGACCGACCGAGGCGGCGGTGGACGTGAGCTCCTGGCGGTGCGAGGGGGGCGGCGCGCGGCGGATCGTGCCCATCGGGAGGCCGATCGCGCGCACGCAGCTGTACGTGCTCGATCGCCGGGGCCAGCCCGCGCCGATCGGCGTTCCCGGGGAGCTGCACCTCGGCGGCGCCGGACTGGCCCGCGGCTATCACGGGCGGCCGGAGCTGACCGCGGAGAAGTTCATCCCCGATCCCTTCGGGCCGCCCGGGGCCCGCCTCTACCGCACCGGAGACCTCGCGCGCTGGCTGCCCGACGGGGTGGTCGAGTATCTCGGCCGCCTCGACCACCAGGTGAAGCTCCGCGGCTTTCGCATCGAGCTCGGCGAAATCGAGTCCGCGCTGGCGCGCCAGCCGGGCGTGCGCGAGGCCGTCGTCGTCGTCCGCGAGGATCGGCCGGGCGACCCGCAGCTCGTCGCCTACGTCGTGCCAAGGGGTCAGGCCGCTACTGTTAAACCCGGCCAAATTTGGCGGGCGGCGCCGACCCCCCTGGGGGCCGTTAAAAAACTTTGCGGCCTGACCCCTTCCGTTTTGCGCCGAGCCCTCCGCGAGGTTCTGCCCGACTACATGGTGCCGGCGGATTTTGTGCTCCTGCCGCAGCTGCCGCTCTCACCCAACGGCAAGGTCGACCGCCGGGCGCTCCCGGCGCCGTCCCGCGCCCGTCCCGCGCTGGAGGCCGATTTTGTCGCGCCGGCCACGGAGACGGAGCGCCGGCTCGCCGCGCTCTGGAGCGAGGTCCTGGGCCGAGAGCGCGTCGGCGTGCTCGACAATTTCTTCGACCTGGGCGGCCATTCGCTGCGGCTCGGCCAGGTCCACGCCCGCCTCACGGCCCTGTTTCAGCGGCCGCCGGCGCTCGTGGAGCTGTTCCAGCATCCGACCATTCGCGCGCTCGCGGCGCGGCTGGACGGCGCGTCCGAGGCGCCCGCCGCCGGCGCCGGGCGGGCGGAGGCCCGCGGGGAGCGCCGGGGTGGACAGCGCGACCAGCGCGCGAAGCGTCAGGGCGCCCGTGCGGGAATCCGGGAGCCGAAGCCATGAGTGCATCCAGCCCGGGTTCCGACCCCGCCGACGCCATCGCCATCATCGGCCTGGCCTGCCGCTTTCCCGGCGCGCGCGACGTGGACGAATTCTGGCGCAACCTTTGCGCCGGGGTCGAATCGATCCGGTCCTTCACCGCGGAGGAGCTGCGCGCGGCCGGCGTGCCCGCGGCGCTGCTGGCCCGTCCGGATTACGTGCGGGTCAACGCGGTGCTCGAGGGCGCCGACCGCTTCGACGCGGCGTTCTTTGGCTACGCGCCGCGCGAGGCCGAGCTGCTCGATCCCCAGCAGCGGTTGTTCCTCGAGTGCGCCTGGTCGGCCCTGGAGCACGCCGGCTGGAACCCCCTGACGCTGCCGGGCGCGACGGGCGTGTTCGCCGGCTCGGGGCTCAACACTTATCTCTTGAGGCAGATCGCGCCGAACACCGCCGCGGTCGAGTCGGCCGGCGGCTTCTCGGTGATGATCGCCAACGACAAGGATTTCCTGCCGACCCGCGTCGCCTACAAGCTCGACCTGCGCGGGCCGGCGGTGGCCGTGCAGACGGCCTGCTCGACCTCGCTCGTGGCCGTGCACCTCGCGGCGCAGAGCCTGCTCGGCGGCGAATGCGACGCCGCGGTGGCGGGGGGAGTGTCCATTCGCTTTCCCCAGGTCTCCGGCTACGTCCATCAGGAGGGCATGATCCTTTCACCCGATGGGCATTGCCGCGCCTTCGACGCCCGCGCGGCCGGCACGGTCGGCGGCAACGGGGTGGGCGCGGTCGTGCTCAAGCGGCTGGCCGACGCCCTGGCCGATGGCGACACGATCCACGCGGTGATCCGCGGCAGCGCGATCAACAACGACGGCGCCGGCAAGGTCGGCTACACCGCGCCCTCGGCCGTGGGGCAGGAGGCGGTCATCGCCGAGGCCCTGGCCGTCGCCGGAGTGGAGCCGGCGAGCGTCGGCTACGTCGAGGCGCACGGCACGGCCACGAGCCTCGGCGACCCCATCGAGGTCGCGGCGCTGACGCGGGCGTTTCAGCGGGGGACCGATCGGCGCCAGTTCTGCGCGCTGGGCTCGGTGAAGACCAATTTTGGGCACCTCGACGCGGCCGCCGGCATCGCGGGCCTGATCAAGGCCGTCCTGGCGCTGAAGCACGGCGCGATTCCGCCCTCGCTGCATTTCACGGCGCCGAACCCCGCGATCGACTTTGCGGTCGGCCCCTTTCGGGTGGCTGCGACCCTCGAATCCTGGCCGCGGGGCTCCGCGCCGCGGCGCGCGGGCGTCAGTTCGTTCGGCATCGGCGGCACGAACGCGCATGTCGTGCTCGAGGAGGCCCCCGCGCGGGCGCCGGTCGCGGACGACGGTACCCCGCAGCTCCTCATTCTTTCCGCGCGCACCGAAACCGCGCTGGCCCGCGCGGCGGAGAATCTGGCGGAGGATATCGCCGCGCATCCCGACCGGAACTTGGCCGACGTCGCCTATACGCTGGCGGTCGGGCGGCGGGAATTCGCGTGCCGGCGGTTCGTTGCGGCGCGGAGCGGCCGCGAAGGGGCCGCAATGCTAAGGGGTCAGGCCGCTACTGTTAATCCCGGGGCAACATCCCGAGAGTTTGCCAGCGTCGTTGGTTCCGGGATTAACAGTAGCGGCCTGACCCCTTTGCTTGATCTTGGCCGGTCCTGGGCCGCCGGTACCGCCGTGGATTGGGCGGATTTTTACGCCGGTTCGAAGCGCCGGCGCGTGCCGCTGCCGACCTATCCCTTCGAGGGCGAGCGCCATTGGATCGAGAGCGCGCCGCCGAAGAAGCCGGATCTGGCCGACTGGTTCTATCTTCCGGCCTGGAAGACCTCGCCCGCGCCCGCGTCGCTCCCGGCCCTGACCGACGGAGCCTGGGTCATCTTCGGCGACGGCCTGGGTTCGCGCCTGGCCGCGCGCCTGAGGTCGGCCGGCGCCGCCGTGGTGGAAGGACGCCGGGACTATGTGGCCGCCCTGGCCAGGCTTCGCGCCGCCGGATCGGCTGCCCGCTGGATCGTGCACGCCGGGAATGTCGGGACCGACGGTGCGGACGGCCCGGCCGATCTGATTGCGCTGATCGAAGCCCTGGGCGCGGGGCCGCTGGCCCCGGACGCGCGGCTGATCGTGGTGGCGGACGGGCTCTGCCACCTGCCTGGGGAAACGGCGAGTCGCCCGGACAAGGCGCTGCTGCTCGGGCCCGTCCGGGTGCTCCCGCGCGAGAATCCGGGCCTGGATGCCCGGGCGGTCGACGTGGCATGGCCGGCCGAGGGCGACGGGCTCGTCGACCCACTGCTGGCCGAGGCGCGGCGCGGAGGATCCGAGCCGGTGGTGGCCCTGCGCGGGCGGCGGCGCTGGGTGCAGGCGGCCGAACCCGCGCGCCTGGAAGGGGCGGCGCCGATCTGGCGCTTGCGCGGCACCTATCTCATCACGGGCGGCCTGGGCGGAATCGGCGCCGTGCTGGCGCAGGACCTGGCGCGGCGCGCCGGCGCGCGGCTTATCCTGACCGGCCGCACGGTGCTGCCGGCGCGCGGCCAATGGGCCGCCTGGCGCGCGGCCCATGCCGAAGGCGACGCCACGAGCGCACGGCTCCGGCGGATCGAGGCCATCGAGGCGGCGGGCGGGGAGGTCTTCGTCGGCTGCGCCAACGCGGCGGATCTCGCGGCCATGCGCCACGTCGTGACGGCCGCGCGCGCCCGGTTTGGCGAGATTCACGGCGTGATACACGCCGCCGGCCTGCCGGGCGCCGGCGCCATGGCCCGGCGCTCGCCGGAAGCGGCGAGGGCGGTGCTCGCCCCGAAAGTGGCGGGCACCCGAGTGCTCGGGGAGATATTTCGCGACACCCCGCTCGATTTCTTCGCGCTCATGTCCTCGCTCAGCGCCCAGCTCGGCGAATTCGGCCAGGCCGACTACGCCTCGGCCAATGCGTTCCTCGATTCCTTCGCGCAAAGCCGCCGCGCCGCGGGCGCGCCGCTGACCTCGATCGCCTGGGACGCCTGGGGCGACACGGGCATGGCCGCCCGCCTGGCCGGCACGCCGGGCCTGGCGGCCTGGGCGGCCTCCCGCCGGCCGTTCCAGATCACCGACGAGGAGGGCGTGGAGATCTTTCACCGGGCCGTCGCCGCCGGCGTGCCGCACGTCATCGTTTCCACGCATGACTTGGAGAAAAGGGTTCGGGCCCTGAATTCTGTAACCGGCGGCGATTGCAGAATTCAGGGCCTGACCCCTGCCCCGCTCTCCGCTCCAGCCGCCTCGAGCTCGCCTCGTCCGGAACTCGCGACGCCGTTCGCCGCCCCGGCGACGGAGACCGAGCGCGGGCTCGCGGCGATCTGGGAAGAGCTGCTCGGCGTGGCGCCGGTCGGCGCGCAGGACGACTTCTTTGAACTGGGCGGCCATTCGCTGCTGGCCACGCAGGTGATCGCGCGCCTGCGCGAGCGGGGCGGCGCCTCGCTGGCGCTGCCCGCGTTCTTCGCGGCGCCGACGGTGGCCGCGCTGGCCCAGATGCTCGACACCCGTCCGGGCGCCGTCTCGGGGGAGCCCGCGTTGGCGCCCGCGCCGCGGACCGGCCCGCTGCCGCTTTCCTACCAGCAGCAGGCGCTTTGGCTGCTCGACCGGATGGACGGGCGGAGCGCGCAGATGAACGAACTGGGAGCACAGACGATCCGCGGCCCGCTCGATGCGGCGCTGCTCCGGCGCAGCCTGGCGGAGGTGGTGCGGCGCCATGAGGCGCTGCGCACCCGGCTGGTGGAGCGCGGCGGCGAGCCGGTGCAGGAGATCATGGCGGAGCTGGAGGTCGACCTTCCGCTCACCGACCTGTCCGCCGAGGCGCCGGCCGTGCAGGAGGCGTCCCTCCGGCGGCTCGCGGCCGACCTCGTGGCCCAGGCCTTTGATCTGGCGCGGGGTCCCCTGCTGCGGGCGGCTTTGGTCCGGCGTGGAGCCGGTCAGCACGTCGTGCTCGCGGCGGTGCATCACATCGTCTTCGACGGCTGGTCGGCCTCGGTCTTTTTCCGCGAAATGGTTTCGATCTATGCGAACCGGCAGCGCGGCACCGCCCCGGAACTTCCGCCGCTGCCGGTCCAGTACGCCGATTACGCGGTCTGGCAGCGCGCGATGCTGCGCGGGTCTGAACGCGAGCGGCTGGCGGCCTTTTGGCGGGAACAGCTCGGCGGCCGGCCGGCCGCGCTGGCGCTGCCGACGGACCATCCGCGCCCGTCCACCCAGGCCTTTCGCGGCGAGAAGCACCGCGTGGAGATCGACGCGGCACTCACGAGGCGGCTGGAGGAGCTGGGCCGCGGCCTGGGAGCGTCGCTCTTCATGACGGTCCTGGCCGCCTACGGCGCGCTCCTGGGGCGGTACGCGGGGCAGGATGACGTCACCGTGGGCTGCCCGACCGCCAACCGCGGCCGGCGCGAGGTGGAACCACTCATCGGCTTTTTCGTCAACCCGCTGCCGATGCGCCTCGATCTGCGCGGAGCCGCCTCCTTCGCCGCGCTGCTGGCTCGCGTGCGCGCGACGGTGCTTGCCGCCTATGAGCACCAGGCCCTCCCGTTCGAACTGATGGTCGAGGCGGTGCAGCCGCCGAGGGATCCGGGCCGCCACGTGATCTTCCAGACGATGCTAAGTTACCAGAACGCCGCACCGGCGGCTCCAGTCGCGCCCGGCCTCGTGGTCGAGCCGCTGGAGTTCCCCGAAGGCCCCGCGCGCACGGACCTCGACCTCTATCTCTGGGAGGGGCCGGAGGGGCTGCGCGGCTATTTCATCTACGACACCGCCCTGTTCGCGGCGCCGACGGTCGCCCGCCTGGCCCTGCGGTGGCGGACCCTCCTGGAAAGCGCGGTCGAGAATCCCGCGGGGCCGCTCTCGGTGCTGCGCCTGGACCGGGCCGCGGCTTTGCCGGCGCTGCCGCGTCTCGCCGCCCGCCCTGCGGCGGCGACCCCCTCCTGAATCCGCGCCATGAAATGCCCCCTCAGTTTCCATCAGGAGCGCCTCTGGCTCATCGACTCGTTCGAGACGGGGAAGGTCTATTCCTCGAGCCCGACCTACCACAATATCCCGCTCCTTCTGCGCGGCCGTGGAAAAATCTCGGCCGAGAAGCTCGGAGAGGCCCTGCGCCTGCTCGCCGGCCGGCACGCCGCGCTGCGCACCCGGGTCGTCGCCGAGACGGACGGCCCCGTCCAGGTGATTGAGCCCTACCTGGCCGTGGCGGTCCCTGTCCGGGACCTGGGCGAAAAGGCGGACGCCGCCGCGGCGCTCGCGGCCGCGGTGGCCGAGGCCACGCGGCCGTTTGCGCTGCAGGCGGACGCGCTCCTGCGCGCGGCGCTGCTGCGCTACGGGACGGACTCCTTCCTGGCCGTGATCACGCTGCATCATCTGGTGGCCGACCGGCCCTCGCTGCGCATCCTGGCCCGAGAGCTCGGCCAGATCATGGGCGGATCGGCGCCGTCCGATCCGGAACTGCAGTATGCCGATTTCGCCCACTGGCAGCGCTCGCTGTCCGCCGAGGCGCTCGAGCCCCTGCTTTTCTATTGGAAGTGGCAGCTGCGGGGCCGGCTGTCTGCGCTTGAGCTGCCCGCCGCGCGGCCCCGCCCGGCCGTGCTCACCTTCACCGCGGCGTGGCTGGCCTTCACCTGGGACCCCGGGCTGGGGCGCGCCCTCCGCGACTTCGCGGCGCGCGAGCGGGCGGAGCCGGAGTCGGTGACCCTGGCCGCGTTCAAGGTGCTGCTGCACCGGTATGCCCGGCAGGACGAAATCGTCGTCGGCGCCAGCGAGCCCGGCCGGCATCAGCCGGGCGCCGACCGGCTGGTCGGGCCGGTGGCCAACCTGGTCGTGCTGCGCAGCCAGCTCGGCGGCAACCCTTCCTTTCGGGCCGTGCTCGCCGAGGTCGACCGCGGGCGGCGGCAGGCGCGCGAGCATCAGGCCATGCCGTTCGGTCCGCTGGTCCTCGCGCTCCGACCCGAGATGGACATGAGCCGGACGGCGCTCTTCGACGTGCTCTTCGGCCACGACGAGGAACCGGCGCCGGAAATCGGCCTGGGCGAGGGCGTCACCGCCCGCCTGATCGACACCAATTTGGGCTACGGCAAGTACGACCTGAACCTGTCGCTGCAGGCCGAAAGGGGGGGCGGGCTCGCCGGCGCATTGGTTTACAACGCCGACCTTCACGACGCGGATTTCATGGCCCAGATGATGCGCCACCTCGGGCGCCTCCTGCGTGCGGCGCTGGCCGATCCCACGGCAGGGATCGACGACCTGCCGCTGCTCGACGCGGCGGAGGAGCGGCGCCAGCTCGTCGACTGGAACGACACCGCCGCGGGCGCGCCGCGGGAGCGGACGCTGCCCGAGCTCTTCGCCGCCCAGGCCGCCCGCACGCCGGACCGCATCGCACTTTCCCACGGCGCGGAGGGCGTGACCTACGCCGCGCTCGAGGCCCGGGCGAATCGCCTCGCCCATCACCTGCAGGCGCAGGGGGTCGGTCCGGAGGCGCTCGTGGCGGTCTGCCTCGATCGCTCGATCGACCTCGTGATGGCGCTGCTCGCCGTGCTCAAGGCCGGCGGCGCGTATCTTCCGCTCGATCCCTCCTATCCCCGCGAACGGCTGGCCTTCACGGTGCGCGACGCGCAGGTGGCGCATCTGGTCACCACTGCGGCGCTCGCCGGCGTCATCGCCGAGCCGGTCGCGCAGCGGACCCTGCTGGACGCCGACGCGGCCGCCATCGCCGGCCGCCCCGACGCGGCGCCGGCCCTGGCGGTGCGGCCGGAGCACCTGGCCTATTGCATCTACACGTCGGGCTCGACCGGGCAGCCCAAGGGCGCGCTCCTCGAGCACCGGCAGGTCGTGCGGCTGATGCGCAACGACCGGATGCCGTTCACCTTCGGCGAGACCGACGTCTGGACGCTGTTTCACTCCTGCTGCTTCGATTTTTCCGTCTGGGAGATGTACGGGGCGCTGCTCTACGGCGCCCGGTTGGTGATCGTGCCGCAGGAAGTCGCCCGCGATCCCGCCCTGTTTGTGGCGCTCGTTGTCCGCGAGGGAGTGACCATCCTCAACCAGACGCCGACTTCGTTTTATAATTTCGCGGCCGAGGCGCTGCGGACCGGCGCACCGCTCGCCCTGCGCACCGTCATCTTCGGCGGCGAGGCGCTCCTGCCGCTGCACCTGCGCGCCTTCCGGGCCGCCTACCCGGGCGTCGCGCTGGTGAACATGTACGGCATCACCGAAACGACGGTGCACGTGACGGTCGCGGAGGTGGACGAGGGCGACATCGCCGCCAACCGCAGCAATATCGGCCGGCCGATCCCGACCACGACCACCGTGCTCCTGGACCGGAAGCTCCGGCTCGTCCCCGCCGGGGTTCCCGGGGAGATCTGCGTCGGGGGCGAGGGCGTCGGCCGCGGCTACCTTCGGCGCGACGCACTGACGCGCGAGCGCTTCATCGACGATCCCTACCGCCCCGGGGAGCGCCTCTACCGCTCCGGCGACCTGGCGCGGCACCTGCCCGACGGCCGCATGATCTATCTCGGCCGCATCGACGACCAGGTGCAGATTCGCGGCTTCCGGGTGGAGCTGGGCGAAATCAAGACGCGCCTGCTCCAGCATCCGGCGGTGGCCGGCGTCGAGGTCATCGCGCGGCCGCTGGCGGGCGAGGCGCTCGAACTCGTGGCCTATCTTATGCTAAGGGGTCAGGCCGCTAAAGTTAATAACGGCGCGTTATATAGTTGCAATGCTAGCGTCGTTGATGGCGGTTTTAACAGTTTAGGCCGGAACCCGTCCGTTGCGGAGCTGCGCCGGCACCAGG
>Ga0302326_10001496_pt1 | contig 59282 bp, 59 predicted proteins | sample Palsa_T0_3_FD_202264 | JGI IMG/M metagenome (GOLD analysis project Ga0302326, IMG submission 202264) | Peat permafrost microbial communities from Stordalen Mire near Abisko, Sweden - Palsa_T0_3 | ecosystem: Environmental > Terrestrial > Soil > Palsa > Peat permafrost | place: Sweden: Abisko...
GCCCGACCAATGGAAGTTGAGAAATCCCTCGCCATTTGGGTAAAATCATCGCTCACCAACGAGGAGACGTTTCATGAACTTCAAAGCATGTCTTGTCGGTTGCGCGGCGACCGTTTTGGTTGGCGCGGGCGTGGCGGTGATTGCCGATGATGTGACCACCCAACCTTCGACAACCCAACCTACGCTCAATGACGAGGCTCGCGAGAAGCGCGCCGACAATCTCAGGCAGATCGGCCAACTAATCATAACCTACGTCGTGAACAACAACGGGCAACTTCCACCCAATTTGGCGGCGGCGGCAAGAACGGCGCGCGATTACCACGTCGCTCTATTCGTATGCTCCTCATCCGGCAGCACCATTCCGGCGGATTGGGGCTCCATGTCCGCCGATCAAAAGGAGCAGTGGATCAACAGCAAATCAGATTACGTCTATCTCGGACGCGAGATGCGCATAAATCAAATTCCCCATGCTCCGCAGACTGTCCTCGTTCATGAACGTGGCGATAATCCTCATCAGGACATGATGAATCTGCTGTTTCTCGATTTACATGTGGAATCAAGGGACCTAGTCGACACTCATCGTCTTATCGAGGCAAGCAAAGCTGCTTTTGAGAAATAGCCCAGCCGACATCCGCGCTGAAAGGCGCGCCCGCATTGACGTCATGCTGAGCGCAGCGGATTGGAAGGCGTTGGATGTTTTCGCAGAGGCCAATGGATTGAGCAGCAAAGCACGGAAGCCGGCCAGCCCCGCAATCTTACCGAATGACGGTGACGGGCAACGACAAGGCGGATGTTTTCATGCCCCGGCAGCATGACATCGGCTCATATTAGAAAAAAGATGCGGTTCACGTCTCGGTCGCGCAGTATCTGAATTGATACGGAGAGGAGGAGCAACGACGCATGTGGCCCAAATGGCGGCGACCCTTCGGGTTGCGTCCAAACGGGCCGCTCGCCGCGTCAGAGCTCCTCAACGGGTCTTTGCGAACCCGCTTCGTCGTTTTTCCTTGCGATCAGCCCGTTTGGACGCAACGCAGACGCTACAGTTGAGTTCATCATGCTCTAGCAAATCCTTGCAATTTCCCGTGGGCCGAAGTATATCGGGGGTGTTGGGGGGATGAATTCATTTCGGTAAGCGGCAAGTCCAAGCGTGGCGCTGATTGCTGATGGGAGCCAATTCTTGGGAGGAGGAGAGATGCACCGTTTAAAATCAGCTCAATTGCGCAGGTTTTGTGCGTTTGTGGCGGCGACGATCACTGCCAGCGCGGTCCCGGCGATGGCCTATACCGACACGGAAACCGGAGCCACCGGAACCGTCGGTGGTTATGAATCTCAGGGCGGTCCGGGCGGCGGTGCAACCGCCACGGCACAGACGAGCGACGCACAGAATACCGCGACCGCGACCGGTGGCGCCGGTGGCATCGGTGGCCCCGGCATCGGCCTCGCCACCGCCGGCGCCGGGGGAACAGGTGGCACGGCCTCCGCCAAAGCCGAAAACACCGCATACGCCAGCAACGCCAGCGATGTAGCCACTGCTTATGGAGGCGCCGGCGGAGCCGGTGGCACCGCCGGCACCGTCCGGGGAGGTCACGGCACCGCCGGCGCCGGCCAAACCGGCGCAACCTCAACCGCCACCGCAGTTGCGCTGGGGACCGGCACCGCTTCAAGTTCCAACATACTTGTGGCAACCGCCAACTCGTTTGGCGGCGCCGGCGGCAACGGTGGCAGCCCCAACGGCGCCGGCGGCAACGGTGGCGTCGCTTCTCTCGGTACCGTCAGCGCAACTTCAAATAGCGGTCAGCAGATCAACGTAACGGGAAATATCATTGGCGGATCCGGAGGACTCGGAATGTCCGGATCCGCTGGTGGAAACGGCGCTGATGCCACGCTTTCCACCATCGTTGGCGCATCGACCTTAGGCGTGGCTAACATGGATCAGGGCGCTTACGCCGGCAACAGCGGCGGCAGCCAGGGAGGCAACCCCGGCGCCCCCGGAAACGCATCATCCAACCTCTCGGTAGGTTATGACATCGAGGCCGCCACTTTTACTGTTTTGAATTTCAGTTCGGATGCGACCGGCGGCTCAGGAGGCGACACTCAGAACACCACCGGCGCCACCGGCGGGTCCGGTAGCAGCGAGGTGAACGCCACCGCCGATTGCAATGTCACCGTTACCGCTACTGCAAATATTAAAGACATCGAGGCGCCCGGTGAGGTTCTTTCCGGTAACAACGGGAGCAATATTATTGCGGGCACGGGCACCGGCGGCGCAGGTGGAACCGGAACCGCCAGCTCCGTCGTTAGCAACAATAATGTGACCGCCGGGTACGGAGAAGCATCTGCCTCCGCGGATGCATCCGGCGGCGGTGGTGGAAGCATTCTCGACGCCGCCACGGGCAACGGGGGCGCGGGTGGAAACGGGCAGGCCAGCGGCAGCAGTTCGAACGCCTCGACAGACTCCATTTCGACCGAAGTCACCGCCTCGGGCGGCGACGGGGGTGGGGCCTCCGGGTCGGGATTCTCGGGAGGCGCGGGGGGCGCTGGAACCATAACCACCGCCACGGCAACTTCCACGGGCGGCGCGCACGTCTTCGTTTCCGGCGTCATAACTGGCGGATCGGGGGGAACCGGATTGAACGGCGCTCTCGGAGGGGCTGGAGCGAGTGAAGTCCTTAGTACCACTGTCGCCGGATCCACGACGGGTCAATTGCAGCTTCAACAGCAGGCTACCGGGGGTGATGGCGGCATCAGCGACACTGCGGCGGCCGGCGCGGCGGGCGCTGGAACCTGCAATCTCACGATTAATCAAAGTGGTTCCTCGACTATCGAAGGTGACTCGATCGCCATCGGCGGTGATGGAGGCAATTGCCTCAGCAATCATGCCAGCGCGGGCGCCGCTGGCACCGCGACGGTCGCGGTCACGTCCGGCAGTCCGCTGACCAGCAATGCAACCGCCACCGGGGGCGACGGGGGAAGCATCATCAGCAGCGGCACGGGGTCCGGCGCCGTTGGCGGAGAAGGATCCGCGACCGCGAGTGGGACGGCCACCGGATCGAACACCGCCAGCGTGACCGCAACAGCGAGTGGGGGCATTGGCGGCAATGCCACAAGCGCCGGATACGTTGCCGGCACCGGCGGCAACGCGGTCGCCCAGGCAACCGCCAGTTCGGTAACCGGCCAGGCCCAGGCGACGGCGCTTGCAACCGGCGGAACGGGCGGAACGGGCTACAATTCCGCGACAAGCGGAATCGCCGGCACCGCCACCGCCACCGCCATCGCGCAGAGCGTCACCGTTACCGATTTCATAGCCTCGGCCTCAAACACGCAGACCGGGGCGCTTGCGGAGTCCAAGGTGACGTGGACATCCGGTGGCGGCGCTACCGTTGTCGTCGGACCCGGCGCAATGAATAACGGTCAAGGCACCGTAACCGGGTCGCTTGCACACATAGCCAACATCAGCGGCACCGGTTCTCTGGCCGTTGGTGACGGAACGAATCCCACCGTGCTTCAGTTCAACGTCGGCGCCGGGGGGAGCACTCAGGACGCTCTGACAATCAAATCCGGGTCCACGCTCGACCTCAACAATAATCACTTCTTCATCCTTTACGGCAGCGGCGCCGACCCAATCGCCTCGGTCGCAGCCTATATCAAGTCCGGCTACAACAATGGCGCGTGGAACGGAACCGGCATCGATTCCTCATCGGCCGCGGCGAATGATTCCAACTCGAGCAACCCCCAGTACGGGATCGGATACGCCGACTCCGCCGATGCGGGCAACCCGGCCGGACTTTCTTCCGGACAAATCGAAATCAAGTACACGCTGCTGGGAGACGCCAATCTCGATGGCAAGGTCAATGGCTCAGACTTCACCCTCATGGCCACCAACTTCAACGACTCCGTCACGAACGGTTGGGACAAAGGCGACTTCAACTACAGCGGCACCGTCAACGGCTCCGACTTCGTTCTGCTTGCGGAAAACTTCAACCAGTTCGCCAGCCAGTCGGATGTCTCGGGGTCGGATATTGCAGCGCTGGACACGTTCGCATCAACAAACGGCATTGGTCTGACCAGTGTTCCCGAACCGTCGAGTATGGCGATTTTAGCAATAGCTGGATTGGGATTTCTCCGAAGACAACGTCGACATGCTGGGATGGAGCCATGATGACGCGGGCAGTTTGTTTTCTAATTTAGTATTCCGTCCGCTTCGAATTTACGGGGTGCAAACTGCATGGGGGAACGCGGCGACCTGCGGTCGCCCGCTAAATATTGTTCATCAAATGATCCCCTGGCGGAGGACTGGTGATCAATAAATCAAAGAGATGGGCGGGACGCCCATGCTACTGTTCGATCATCAATTCGGGGGGCATGGCGCGGACTTTTCCGTCGGGGCCGAGGCAGGCGATGGTGCTGGTGGCTTCGGCGAGCAGGGTTGAGCCGCGGGTTAGCTCGTAGGCGTGGTCGAAGCGGACGTGGGTGCCACGGACCACCCGGGTGACGAGGGTTAATTCATCGTCGAAGCGGGCGGGGGCTCGGAAGCGGACTTCGAGCTTGGTGACGGCGAAAAAGATGCCCTGCCGCTCCAGATCGGCGTAGCTGTAACCGGCGGCACGCAGGAGTTCGATGCGGCCCATCTCGAAATACTGCAGATATATGCTGTGGTGGAGAATTCCCATCGAATCGACTTCGGTGTATCGGACGCGGATGGGGATGGTGTGGTGGTTGAACATTTCGCAGCGGCGGGTAGACTAGCGAGTCTCGCGGCGAGTGGAAAGAACGTTCTGAAAGGACTGAGATTCGATGATCAAAGTGAAGTCACGCGGCAATGAAACCGCGGAACAGATGTTGCGACGCTTTAAGAAGATGTGTGAGAAAGAGGGCCTCACCAAGGACATCAAGCGGATCGCGTATTATGAGAAGCCAAGCGAAAAGCGGCGGCGTCAGGCGCGGACCACGCGCAAGCCGCCTATGGGTCCGCGCCGCTGAAATTTCCAATCATGCGACTTGTCGGCAGTTAGCGCATTCCTCTTTTGCCAGCGGGTGAAGAAAACCCGCGCGGACGGCGGCCGCGGCTTTTTACGATCATGATTCAACTCAACGACGAAGCGGTTCATACCGAACACCTGACCAAGGTCTACAAGGATTTCTGGGGGCGCGACAAAGTGCGCGCCCTGGACGATCTGAACCTGGACATTCATCGCGGCGAAGTATTCGGGCTGCTGGGGCCCAACGGGTCGGGCAAGAGCACCACCATCAAGCTGCTGCTGGGGCTGATCTTCGCCTCGCGCGGCAGCGCGACGATTCTGGGATATCCCGCCGGCAGCACGGCCATCAATGAGCGCATTGGATTTCTGCCGGAGGAATCTTATCTGTATCGCTTTCTCAACGGTGAAGAGACGCTGCGGTTTTACGGGCGGCTATTCAAGATTCCCCGCAGGGAGCTGAATCGCCGGGTGCCGGCGCTGCTGGACACGGTGGGGCTGGACGCGAAGAGCCGCAAGCGGAAGCTGCGGGAATATTCCAAGGGGATGGCCCGGCGCATTGGGTTGGCGCAGGCGCTGATCAATAATCCGGATCTGATTTTGCTGGACGAGCCGACCACGGGCCTCGATCCGATCGGAACGCGGGAAATGAAGGACCTGATCCTTTCGCTTAAAGCGCAGGGGAAAACGGTTCTGCTCTGCAGCCATCTACTGGCGGACGTGCAGGATGTCTGCGACCGGATTACGATTCTTTTTCGGGGGGCGATGCAGACCATCGGGCAGGTGCGCGACCTGCTCCAGGTGAAAGATGTCACGCAGATTCAGACGCGGGGGATGACCGATCCGCAGATCGAGGAATTGAAGATATTTTTGTCCCGGATGGGCGTGAATGATGCGACGGTGACGCATCCAACGACAACGCTGGAGGATTTGTTTATACGGATTGTGCGCGAGAATACGGGTGTGGGGCAGACTTCCGTGGGGTCGGGGTGAAGTAGCGCGGAAAGCGCGGTGCTGCGCACCGCCGCTAAATATTTGGAGCGATTCGTTTGTATCCGCAGATTTTTAATCTTCTTGGTGGGGCGTGGGGTCTGGGGGATGCTGCGTGGTTTGGGGATAACTGGGGGTGGATCGTTACCGGGGCGATCGTGTTCGTGGGCCTGGGGTTGATCGGGTTTTCCGACACGCGCCGTTTCAGCCTGTCGCGGGCGTGGGCCATCTCCGGAGTTTGTTTCGACGAATCCATCCGTAAGCGGGTGCTCTGGATCACGCCGCTGGCGCTGATCGGGGTTATTGGAATCACGCAGTTTCAGCGGGCGATGGACGAACAGGACGCGGTGCGGCAATCGGTGAAGATCTGCCTGTTCGCCACGGCCCTGGTGGCGGTGCTGACGAGCATCATTCTGGCCTGCACAAATCTTCCCAAGGAAATTGAAAGCCGGGTCATTTACACGATCCTGACCAAACCGACGACTCGCCTGGAACTGATTCTGGGAAAGGTGATGGGCTTTGCCCGGGTGTCGATGGCGATGGTGCTGATCATGGGCGTGTTCACCTGGGTGTACATGCGCATCACCTCCGAGCAGAAGCGGCAGCAAATTGAGTATCGGCTTCGCGAAGGGGATATCGGCGACACCGAGCGGGCGCGTCTCAGCGAGTATGCTCACACCGGTTTGCTGACCGCCCGCAGTTTAGCGCCCGCGTTTGCGCTGAACATTTACGGCCAGCCGCCCGATCCCAGCAGTCCGAAACGGGTCATCAGCAACGAAGGCGATGAAGATATGGTGGCCGCGTTCCTGGTGAACCGCGGTATTGTTTTCGGACCGCCGCAGGAAGACCTCGAAGACTGGGCGCACGAGGGGGCGGGATCGTTCGGGATGGTCATTCGCGTTGCGCTCGATACGCAGCTTCTGCCCGGATATACCGAAACCGAAAGGAACGTTTCGCGCGTGATGGGGCCAACGCCCGAGGCAGAGAATTCGGGAAAACTGGTTCAGCCCAGCATCACCATCCAGCTTTTGGACGAGGATTATTTCGATCTGCAACAGGGCACCGTGATGGTGGGCGCATCCAGCGCCGATGAGTTGCGCGACCGGATCATTGCGTATGAAAAAGCCGGGAAGATTGATCCCATGGCGTCGGCCGCGCTCGCACAGCTCAGCGATCCGGTGAAGCTTCCCGATGGAAAAACCGCGCAAACCGCGTATGCGTGGCTTCCCCCGAATCTTGCGATACAGCTTTTTAATCATCCGAGATTTCTCGTGCGGGTCACCGGGGCCAGCAACCATGTCAATTACATCGCCGGCGACAAACCGGTGAGCTGCTTTGTGCCGCAGATCAAGCCGAAAGTGTTTGACATTGATTCCGGCGGCGCCACTGAGATCACCGCGTTTACCGAAGCGGGCGGCACCCGAGAGACGCTCAACTTCCGCGGCAAATTGGGCGTGCATTTCGACCAGGAAATGAGCGGCGGCGCCGATGCGCCCGATGAAATGGCGGAGTTCACATTCGCCAACGCGCCGCCGACGCAGCTTGTCGACGGGCAGATTCCCTTTCAGTTGATGGCCCAGGTGGACCGGTCCAATTCCGATATCGAATCGGGGCGCGAGGACGCCACGAGAGTTGATGTGACGGTGATCGACGATGCGACGAAAAAAATCACCCGTCTGCCCCAGCCGGTTTTTATCGAAAGCCGATTGCCCACGTTTTTCAGCATTCCGGCGGATTCAGTCACCACCGGAAATTTCCGCCTGCTGTTCCACTGCGAAAACAGCGAGCAGACCATCGGCCTTTTTCCCAACTCGCTGCTGCTCGTGGCTTCGCACGAAATCTTTGAATTAAACCTGCTGAAAAGCCTTTCGATCATCTGGATGATGACAATCCTGGTGATCGTTCTGGCCGTGTTTTCCAGCACGTTTCTTTCCTGGCCGATTGCCGTGGTTCTCACGGTGCTTCTGCTGCTGGGGCACTGGGGCGTCGAGCAGGTGGCGGATTCGGCCGGGCCGGGGCTGGGCCGGCAGATCGTCAATGATTTCAAGTTCACCGATGCGGCGATCTCCAAGGTTTTCAGCACCAGCGTGGACTCGCTGACGCACGGGCTTAAAGTGCTGTCCAACGTGCTGCCTGATACGTCCCAGTTCGATGCCATTGAAGATATCGAGCAGGGCATGAGCATTTCCGGCGATAAAATTCTGGGCGCGCTGACGGTGCTGGGCGGGTTTGGCGTGTCCGCGGTGGTTCTGGCGTATGTGATTCTCCGCGAAAAGGAGGTGGCGCCATGAGCACGACTTCGACTGTGCAGCGCCCCGCCCGCAAGCCGTCGCCCCCCGCCGGGGCATCGAGCAATCTCGGCGCGCGCGTTGCGGTGATTGTGCTGCTGATCGTGTCGCTGGTGGCGATGGCGTGGACGCGCGACCTGGTGATTGCCGATCATGACGCCCTGCGCAGCCGCGGCCGCATTGTTGCCGCCGGCCCCGTCGTCGATGCGTCGCTGAGTTCAATGCCCAGTTTTGCCACCGCCCTGCTTCTGGGCGGTTTGCGCGGGCCGCTGGTCATGATCCTCTGGACCAGCAGCGAAAATCAGAAGCAGCAGCACGATCTCCAGGATTTCGACACCAAGGTCGAATGGATTCGGCTGCTGCAGCCGGAGTTCGATACCGTTCACCTCTTTCAGATCTGGAACAAGGCGTACAACATCTCGGTGCAGATGGCCAGCCTGCGAAATAAGTACACCACGATTCTGGACGCCATCGATTACGGCCAGAAAGTCGAAAAGGAACGGCCCGATGATCTGAACATCATTACCGCGGTTGCGATGCTCTACGGCGACAAGCTGGGCACAAGCCAGGAGCACATCTATTACCGGGCGCGGATTCGGCGGGAATCGCAAACGCTGATTCACATGTCCTTCCCGCAATCCAGAGCGGCCGAATTTGCCAAACTGGCCTCCGCGGCCGGGTGGGACGACAAGGTTTCACCCATTGAATCGGACGACAAGAGCCAGATCGACCGGGCGGTGGTCGAGCCGATCATCGCCAAGGCGCTGGAAAAATCCTTCGCCGGCCCGGATATCACCTATTCCCCGGAAAGTCGCCGGGAATCGCAGGAGAATGATCCAAGCTGGCGGCGTGTTCGGCTCGATCCGCTGCTGGATGAAAACGGGTGGATTCTGCCTTCGCTGCTGGTGGCGCGATATCCGCGTCCCGCCGATTTGCCCGCCGATGCGCCGTGGTATGACGGGTCTCAACTGCAGTTTCTGAAGAAATATCAGCCCTTCCCTTACGGCATCTCGACGCTGGCGCTGGGGTATAACGATTACAAGCAGTCGCAGCTTCTTCAATTGCTATGGAATCAGCATCACATCCAGTCGGGCGACACGGTCGTCGATGCCCGACCGGCACTGACGCTCAAAGACTGGGCACACGATGAATGGGAGCGCGGCCGGCGCTATGAGCTGCGGATGTGGGGCCAGTTCATTCCCGAGAGCGATGATCCCGTTGAACTCGAAGGGCCTACGGCCAATGTGGCGTTCGACAAACCCACCGCCGACCGGGCCGCTTACGATGCGGCGCTCTACAGCTATGGCCTGTCGGCGCGACTCTTTCATGATTCGCTGGACGAATTTCGCGCCCACGTGATCCGGTACAAACAATTCGCGGCGGTTTATTTCGTGCATATTGACGATGCGTTCAGCGGCGAGCAGTTGATGATGGCCGACCATGACTATCTCGCCGCCGCGACCGCCACCGGTGATGAGCGCAAGAAGCTGCTGTTTGCGTCGGCCGTCGAATACAACGCCGCGATGCAGCATTTCGCGGTGACGGTTCTGAAGTATTACATCGACGAGCCGGTGATGGCGGCGGTCTATCCCAAAGACCCAACCACCGGCCAGCAATACAACCGAGGCACGATCGAAAATGCCGACCCCAATTCATACATGGGTATTCTCACGGCAGGGCTGAAGGCCAATGCGTTGTACTTCCGCGATCCGACCAGCCACCAATATTCGCAGATGCGGGATACTTATGCGGACGATCGCCAGCCCTATATCGATTACATCGGCCGGTGCCAGGTGCGGTTGGGCCAGATCCAGCAGGCGCTGCAATCCATGCATTAAAACGCCCTTGCGCTGCGCCCGGGATGGGGCTTTGGCGGGCGACTTTTCAAGGCGAATCCGCTATACTTCCAGGAATGATTGAACTATCGGTCCTGCCGGGAGTTGAGTAATTTCCCGCTCCGGCCGATAAGAGGGGTAAGACGTGAAATGATCGGCCCACTAGGAAGGGCCGGAAAATTCCAGTAAACTTCGCCGCTATACCGCGATGGATGCGCGGGTTTGAGACCGATCCCGTGTGATGTTTCGTGTTCCAGCGCCCATGACCGCTCGTTTAAGCAATGGAGCCGTTGAAATGACAATAGCCGATCATGTGGAACGGCGTCCCTCCACGAAGAAAACCGATGGCCGACTCGAACGCGATCGCCTCAGAATGATGATGCTCATTCGTCGCTTCGAGGAGCGAACCTATAAGGAATACACCCAGCCGGGCCAGAAAATCGGCGGGTTCTGCCACCTCTACAGCGGGCAGGAAGCCATCGCCGTCGGCACGGCTTCCATGTTCGATCCGTCCCGGGATTATCTCATCAACGGTTATCGCTGCCACGGCCATAGCCTTGCGCTGGGCATGTCGCCGCACGCGGCGATGGCGGAGCTGTTCGGCAAGGCGACCGGCTGCTCCAAGGGCAAGGGGGGGTCGATGCACCTGTTTCAGGCGGCCGTCGGAAACAACGGCGGTCACGGCATCGTAGGCGGGCAGATTCCCCTGGCGGTAGGGATGGCGTTCGCGCAGTGGTACAAAAAAACCGGCGGCGCGACGTTTTGCTTCATGGGGGATGGGGCGCTTAATCAGGGGACTCTCAACGAATCACTCAACCTCGCCAGCCTGTACAAGCTTCCCTGCATCTTCATCGTGGAAAACAACGGCATCGCAATGGGAACGCAGGTCGAGCGATCCAGCGCGGAAAAAGACCTCACCCTCCGCGGCAGCGGATACGCCATGCCCCACTATGCCGTAGACGGCAACGATCTGGATATCGTGATCGCCGAATTCACCAAGGCGAAGCAGCGCGCCGTCGCCGGCGAGGGGCCATCCTTCATCGTCGCCAATACCTACCGTTTCCGCGGGCACTCGATGTCCGACCCGCTGAAATACCGCAGCAGGGAGGAAGCCGAGCAGGCCAAGCTCCGCGATCCGATCACGCTTTACACCGATCGCCTCAAGACCGCGGAATTGATCACGGATGCGCAGATCCAGGAGATGGAGGAATCCGTCTCCCAGGAAGTCGACCAGGCCGCCAAGGCCGCGGACGGCGACCCATTCCCGGCGGTGGAAGATCGGTTTAATGATGTGCTGGTGGAGAAATATCCATATCAACCGAGCTAAGAGCTATGGCTGAGCAGCAACCAGAACAAATTAAATTTGCCGACGAACTTATTCGTTGTGCCAGCGCGTATCCCTTTGTGCCGTTCGATATTGTGACGTCCAGCGGGGACAGGTATGAAGTACGCGAGAAGCTTCAGATCGCGCTGGGTGCGGATGCGTTTGTGCTGGTATTGCCAAGAACCGGAATCCGGGTCATCCGAAACAATCAAATTACCGTCCTTCATGTTCACGAACCGATTATGTGATTGTGTTGATGGGTACTCACACGATTAGCCCGTTTGGAGATGACGAAGCCTCTGATTTCGTAGCCGAAATTGTGAAGTCCGAAGATATGGGAATAATCGCTGATGCGGTTTACGCGGTCTCCAATTCGGAAGATCGTTATGTTGAGTCAAGCACGGCGATTCGGGCGATTGTCGCGGCCGAGGTAATCGCTGCTCTGCTGGGAAACGAATCCGGGGACGAGCCAGAAGAATTGCAAAGCTGGATTGCGGATCAATATGATCCAGAGAACGAGCTTATCGATCGTGCCCGCAATGCTGTCGAACGAGTGCTTCGCGATCCGGAATTGCATGAACTCTGGCGCGAGTCAGAATTATATTGCGAATGGAATACACGCATTCGGTCATTACTGAATCGGATGCATTAATAATTGACAACGAGAACCGAGATGCCCATTCTTCAATTCCGAGAAGCCCTGCGAGCCGCGATGACCGAGGAGATGGAGCGCGACGAAAACGTCTTCCTCATGGGAGAGGAAGTCGCCCAGTACAACGGCGCTTACAAAGTCTCCGAAGGAATGCTCGAAAAATTCGGCCCGCGCCGCGTGTTCGATACGCCCATCAGCGAAGCAGGGTTTTCCGGCCTCGGCGTCGGGGCGGCCTGCTGCGGGCTGCGGCCCATTATCGAGTTCATGAGCTGGTCGTTTACTCTGGTCTGCCTCGATCAGATCGTCAACAACGCCGCCAACGTCCGGTACATGTCCGGCGGACAATTCAAAGTCCCCGTCGTGTTCCGCGGCGGCAACGGCATCGCGCACCAGCTTGGAGCGACGCACAGCCATCGCATGGAATCGGTCTTCGCCCGCGTCCCGGGCCTGGTGGTCGTCGCCCCCAGCACGCCGTACGACGCCAAGGGTTTGCTCAAGACCTCCATCCGCTGCGATGACCCGGTGATCTTTCTCGAATCCGAAAAAATGCTCGCGGAAAAGGGGGAAGTACCCGCCGAGGAATACACGCTGCCCATCGGCGTCGCCAACGTGGAACGCACCGGTGCGGACGTCACGGTCGTCAGCTACGGCCGGCCGCTGCAGCGCGTCGTCCGCCCCGCCGTCGAGCATCTTCACGCCGATCACGGCATCGACGTTGAGCTGATCGACCTCCGCACGCTTCGCCCGCTGGATGTGGAAACCATCGCAAAATCCGTCGCCAAGACGAATCGCTGCGTGATCGTCGACGAAGACTGGGGCTACTGCGGCATGGGCAGCGGGATTCTGTACAAAATCCAGAAGCGCTGCTTCGACGACCTCGACGCCCCGATTGAATACGTCCACAGCGACGAGATTCCCGTGCCCTTCTCCCACAACCTGGAAGAAGCGATGCTTCCCAGCGTCGACCGCATCGTCAGCTCGGTTAAAGAGGCCTGTTACCGGTAAAAATCATGTCCGCTGATATCACCATGCCGCAGCTTTCCGACACCATGACCGAGGGAACTCTCGTTAAATGGCTGAAGAAAGAGGGGGACCGGATCAACTCCGGCGACATGATCGCGGAGATCGAAACCGACAAAGCCGTCATGGAAATGGAAGTTTTCGACTCCGGCGTCGTCGCGGCGCTGATGATTGCTGAAGGGGATAAGGCCGGCGTCGGCTCGGTGCTGGCCGTGATCGCCACCGGCTCGGAAAATCCGGTGGACGTGAAGAAAAAAGTCTCCGCGGCTAAATCGCAACCCGCCGGCGCGTCGCCGGTCTCAAGAGAGGAAGTCGCCGCGACCCGCAAACCTGCGGCGACGGCAACTTCCATCGCTCCCAATTTCGCCCGCGCCAGCACCGGTGAGATTCGCGAGCCCGACAACGTCGGCCACGGCGCCACTCGCCAGCAGGCCGTCGCAGTCCCGCCTCTCCACCACGAGGGCAACGGCGGCGACCGCCTGCGCGTCTCGCCCCTGGCGCGCCGCATCGCCGAGCAACGAAATATAGATCTCCAGTCTCTCACCGGCTCGGGGCCGGGCGGAAGAATCGTCCGCCAGGATGTGCTGAACATTCAGCCCGCATCGCGTTCGGCGTCGCCACCATTGCCCACCGCGCCCGCCCCCGTGGGCAACGGGCAGACGCAGGTGATTCCCCTCACCAAGATGCGCTCGGCCATCGCCAAAAGCCTCCAGGCTTCCAAGCAGAATATCCCCCACTTCTACGAAACCATCGACGTGGACGTTGAAGACGTGGTGAAACTTCGCGTGAAGCTCAACGAAATTCTTGAGCCCGAAAAAATCCGCGTCAGCATTGGAGATTTTGTGTCCAAGGCCGTAGCCTCGGCGCTGCTCCGCCATCCCGCGCTCAACGCCACGTTTAATGGCTCGGAGGTCACGCGATTTGGCGATGTGAATCTCGGCATCGCCGTCGCCGTCCCCGATGGTTTGATCGTTCCCGTCCTGCGCAACATCCATCTGATGGGCCTGAAGGAAATCCGCCAGCGAAGCGCCGATCTGGTCGATCGCGCCCGCGCCCAGCGCCTCAAGCAGGATGAGATGACCGGCGGAACTTTCACGGTCAGCAACCTCGGCACGTACGGCATCCGCGAATTTTCCGCAATCATCAATCCGCCGCAGGTGGCCATCCTCGCCGTCGCCGCCGCTGAAAAACGCGCGGTTGTCCGCGGCGAGCAGATCGTCGCCCGCACCATGCTGAGCCTGACGCTCTCGGCGGATCATCGCATCGTCGACGGCGCCACCGCCGCTGATTTCCTGAAGACTCTCAAGATTCTCCTCGAACAGCCGGGCCTGATGCTGGTTTGATCAATCCATCAGATCGACATACGCCCGGTCCAGCAGATCGTCCTCGCGGATTCCGAGTCTGCGGATCAAATCCCGTGCGATCGCAGCCCCCTCTTCGATTCCCTGATCCTCCCGCAGCACGACTTCCAATTCGAGAAAATCACCGAGCCCCTCAACCCAGTCCAGATGCACGCGCGTCTGCCCCACCATGTACAACCAGCGCGTCTTGCGAACCACGCCGCGCTCGCCATGTACTTTCGCAAGCATTCGTCTTGCCGCCGCCGGATCGGGAACAGGAAGGCAAAGATAGTCCGATTCGCGCGGGCCAGTTGTATTTTCGCGGAAATAGTAGATCAGCTCGGCTGTCCCGTTCTGAATCCGCAGCTTTACCCGCCCGCGCGGCGAATTAAAGAAAATATCCTCCTGATTCAGCACTGTCGCCGGTTTACCAGCGATCCGAACAACTTTCTCACGCATTTTTTCCAGATCATTGACGCGAGCTTTGATCTCCACATTTCTCGGCATGGTGCCATCATTTCTATCCGGTCCCGCGCGATAGTAAAATCCCGTTGTGAAAATTCGATATGATATGGTGAGTTGCTACGTCGCCCGCCCCACCGCCGACGGCGCGGCTCACGAGTTTCTCCAGCTTCGCCGCGCGAAAAATGATTTCATGGGCGGGACCTGGCAGGCGATCTACGGCACCAGCGAAAACAATGAATCGCCCGTCGACGCCGTGCTTCGCGAACTGAAGGAAGAAGCCGGCCTCGTTCCCGCCGAGCTTTACCGGCTCGACCAGGTCAGCGTTTTTTATATCCATGGCGACGACACCCTCTGGCATTGCGTTCCGTTTTGCGCGATCGTCAATCGCGAGCAACTGGTCGTGCTCAACGATGAGCACGATGATTCCCGCTGGGTGCACATCGCCGAGGCGAGGCGCATTTTTATGTGGAAAGACAACCGCGACGCCATCGGCGATATCGAGCAATACATCCTTCGCACCAGCCTCGCCAAGCCATTTTTGCGGATTGAGGTGCCATAACCGATTGTTAAGAAAATATTTGCGCCCGGCGGTTTAGTGCCTCCACGCTCTTTATCAAACGCGATTGGTGGTATATTTTCAAACGATGACCGTGACGGCCGCACAATCCCGCGTCTCCCACAAAGCCGATTCGCGCGAATCGCTGCGCCTCGCCGCCATCGATGTCGGGTCCAACAGCATCCACATGATCGTTGCCCAGGCGGATGCCGATGGGGGCATCACCACGCTGTGGCGATTGAAGGAGCCTGTCGGCCTGGGGCGGCTCAGCTTTCCCTCGCGCCGGCTGACGGCCGATGCGATGAGCCGCGCCATCACCGTGCTGGAACGATTCCAGCAAGCGGCGCAGCAGCGGCAGGCGGAAAAAATCGTCGCGGTCGCCACCAGCGCCGTGCGCGAAGCGGAAAACGGCGGCGATCTTATCGAGCGAGTCCGCCGTCAATTGGGTCTTTATATCCGCGTCGTCAGCGCCCGCGACGAAGCGCGGTTGATTTATCTCGCGGTTCGTCACGCCGCCCTGCTTCGGTCCCAGCCATGTCTCATCATCGACATCGGCGGGGGCAGCGTGGAATTCATCGTCGGCGACGACAAGCAGGCCGCGCTGCTGGAAAGTCGCAAGCTCGGCGCGGCTCGCATGACTGCGCGATTTGTCAATTCCGATCCCATCAGCGAAGAGGATCGCCGCCAGCTCGTCAAACATTACGACCGCGAACTTGCGCCCATCATCGAGCACATCGAAAAGCTCCGACCCGTGAAAGTGATCGGCACCAGCGGCACGCTCGAAAATCTCGCCGCCATGTGCGGGTCCGAACCGCATCAGAACGGCGACAAGCACGCGCATCCGCAGGTCATCGAGCGAGCCCGTTTTGAAAAGCTTTTCTCCCAGCTTCTGGAAAGCCGCTCCAAGGATCGCGCCCGCATCCGCGGACTCGACGATCAGCGCAAAGACCAGATCGTCGCCGGCGCCGTGCTGGTCAGCGAGCTTTTCCGCCGGCTGAAGTTCAAGCGGATTGAAATTTGCCCATCAGCTCTGCGCGAGGGGATTTTGCTGGATTATCTGTCGCGCCATTTGCCGGATGTCGCCATCCGCCGGCAGCTTCCCGATCCGCGCCGCCGCAGCGTCATCGACCTCGCCCGCCGCAGTGATTGGCACAAAACCCACAGCGAGCAGGTCGCCCAGATTTGCATGAAATTGTTCGACGAGTTGCGCCCTCTGCACAACATGAGCGCCGCCGAGCGCGAATTGATCGAATATGGGGCCCTGCTGCATGACATCGGCTGGCACATCGGCCGCGACGGGCACCACAAGCACAGCATGTACCTCATCCTCCACGGCGATCTGAAGAATTTCTCGGACGATGAGATCAAAGTGATCGCGAATATCGCCCGCTACCATCGTAAAGCAACGCCAAAAGCCAAGCATGATTCCTATGCCCAGCTTCCCGGCCGCCTGCGACGGGTGGTGGATGTGGGGGCGGCGCTGCTGCGGCTTTCGGATGGGCTGGACCGCAGCCATAGCTCGGTTATTCAGGACATTCGTTGCAGGATCGATAATAAACGGGTGAAATGCACGCTTACCGCGCGCTCCGATGCCGAACTGGAAATCTGGGGTGCCCGCCGAAAACGCGAATGGTTCGAGAAAATCTTCGGGCGATCCATTTCGTTCGAACTGGCGAAAAAATGACGATCATGAACTCGCTGCTGGCGCCGCACAATTTTCCCGGGAAGTTGATCATCGTCGAGGGGATCGACGGATCGGGGAAAAGCACGCAACTGCAACTGGCGCTGCGCTATCTCCAGGCCAAGGGACTGCCGGTTTTTTTCACCGAATGGAACAGCGCCGACCTTGTGAAGACGATCACCAAAAGAGGCAAGAAGAAGATGTCGCTCACTCCGATGACATTTTCCCTGCTGCACGCGACGGATTTCGCGCATCGGCTGGTGCACAATATTCTGCCGCCGCTGAAGGCGGGGATGATCGTCCTTGCCGACCGCTACATCTACACCGCCTTTGCCCGCGACGTGGTTCGCGGATGCCAGCGGGACTGGGTGCGGCGCGTCTACGGCTTTGCCCCGCGCCCGGATAGGGCGTTTTATTTCAACGTGCCGATCGACGTCAGCGTCAGCCGGCTTCTTTCCGGCCGGGCAAAGTTGAAGGATTACGAAGCGGGAATGGATCTTGGCCTTGCGCCCGACCTGATCAGCAGCTTCAAGCTTTTTCAGGGCCGGATTCTGGACGAATATTCCAAGATCACCGCCGAATGCGGTCTGACGGAAATCGACGCCACGCAAAGCATTGGCGAGCAACAGCAGCACGTGCGCAACCTGATCGATGAAACGCTGGAAGATTACCGCGCATCGGCCGTATCGATCGAAGGACGCATCAAAACGGTGAACGATGGCATCTGAATCGCACGCCAATTCGCAGTTCCGCTACATGGGCCACGCGATGCCCTACCTCCCGCGCGAAGGATGCACGGGGAAACTGATCGTCATCGAAGGCACGGACGGCTGCGGCCGCAGCACCCAGGCGGTCATGCTCAAGGACTGGCTCGAGGTGCAGGGGTATGCCGTCATCGACACCGGCTGGACGCGCAGCAAACTCGTCGGCAAGGCGATCACCGATGCCAAGGAGGGGCATTCGCTGCATCGCCTCACCTACTGCCTGATGTACGCGACCGACCTGGCCGACCGCATGGAATATCAGATCATCCCCGCGCTGCGCAGCGGATTTATTGTCCTGGCCGACCGCTATATTTACACCCTGCTCGCCCGGGGCGTGGCGCGCGATGCTGATAAGCAGTGGCTGCGCGATCTTTTCAGCTTCGCCGTTCACCCCGACCTGGTGTTTTATCTTCAGCTTGGCGTGGAAGACCTTGTCCCGCGCGTGCTGGAGGCCGGGAAGATGAATTACTGGGAAAGCGGCCTGGACATGAACTGGGGGGACGATCTCTACGACAGCTTCGTCGCATATCAGACGGAACTGATCCAGCAGTTCAACGAACTCTCCGAGGAATTCGGCTTTCATTGCGTCGATGCCCGCCAGGACCCGCGCGCTATCCAGCGCCAGCTTCGCCGGGCGGTGACGGGATATCTCGACAGTTGCAATTATTCCGCGGCGGGCAGGCTTTCGACGGAGCGATGATGTTCGCCACGCGCAAATCCGCGCACTGGGCATGCGCGATTTTGTTTTTATTTTCGATCTCCGCGGTTAGTGCCCAGCAATTGCCCGCCCCGCCAACCCAGCCCACCACCGGCCCAGGCGGCAGCGAATATCCATTTGGGGAGATGATCGAGCACAGCTACGGCGAAGGGGCCGATCATTACTGGATTTTCGAGCCGTCCGATCCCACGCCGAAATCCGCGCCCGTGATCGTCTTCTGCCATGGCTGGGGCGCGATCTCTCCCAACATCTACGGGGCGTGGATCAGGCATCTGGTCCGACGGGGAAATATCGTGATCTATCCACAGTATCAGGAAGTCATGTTCGCGCCCTTGCTCTCGTACACCGCGCATTGCCTGTCGGGAGAAAAAGCGGCGATGGCGGAGCTGCAAACGGGCAAGCACGTAACCCCCGAACTTGATCACGTCGCCGTTGTCGGTCATTCGCTCGGCGGCGCGATCGCGCCCAACCTGGCGGCGGTGGCATCCTCGGAAAATCTCCCTGTCCCCAAGGCCATCTGCTGCGTGGAGCCGGCGAATCACAACAACTTCATGCCCGCCATCGAAATTCCCCTGGTCGATGATTCCAAAATTCCCGCCGATACCCTCGTGCAGATCATTGTGGGCGATCGCGACCAAGTCGCGCGGCAGGATACGGCCCAGAAAATCTTCTACCGGTTGAGCCAGATTCCCAAGACCGGCAAAAATTACATTATGCTCATATCCGACGACCACGGCAGCCCGCCGCTGATTGGCAACCACATGGCTCCCGTCGCCCTGGAAACGATCGACGGCAGCACCGAAAACCAAAGCGATTTGCGTGAGCGCTGGAAATCCCGGACCGCCAACGCCATGGATTTTTATGGAATCTGGAAACTCTTCGACGGCCTGACGGATGCGGCGTTTTACGGGAAAAATAAAGATTACGCTTTGGGCGACACCTCGGAGCAGCGCTACATGGGCAAATGGAGCGACGGAACGCCGGTGAAGGAATTGAAGGTGATTGCTCAACCTTGACCGACCGGGAGCGGAGGTGGAGCATCGGTCACATTCATCCCCATTGCCTCCAACATTTCCTTGCGGGCCGACATCAGAGCTGACAGATCGGCTTCCTGAACTAAGCAATATCTCCTTTTCGCGTCGAACCTATATAACAGCAGCCGTCCGCGTTTAAGTCCAAAACCTTTCTTAAAAGCGACCACCAATATTCCTTCGATCTCGTCGCGCGGGATGAACGTATCGGGAATGCCTGAGACATTAGACGCTCTTAGTCCCTCGCGACTGGTGAATATGACACCCTCTCCCTTCTTTTTTTGGAAGGACGATATCACACCGAAGAGAAGAAATGTCACCGAGATAACACAGGTCAGCAATAATGTCACCATTTTCTTCTCACGCCTGGAAGCAACCGCAGGAGATATGGAAGACAGTTTCATGGATATCCAGAATTCGATTCCCAGGCTTGAAATAATGAAGACGCTTAAAGCTATGTTTATCCAAGCGCGAATAGTGGCTCCGTTTATTGGATTCCCGCCGATTCTTGTAGTGACTGATCCGTCAGAGATTTCGGTTCGGACTTCTCCAGGTGCTAGAGCGTTTGCATATTCGAGCCTAGAATGCTCCGCAACATCGCGCGAAATAACTCGCCCTGACCTGGACGAGGGCAATGACAATGTGGGTGGAGCAGTAAAATCCTCCATTTTAAGAGAATTCCACACCTTACGCGATGCGGCTTCCAGTCTTTTCATTCGAATTCGACGAATTGGTGCGAAAAGCTTTACAGTCGCGAGAATCGCGCCTTTCCAAGTATACCGATAGACCCCGCAGGCAGGATCGGCGAATAAGTAGCCGACCCTAACGCTCCGGCAAAGGGTCTCGTCCCACAGCTTCTTAAGCCAACTATTTACTGTGTCCGTTGTGGGGTATCTCCGATCACTCTCAGTTCTTCCACAAGATATAACCCTTCGCCGGTGAGCCTCACAAAGCGTTGTAGCATCTTTTATCCAAGGAAACGCGATGCTATCGACATCCGGATTACGAGGCAAAACCCCAACTGTCCGCCGCGATGTCGTAACGATCCTGTACCCGTCTTCAAAATCCGATGAAACCGTGACTGAAAATACTCGCTTAAATGCTGCACGAACGATGAAGGTTTGGGCGGTATCTTTCGTCGAATCTTGCACAAAGAGAAGCTGAATACCCTTGGCGCCGGTGACGCCGTCGGCATTCTTGAGATTTGCCAATACCTCAAATCCCTGACTTGAAAACTGCTGTATCCATTGACCGATTATTTCACGCATTTCCTCGGAAAGGTCCTCGCTACGCGTCTCCTCAAAGGTCGGCTTTATTGTAACCGTGTGCTTTCGATGAACCCTTAGGGTGACTTTGGTAAAAAACAGCAACAGGGATAGAACAGGAAGTCCTATCAAAGTAGCGATCACAATCACCGGCCAAATCCACATATCGTGTCTCGGAGAATACGAGTCCCGACATTTTTAAGTCAGCCGAATACTAACCCCGCGTTCCGACAAAAATTTCTTCACATCCTGAATCGAATATGTTCCAAAATGAAAAATGCTCGCCGCCAGGGCGGCGTCGGCGTGGCCGGTGGAGAGGACATCCAGCATGTGCTGCGGGCTGCCCGCCCCGCCGCTGGCGACGACGGGGATTTTTACGGCGTCGCTTACGGCGGCTGTCATTTCCAGGTCGTAGCCGGCGGTAGTGCCGTCGGAGTTCATGACGTTCAGGACGATTTCGCCGGCACCGAGTTCCTCGGCCTGCTTCACCCAATCCATCACGCGGATGCCTGTGTTTACACGGCCGCCGTTGACGAAGACTTCCCATATCTCCGCGCCATCCTTGCTGACGCGATTGGCGTCGAGCCCCAGCACCGTCGCACACCTGCCGAACTTTCGGGCGATGTCCAGAATGAGGTGCGGATTTCGCACGGCTGCGGAATTGACGCTGACTTTTTCCGCCCCAGCCTGGATGAGGCGCGTCGCATCGTCGAGCGTGCGGATTCCGCCGCCTACGGTCAGCGGCATGAAAATCTCGTCCATTACCCGCGTGACCAGATCGGCCATGATTTCCCGCCCCTCATGGCTCGCCGAGATATCGTAAAACACCAGTTCGTCCGCTCCATCCTCCTGGTATTTGCGCGCGAGCCCCACCGGATCGCCCGCATCGACGTGATCGAAGAATTTCACGCCTTTGACGACTCGGCCACGATCGACGTCCAGGCAGGGGATGATTCGTTTGGTGAGCATGATTCTTCTTCTCGCGGCCGGCAGTATCGATTCTATTCCGCTAATCCGCAATCGGCGAGCAACTCGCCGGCGAAGGTTGTTTTGCGCGCCTTCGGTCCGAGAAATTTATTTCGCGCTGCCAGCCAGTCCAAAGCGCGCTGGCCGTACACATTTTCCAACCGCTGTCTTGCCGCGGATGGCGTCGATCCCCAGTGCTGGCATTGTCCCCAGTGAAACGAGAAGGCGATCTGATTCTTTTCCAGCGCTATCCAGATGCGGTGATAGGCGTGCAGCGTTCGCGGCGAAAGGGATGCGGGAAACTCGATCATACAGGTGTATGGACGGAAAAAAGTCGGCGCCAGCAGCGCGCCCGAGCCGCCGACGAACCGCAATGACGGCATACATCCCAGCGGAAAGGCAAGAAATTCGCGAAGGATAATATCGAGCGCTTTGGGGACATCATTTCCGGCGATTCCCAATTCGCAGCTCAGCCCGCGGCCGGCGAGACCCGTGGCCGCGAACGTACCTCCGGGGGTTAAAACCGTCCCGAGGTGCGTGTCGGGATCATCGGGCAGGAGAAATCCTTCAATGATCAGTTTGCCGATGATAGCGGAGAGCGCCGTGCGCTCGAACAACGGCGCCAGCCCATCCATGCGCTGAAGGATGGTGAAACCTTCGTTGCTGGTGGAGGTGGTTTTCCGTTTGAATCCGATCAGATTTTGTGTCGGGGAATCCTTTTGCAGGTCCGGAGGCGCGTGTTTAAACATGTACCGGATGTACGCGCCCATCGCTCCGTCCATTTCAGCGACACGGCCCCGCTTTATCTCGAATGCAAACGGGTTCAGCACAATTTCGAAGTGATACGGCGCGGTATCAGGCACTTTGCCGAAAACGTTGACAAGCTGAAGCTTCGTCTCGATGTGCTCAAGATCGGGGAGTGCGGCCACGACATCTTCATAATGGCGAGGCACAAGATGCTGTTCGAGAAGATAGAGCGGCTCGGCCCTCAGCACGACGGCATGAATGATGCCGAAACTTCCAAACGACACGAGAGCGGCGTGAAACAGTCGATCGTCACGGACGAGCTCGGCACCGAGAATGTCACAGAAGCTTTTGGTCATGACCGGCCTGGAGGCCGGCTCGATCCAGTGGCTTTGGCCTCCTTCGCTGATGAGGTGGAATCCCATCACGGAATCGTGGATCGCGCCGAATTTCCAGGCCGCGCCGTGCGTTCCCGTGCTGATCGCGCCGGCGATGGTCTGGCCGTTACTCGCGCCCGAGGTCGTCAGCGCCAAACGGCGCGGTTCAAGTTCCTGGTTTAATTCGGCAATCGTGGCGCCGCATTGCGCGAATACAAGAAAATCGGCAGGCTGCTTTGGTCCGTGGCTTCCATGAGCGCTGAGAAACACCTGCTCACAGTGCTCCGGCCGCATGCCCACTTCGATCACGTTGAGCGGCTTGGTATTGAGCAAACAACCAGTCGTGGCAGCGGCTCGGGACAACGACCATCCCGCGCCCAGCGCCCGCACGGGAATATCGCGGTCTTCCGCGTCCCGTATGATTCGCTGAATCGCCAGCATCCCCGGTTGCCACCGCCGCTCGCGCGGCGCGCTGCTGTCTTCCCAGAGATTCCACACATCGCAATAAAGCGAGGGTTTGAATTCCACGTTGGCGTGAAAATTGACGAAGTGCCATCCCGGCTCGTAGTAAATGTGAGGCTTGCCCGCCACTCTCTAGAAATCCTTCACTTTTGATTGGGGTTGTTTGGCACAATTCCACTGAACAGTGAGGGGCTGGATAAAACCGAAAGTCACGACCGTGATCAGAGCGAATCCCACATTGGTTGAGATACGAACTTCCTCCAGCCCGTTGTCGCCGCAACCGGTCGCGAAAATATTTTCCTGGTTAAATCCCCAGAAGAGCACGAAGACCGTCTTCTTTACCATGCTGGTCGCGGGCGATGGAGCGGTATAGGCGCCGTTGCCATCCTGCCACTGGTGCGGGGGCTTGATCGCTGGCGTCCAGACATCCGCCTTCACAACACGGACGGTGGCACACCCCGGCGAAAGCGCGGCTGAGATCAGGGCGGCGAGCGCGAGCAGAAGGTTCATCCCACGTTGCATCGCCGGCATTCTACGCGGAATGAGCGTCGGTTGCGCTGGGCGGCCGATTCATGACCGCGCTCATGTCCGGCCCATGCCACCCCAGCTTCTTTCTTACCTTTTCGGCGATCAACTGCACGCAAAGGGCCGTGACGCAGCCGATGAACACGGCGATCATCCGATCGCTCGCGGTGGAAACGACCTTTCCGCCCTCGCTGCGGAGCATAATGACGGCCACGCTGACACACGCGGTCCGAAGTCCGAGATCGAGCTTCATCAGATCGCAAAAGAAAACACAAGACAGCAGTGCGAGAAGAAACTGCCAAACACCGTTGCCGAGGAAATGTCCCACGATAATTCCGCACACGCCGCCGACGATATTGGCGGCGATCCGCACGGCGGAGGTCGCGATGGACTGCTCCATCGCGGGTTGAACCACCAGGATCGCCGACACCACCGCCCAAAGCGCCGCGTGCGAGCCCCACAGGTGATATCCCTCAAGCAGCAGCGTGACGGCAAGCAGCACCTGGGCGGCATAGAGCGCTGTGGTCTGAAGCGTTTCGCGGTTGCTTGGACGATCCGCCTGGATCAATCGGAAGATGGCGAATCGCTCATGCGGCTCAAGCATCGCGTTTTCAGCTCCCCACCCTGGTTGCCGCCGCGAAGAACGTAGCCACATTTGCCTTCAACTGCTTCAGCGAGGCCGGATCGTGATAGATCATGTGTCCACTGTGGTAAAACGTCTGCGTGACATTCGCCTGGATGCGGTCCAAAAGATCGAGATGATTCAGCGTGTAGATCGTGCCCAGATATGGCGTCGCTAAATCTTCGTATCCGCTGCAGACCAGCACCTTCAGATGCGGATTTTCCATCATCGCCGAGCGAAGCTGCTTGCTGACGTCCAGATAGCTGCCAAATTGATCCGCCTTGTATTCCCACGGCCAGACATCGTTGGTGAGAATGCGGTAATCCAGATCGGATTTATAATTCAGCTCGCTCCGCACGTAGTCGTTGAACGTGCCGGCATACACGGGCAGAAATAGCGACAGGCTTGGATCGTAATCGGGCTCTGATTCCGCTGGATTTGGATCGAGCCCGGAAATGCGGGCATCAAAGCGGCCGATGATCATGCGCTGATCGGCCAACAACTGCTTGCGGAACATATCCGGATCGACGCGCATATCCGCGCGGTCGATCAGATCGGGAGGCAGCCCGGTGTAGCGCGCCAGGTGGGCAACCACATCGGCACGCGCATCCTTGTCCAGCGCGCCGCCCTTGCCGAGAGCGACCAGGTAATCACTCGTCGCGTAATTGCTCACCTCCGCCAGCAGCTTGTCCTCGTCGGCCGTCTGAATTTTGTGGTGATACAGCGCGATGGCTGTGTATGACGGTAGGTAAAGCGCATAAGCCAGGTCGTTGCTGCCGGAGGTGTCGATCGTCTGAAAATTCAGCACGGTCGAGATCAGAACGATCCCGTTCAAGTTAATGCCATAATGATCCAGCAGCAATTCTGAAAGTGCAGCGGCGCGCGTGGTGCCGTAGCTTTCCCCCGCGAGAAATTTGGGGCTGCCCCATCGCTGGTAGCGGGTCAGAAACAGGCGGATGAAATTTCCGATCGATTCCAAGTCCTGCTGAACGCCGAAAAAATCCGATTTCGCCTGTCCCTCGGCGGCCCGGCTGTAGCCGGTTCCCACGGGATCGATGAAGACCAGATCGCTCAGATCGAGCCAGGACTGATCGTTGTCGATGAGCTTGTACGGCGGCGCACCCGGAATTCCATCGCTGCCCAGCGCGATGCGCTGCGGCCCGACGCAGCCCAGATGCAGCCACACCGCCGCCGCCCCGGGACCACCGTTGAAGATGAACGTAATCGGCCGGTTTGCCGGTTTGTCCCCGGATTCTTTCATGTATGCCACGAAAAAGAAATCCGCCTTGGGTTTGCCCGATTCATCTTTCGCAGTGATCGTTCCAGCAAGAGCCTGGTAGTTGATCGCTGCACCGCCCAGTGTCAGCGTGTGATGCGTCACCGATATTTTTTCATCGGCGCCGGTGGCATCATTTTGTGTTGTTGCGGCGGCAGTCGGCTCGGTGGAGGGCTCTGTTTGCGCCAGCGCGCCGGCCGTCATCAGGCAGATCGTCAAGATGGATATCCATTTCATGGCAGCCATGATAGCCGCAAGCCCCCCCGGCGTGGTACATTCGGCGAGCAGAGATGATTGTGATTCACACCATTGCCGATTGCCGCCGCGAGCGGGAAAAATTGGGGCGGATTGCCCTCGTTCCCACGATGGGCGCGCTGCATGCCGGGCATATTTCCCTCGTCGATATCGCCAAACGTCATGCTGAGAAAGTTGCCGTCAGCATTTTCGTCAATCCAACCCAGTTCGGCCCGCGCGAAGACTTCGCCAAATATCCCCGTCCCCTCGAAAACGATCTGGCTCGCAGTAAAGACGCGGGCGTCGATCTGGTTTTCAATCCGACGGTGGAGCAGATGTATCCGCCCAATTCGCCGACCGAGGTGCTGCTGGACATGCCGGGTTTCAGCGCGGTATTGGAAGGCCGTGTGCGCCCGCATCATTTCAAGGGCGTTTGCCAGGTCGTCGCGAAACTGTTCAATATCCTTACCCCGCAGGCCGCCGTTTTTGGGCAGAAGGATTATCAGCAGTATGTCATCATCAAGGCGATGGCGCGGGCATTGAACTGGCCGATCGAAATCGTCCCCGCCCCCACGATGCGCGAATCCGACGGCATGGCGATGAGCAGCCGCAACCAATACCTCTCCGCCGCCGAGCGCGAGCGCGGACTATCCATCAGCAAGGGCCTTTTCGCCGCGCGCGATGAGTTCGCCAAGGGAATCGTGCAGACCAATCGACTGCTGGCCACGGTGCAGCACATGCTGCTGGATCCCGGCAGCCAGGGGCGCGTTCCCATGGCGGTCGATTACGTCGCCGCCGTGGATGCTGAATCGCTGAAAAATGTGGAAGTGGTCACGCAGCCCACCGTGCTGGCCGTGGCGGCGCGAGTCGGGGCCACGCGGTTGATCGACAACGTCATCCTTGAGCCGTAGCTTTTCAGACAGAGCCTGATCCAATGCTCCAGATCCTGTTTCACCTCCATCTTTTCGGGCACGTGATCCCCGTCTATGGCTACGGATTGATGCTTGTGATCGCGTTTCTCGCCTGCGTGTGGACATCGCGCTGGCTGGCCGTGCGACTGGGGATGAATCCCGACCATTTCATCGACGCGACGCTCATTGCGATCGTTACCGGCATCATCGGCGCGCGGCTTTGCCACGTGCTGGAAAATCTTCCCGATTACACCCGCGGTGATCGAACCGTCGCTCAGAACTTTCTCAGCATTATCAACACCCGCGAAGGCGGGCTGACGTTTTACGGCGGATTTCTGCTGGCAACGCCGTGCGTCATCGCCTACGGCTTGTTCCGCCGGGCGAAAATTCTTCGCGGCATGGATATCGTCGCCCCGGTTCTCATGGTCGGCCTCGGGTTTGGCCGCATCGGCTGCTTCCTCAATGGCTGCTGCTACGGCGAAGTTTGCACCGTGCCGTGGGCCGTGCGGTTTCCGTATTATTCCAATGCGTATATCGAGCAGGCCCACGCGGGACAACTCACGGTTCCTTTCGATCTGCAATATCGGGATAACCCGCTCGATCCGTCGCTTCCCCCCGTCGCCGATAACGCCCGCCTCGCCGCGCTGGCCGCCAGCTCCACCGCACTGCCGGTACACCCCACCGAGCTTTACAGCTCCTTCACCGCGTTTCTCCTCGCAGCCATGTTGATCCTGTACCTTGGCGTTCCGCACATTGAAGGCCAGGTCTTCGCATTGATGCTGATGCTGGAAGGCATCGCGCGATATATCCTGGAAATGATCCGCGTGGAGCCGTCAGTCGTGAGCATTCCGTGGCATGGGCAGACCTACGGCATGAGCATCAGCATGATCCTGGCCATTTTCGTTTTCATTGGCGGCGTGGTGATGTGGAATGTTCTCGTTCACGACGGGATTAGCGGCGATGCGCAATTATGCCGATCGTGCTAATAATGCCAGCGGAAAATCTTTCCCAAAAAGCGGCCGGCGTGATAGAATTTGTTCGAAATATGGAGAATCCAGTCACCGTAAACCCGAAGGTTCTTGGCGGTACGCCGTGCTTTGCCGGCACACGCGTTCCGGTGAAGTCGCTGTTTGACCATCTGGAAGGCGGGTACAACGTCGATTACTTCCTGATGCAGTTTCCAAGCGTCAGGCGCGACCAGATTTTGGCTGTTCTTGAGAACTCACGTCAGTGGACCGAACGAGAGGCCACGCCGGCATCGAGCCGATGAAGGTGCTTCTCGATGAAAATCTTCCCCATGAACTTCGCCCGCTTCTGATGCCGATGCATGATGTGTTTACGGTTTCCTTTCTCGGCTGGTCTGCACTTGAGAACGGCGATCTTTTGTCGCAAGCCGCTTCGGACGGTTTCGACGCGCTGGTGACCAAGGACCAAGGCATCGAGCATCAACAGAATCTGGACAGTTTACCGCTATCAATCGTCGTGATGCATGCAAAGACCAACAAAATCGACGACCTCCACCCTTTGGTTCCCGATCTGCTGTCCGCGCTCGCTTCGCTAAAGCCCCACTCACTCGTCAATATCCCGTGATCCGCGTCGAGTCATCAGTCGTGAGCATTCCCTGGCACGGCCAGACCTACGGCATGAGCATCAGCATGATCCTGGCCATTTTCGTTTTCATTGGCGGCGTGGTGATGTGGAATGTTCTTCCGAGCCGTCCGGCCGAACTTCCCATCATGGCGAAATATCGGGATGCGGATACGATCACGCCGAAATGAGGAAGATTGGCGTACTTCGCCAACGGCTGCGGGTACAAGCTACATTCGGATTAGGGATGCTCTAGAAATTAACGGCAGGATTCGTTGTATGACTGCACTTGCCGATTCTGAAGTGGGGATTCAAGCGCCGAGTACGCCGAGACAGATAGAGGAACTCCACGGGCGCATTATTCTTAACGAACTCGGCGTATTCCGTGTTTGTACTGCCAAATAAATCATTTCACAAACCGCCACCACATGAAATGGCTGCACACTCCGTCGCATTATTAAACCATCTTTGTCGTTTTCGAAGGGGCAATATTCTTTAATTTTCGTCGGATTTGCCTTGAACCCGCTCGCGGTCTTTTTAGATTAATCCTTAAATAATAGGAATTTAGGTTTTTGACATGATGATCTGACCAGACTTCGGAAATCAAAACGGTGACATGATGACCAGCGTTAATTGCAAGCGCAGACCTCGGATATTGCTAAACCCGTTGTCGCGAATTGGGATTCTTGGCGCGGGAGTGCTGCTGGCTCCAGGGGTGGTCCTGGCAGAGCAAACAAGCCCCACCGTCACCACCACATTTTCCTCGCAGTCTGTCTACACCGATGCAATTACCCCGGTGACGGATGAAGTGGATGATTACTTGACCACAATCAACGCTCAGCTCGCCAACGGGACCCAGGTATTTACCGAGACGAATCCCGCTCCGCTCTCCGACTCAACAGTGCAGGCCGCGATAGGGGCCGCTGATGCAGTTCTGACATCAGATGGAGAAGTATTCAGTGCGCCCACCCTGGAATCCACCGAGACCGCGCTTCAAAGCAGCACCTTGACGTATGTGGATGGCACACCGATTTTCGATAGCTTCTCGGTTGCATCAACGGTTTACGTTGGCCCTCAAACTATTTATGTTGGGGCTAACCAGACCCAGGAATTTGTGGTCCTTGCAGGAACCACTGACGTTGACACGCTTGGCACCTATGACTACACCCTTCCGGTCAGTGCCGTCACGACCGACACCTACCTGACAACGCAAAGTTATCTGATCACCGGTTCCGTTCCTGAGCCGGATTCATGTGTGATGATGCTCGGGGGGCTTGGACTACTGGCCAGACGGCGCAGATTAAGGGGGATGACATGATGATGCGAATTCATTGCAGGCACCTTTCATAGGCATCGCCGTCATTTCCGTGGCGGGCGGGCACTCTTTTCGCGATTTAGCTGCTTTCGTATTCGCCAGAGCAAACGTATTGATTTGCCCTCCCCTCCGATTGGGTTTATTTGTGGTTGTGTATGAGCGGCAATCCTGCATCCAATTCTCAAAATGGGGAATCCGCCCAGCCAGTGTCGTCGGACCAGCGCCTGACCGCTCTCGCCTCTCACGAGGCCGAATCTGGTCACGCCCTGTTCTCCAGCGGAAACTTGTCGGGAGCGGACGAAAAATTCCAAAGCGCCATTCGCCTGAATCCTCAAGCCGCCGAGTTTCATTTGGCAGCGGGAGTCTGCAATCTTGCAATGGGACGCTCCGACGACGCAGGCGACCATTTCTTGGCGGCCGTGCGACTGAGCCCGAACTTTGCGTCAGCCAATGCCTGGCTTGGGGAATGGTACTTGACCCGGGGTGCGATCGACCTTGCGTTGAAATCCACCGCCCGCGCGATGGAGTTGGACCCAACCAAGCCCGAGTGCCTCCTGTCGCGGGCATGGGTTCTTGAGGCGGCAGGAGAAACTAACGCGGCTTGGGATCTTGTTCAACAACTGCTGACCAAGGACCGGCTTACGCCATCGACTGCCCGTCTCTATGGCCGACTGGCGCCTCGATTTGGCCGCGAGGAACATGCCCTGCAAATGATCTCTGGACTCCTCCAAGCCGGCACAACGCCTGATGAATATACATTGAACTTCGCCGCCGCCGATTTGCTTGAGCGCGCTGGGCGATATGACGAAGCATTCTTATATGCCTCTCGTGGAAATGAAGTTCGCCGCGCGAAGTACGATCCAGTCGCCCAGGAGCGGTGGGCGAGCCGCCAAATCGCTTACTTCACCCGCGAGCGTCTCCGCTCGCTCCCCAGGGCGACTGACCGCTCGGACAAACCGGTCTTTATCGTCGGCATGCCCCGGTCGGGAACATCGCTCGCCGAACAAATTGTCGCTTCGCACCCGGCGGTTCACGGCGCTGGCGAACTGAACTTCATTCAGCAGATTTTCATCGGAACGCTTTCCGCGCTGTCTGCCCAAATGAGCGATTATCCGGCCTGCCTCGACCGCATCACACTCGAACAGGTTGATGACATGGCAGATATCTACCAGGCATCGATTACGGCGCTGAATCCCGGCGCTACGCGGATTACCGATAAGATGCCTATGAATTTTATGTTTCTGGGTCAGATTTCGCTGCTATTGCCGGGGGCCAGAATCATTCACTGTCGCCGTGATCCGATGGACACGTGCCTGTCGTGCTTCATGACTCCATTCCGCGCCGGACAGGAATTCAAGCACGACTTGACCGATCTGGGAAACTTCTACCGGCTATACGAACGCTTGATGGCCCATTGGAAGGCGTCGCTCGACCTGTCGATCTTGGATGTGGACTACGAGGATGTCGTCTCTGACCTTGAGAGGCAATCCCGCCGAATGACGGATTTCCTCGGATTGCCGTGGGATGATCGGTGTCTGCGGTTCCACAATACCAAACGAGCCGTTCTGACCGCCAGCGTGCAGCAGGTGCGCAGACCGATATATAAGTCTTCCGTACAGCGATGGCGCCGGTACGAGTCCCACCTCGGCCCGCTTAAGGCAGCTCTGCGGCAGAGTTGATCCGGACCTAGGCGCGAGTAGCCAGCCGTCTGTCCCCGAAAATAGCTGGTTGAGTTTCATTTTGCCCAATAGACCTCCCGAATCATCTTCGAATCTGCGGAGGTAGAGGAGACCGGAACCGCAAAGCCAAAAGATGGGGTGCGGTTAAGACATCGCTCACGTTATACTGGCTTTGAAATCAAAACTGTGCGAGCAGAGAAAGTGTGCCGTTTCAGCGGCTTGAACGAAATCCCATGCCGCTATACCATCGAAAAAGTTAGGGCGATTAGCTCAGTTGGCCAGAGCACCAGCATGACACGCTGGGGGTCACAGGTTCGAGCCCTGTATCGCCCATTTGTTATAAATCTCGCCGAACGTTGAATTAACGTACCTGCCCGCGTGGGCAGTGCGGCACATACCCAAAAGTGCAAAACGGTATTTACCGTTTTGGGACCTATTTTGGAGGTGTCGCTATGCCACGTCTGACCCGCCTTAATCCGTCATACCGCAAGCACCGGCCGAGCGGTCAAGCCGTCGTTACTTTGAGGGGCGTTGATTTCTATCTCGGCCCGTGGAAATCGAAGGCAAGTCAATCCAAATATGACCGACTCATCGGTGAGTGGATGGCGAGTGGGCGTCAAACGCCCCGCGCGTCCGACCTTACGGTCGCAGAGGTGATTGAGCGATTTTGGATTTATGCCAAAGCATATTACCGCCGACGGGACGGAACGCCTTCCGGTGAGGCCGATTCGTTCAAACCACCGCTGAGCATCTTGAACCGCCTGTACGGTGAAACCCCCGCTGCATCATTCGATCAGGTGGCGCTTGAGGCGTGCCGCCAAGTGATGATCGACGCAGGGCATTGCCGAATCTACATCAACGCACAGATTTTCAGGCTAAAGAAAACTTTCAGGTGGGCCGCCGTCAAAAAGCTTGTTCCCAGTTCAGTGCATCAAGATTTGATGACAATAAAAAGCCTCAAGATGGGGGAATTGGCGGTGCGTGAGTCCGCTCCGGTGCTGCCGATTGCGGATGACATAGTGGATGCAACGTTGCCCCACCTATCGAACGTTGTTGCAGCCATACTTCAGTTGCAGCGATTGACCGGCGCTCGGCCCGGCGAGATTTGCTCAATGCGGATCGGTGACGTTGACCGCACTGGCGACGTGTGGAGCTACAAACCGCGGACGCATAAGACGGCGCACAAGGGTAAGACACGCACCATCTCCATCGGACCCCGTGCGCAGGAAATCATCAAACCGTTCTTGCTCAAACTCGATCCCGACGCCTTTGTCTTTTCCCCCGCCGCTGCGATGAAGGAAATGCGGCAACGCCGATTTGAGGAGCGCAAGACGCCGTTATCTTGCGGCAACCGCCCCGGTTCCAATGTGAAGAAAAACCCCAAACGGGAGCCAGGCGACTGCTACACGGTCAACGCCTATCGCCGGGCAATTAAGCGGGCGTGCGATGAAGCGGATGAGTGGGCAAAGGCTGGTCTCGTCATTGGCAACAATGAGCGGATCATCCCGCGATGGAACCCCCACCGCCTGCGGCATTCGGCGGCCACCGAAATCAATAAGCTATTCGGCATTGAGGCGGTCAGGGTGGTGCTGGGTCACTCCCATGTGAAGATGGCGGAGCTTTACGCTGAACGCAACGAGGCCGCCGCCCGTAAAGTGGCCGCAGCGATTGGATAAGCGTGTGAGAAACTTTGAATTGCATTTCGCGACGGCTCTTATCCGAGGGTTGCGAAAATGTTCGCACCTGCCGAAACGCGCGTCATCCAAATCCCGTAGATTCTGTGTGTGCTTGTCTAGTTTTTCTCTTTTTGCAAGTGATTTACTTGCGTTGCAAAACTTGCTATTTTTACACGTAGCCCGGCGTTTGTGTTTCATTCGGAAAGCCCACCCCCTCTGACGGGGTGCGCCATTCATCGAGAGGGGGTAAAACTCACCCCGGCACCGTGGGTAAGGGGCACCCCCCGAACACCAACAAAACAGAAAATAAGAAGGACCAATTGAACCCAAGGGAAAATCATGGTCATTTTTCTTCTTTTGATTTTGGCAAGGAGGTGAGTGCGAAAGAAAGGAATCTTAAGAACAAAGAGAAGCATGGACAGCAACTTCAGGACCTCAATGTAAACAAATCAACCGTCCGCGAAGCTTTGAAAACTAGAACCTTGTATGAACTAAAAATGGCTTGCCGGATCGGGCGCGAAAAGCGCGATGACCCGACCGTGAGGAATCTCGGCGGACTGTTGGCCGCATTGTTGCGCGATCCATACGGCCTTGCGGACGAGTATGAGGCGCACAAACAGCGGCTCGTTTTTGCGAAGGAAAGGATTGCAAAGCAGCGTAAGCCTAAAAAAAAGAAAAGTCCGGAGGAACGCGAGGATGATCGCCGCCTAGCGCAATCACTTCGGCTTGGCGCTGAAAACGAAAAAGCCCATGTCCGTGAACGAAATAAATACGTTGTCGTCTCCACCGACAATGGTTTCAAAAAACGGCGGCGCAGAAAAGGTGAAACCGCGCAGGACTCGCCCGGTTGCGTTTCCGGGGGTTTGTGTGGCGAAGACGACGAGTAAACCGAGATAAACATTTTACGCCGGGCAATTGCCCGGGAAAGTTGAGACTTTTATGAGCACAGTAGCTGCGACGATGAACCGTTATGGCCTCACAACAGCTCCATTTTTACCCGAAAACGCGAAGGTGGAATTCGGCCCATTCTTCGACGAGATCACCGATGAGTGTAGCAATTGCCTCGATCGCGCTGGCGAGAACATCGCCACGATTTGTCGAACGTATGTCCCTGACGCGCAGGGCCCCGAAATCGAGAAAGAGCTTCAAGCCACCGACCAAGCCATCGACAAGGTCGTCGGCAGGCGAATGAACTGGCTCGTCCAAAGATTGAACGAAGCCAAAACGAAGTTGCCTAGCCTGCTCGGGAAGCCTGACGCGGCGAAGTTTCCGATCATGGCGGAGATTCGGAAGCGCTTGGCCGCGATGCCCGTAACTGAGCGCGAAAATTACGTGAGAGCGGCGGCTCGTGCGGGAAACGCGGATGTCATATCCGCCGTCGTTTTCGACGTGATGCCGAATGACCTGCTGCCTAGTCATCTGAACGATGCGCTGTTGAACGATTTGCGGGCAAGCCAAAATCCCGAAGCCTACGCCCGCGTCTCGTTGCTTGAAGACTTGATGCGGAGCTTGGCATCTGACGGCGAGCAGGCGAAGCGGGCCGCTCGCAGCTTCAAACGCCGATGAAAAGGTTTGAATCTCTATGCGTGTCGGGCGAAGCGTTTCGCTGGCGCCGCAGAGATTTTTGAATATCTCCAAAAGGGCCTCAGCGGCAACCGGCATTGGCCGGGCCGCTGGGGTTTTCTGATCGCGATCGTCGCGGGGACTCTACGACGACGACATTGTCTCCATTCGGTTATGATTGGGAGATATGTCTTCGTGGTCTGCCGATATATGGATTCAGCTTGGACTGCTTGCCGTCGGTGTTTTGGGGTTATTAGGGTCGGCGGCATGGGGCTTAATTAAATTCTTCAAATGGTTACGGCTTCTGCGGCCAAATTTGAAAGCTGAATTACATCCGCACATATTTACCGATCTTGCGACAGGGAACGCTCTCGGTAACGGAATTCGAGTAAGAATTGTTCATCGACGAGGGCCTCCTATAAAGGTTCAACACGTCTATTTGCGAGTAAAAGGCGTAGATTTGACAAGGTTTTTCAACGAAGGATGGTCGGGAGGAATTGGAGCAACACCGATAGATAACATTGCGAGCGAAGACACATGGTTGGCCGTCAGGCTATATCGTTTGAAAGGCCATTTAATGTGGCAACCCGAACGCGATGCTGTTACCGAATTTAATTTGCGGCACGAGGAATCATATTTTACCGCGTACCCAATAATTCCTGATGTGATGAATCAGTGGTTTTTGAATAGCGAAAGCCAATTGGTTGAAATTGTGGCGAGCGGTCCTGACGGTGAAATGGTTCTGATGCGCGGCTTGGAGGTTCAGAGTTTACTTGAGAGCTTGACGACGCATTATGCCGGCCATCCATTAAATGCAGGTTTTCCATTTCGTTTCAGCGCCCATACTGTAAGCCGAACCCCACCCAATGTTTCAAAGATTGGGATGTTCAACGACCGTGGCGTTACCATTCCCCCGCCTCCCGCACGCCCAAGGAGCGCCCATGATGAATAAAATTTCAAATCGCATTTCCAGCTACCAAAAAGGAAACGGCACTTTTTAATCTTAGTGAAGCGCGGAAATCTCCCGTTTGCAAAAGACCGGACGGGGCGTATAGCAAGCATTTCTCCGCGTTTTGCCCCGTTCAACCCACCCCGGCATATACCCTGAACCTTCAAGCGAGGATTCGCACTAATGAGGGGCGTGGGTGCCCTGCACCTCAACATGGGGAAAACCTATAGCCAATTTGACGATGGTGTCGCAAACTGATCTAATCCGCGCAAGTACGACGAATGCCGTAGTACGACTCGAGGCTTGAGCAGAGAAAACCAAAATGAAGATGCCGAAATTAGCGGCAGGCAGAGGCAAGATCGTTGGTCCTTTCTCGCAAGTCGCAACCTGGTCTACGGTGCAAACCTCCGATGGCCTCATCCACGTTCTTTTTCTAGATCTGGATTTTCATTATCTCTATCACGGTTCGGTAAAATCCGATGACAGCATCGCAGAGCCATTGACGCGAATGGGCGGCGAGTGGTTTGGTGGCTTTAGCGCCGCTGTAGTAGACGGCAAGTTGTGGGTCACATACGCAGGAACCGATGGCCAGGTTTACGAAACCCACAAAGTGCCAGGCGTGAACGGTGCTTTTAGCAAAGCTGCGCCGATACTGAAAATTCCATCTAAGATAAAGTTGGTGCGCAAACGCAGGCGTTGAAGGCACTGCTCCGAGCATACAGGCGAATTTCCGCGATGTACCCGGACGCCGTTATATCCTGTTTTGCACTAATCAGGACGATGAGCGGGTCGGAAGTCGATAATCTGCTCGCCCCGTAGCGGGAGAAATCAGTTATCTCAGCGGCAATCCACATCGACACCCGTAATCATCATTACGAAACCCCCAAATCCGCTTACGCAACCCATCCAGATCGTATGCCGGGCATTCTTCGGCAGGCATTTTGGCATTTTCGCGTCATTTTCGAGCAGCAGTGCGATTGGTTGGCATTAACTCCCCCGGTTGAACTCCTAGCGCGATTGCCAGTTGAAGTATCGTCTCTACCCGAACGGAACGCCGCCCGGACTCGATAAGGCTAATGTGCGTTGGATGCAGTTTTGCGGCATGAGCGAGATCCTCTTGCGACATTTTCCTTGCCGCGCGCACCTGCCGAACGATCAGCCCAAACCGCCGTGCGTATGCCGAGCCTGCCACGATTGACGAAAATCAACCTTTTTGAATAATGACGCCATAGACAATGCGCAATGTGGACTGCTCGCAATCTCAAATAGAAAAGGGCAGACATTGAAGACAATAAAGCTGATCGCGATATTCGTTGGAATAGCATCCGCGCTAATGCTGGGATGCCGTTCACCCGACGAAGGGACGGTCTGCAATGAAATAAACCATCAAATTTACATAATGGAGTACAGTACCGCTGAAGCCACAGCGACGAATTACCTCGCTAATTATCCCGACAGTCCACAAGTGCGTCAGTGCTTGGCGAAAGTGAAGGCGATTGAGAAGGAGAACGAAAGAGAATATTACGATTATCTACACAGACAAGAGGATGAAGAATTGAGGTCCGCAAAGCCGCCACCACAGCCTTACATTCCCCAAATCGAGGTCGGAATGACCGACGAAATGGTGAGGGCGGAATTACGTAAAAGTGTCCCCCCTCTGTCCATAGAATCTACCGCGCGAGATCAGTTCAGCGCCGTCACAGTATTTGTTCAATATGTCGATGATTCTAGCGGCTTCATTTCGCTGACGTTTGACAAAACAATCGGCAAAGTTGCGAGCGTTTCATATTCGGGATTTGATTGGGTTGCATGGGAAAATGGCCGTCCCATGCCGCGATGAGGATGCAGATGGCTCTTATCACCTGTCCAGAATGCAAGGCGGAAGTGTCATCGCAAGCACCCTCCTGCCCGCGCTGTGGATATCCAATTGCAGCATCAGCGACGCCGGATTTAGTCAATCAAAAGCCCCCTGGCGACAACTTGGCCACGCCCGTAACGTCGATCGTCCCTAATCGCGCATCTGCTTCATCAAACTCCGCGGAGGAATTCACTTATGAAGCCGGTTGTACTGGCGGATTAATTGTCATCGTCGGTATCGCGACGATAATCGCTGGCGTGTACATGATGAATTGGCTGGACCGCTGGGACCTACAAACCTCGAGATCGCAAATCGTAAATGAAGCAGGCTACTTGGTTTTGGCCGGCGGCATCATCCTATCTCTAGTTGGCATCGCTATGACGGGCGAAGCGAATTCAAAGATTAAGGCGGAGAAAGACAGCCAAATTATTTGTCCCCATTGTCAAGTACGCGGCAACGTGAGGACTTATCGAGTCACCCGAAAAAAGGGGATCAGCGGCACCAAGGCAACCGCAGCGTTATTGACCGGCGGGATATCCATCCTTGGAACTGGTCTATCGCGCAAGGAGACAGAGACAAAAGCTCGTTGCAGTAACTGCGGCGCAGAATGGTATCTTTGAAATCGAGTGCACGCGAGCTCATTCAATCTGAGTAAATCGCCGCAATCACCCCGTGCGCTAAATAATGGGCGAGACGCCTAGCAAGCAATCTGCCGCGTTTTCGATGGTCGTCCCCACCCGACACGTCCCTTGACCGTTTCAAGCGAAGATTTGCCCCGGTGCGGAGCATTCGCGCGTGCATCACCGGATCACCCCACCGACCAATCCGGTTTTTACCGCTTTGGACACGTCGCATTACCGTAAACCCTTGCGAATGCACAACACGATTTGCAACCACTTGCAATAGGGGTGAGATACACTAAAATGCTTAAAAATATGGGTCTTTTTGTGCTTTTCTACGTTCGCAGAAGTATTATGACACGCTGGGGGTCACAGGTTCGAGCCCTGTATCGCCCATTGATTCTTCTTCGCAGGATTTCGCACTGACTCGCATCTCGTCGTTACTCGTTGCAACCTCTGAGCTTGAGGATTTATCGTCGGAAGATGGTACGACGTCTTGCGACGTGCCGCGTGCAGATGCTGCACCGGATTCTGCACCGCCTGAATCTTCCGACCCTCCCGCCGCCTTGGTAAAATGCTCATCGGTGATTTGCAGATAGTGATCCCTGGCCACCACCTCACTGTTGCCGATCCAAGCACAGACCACATGGGCCGGCCAAGTTTCGGTCAATTCTGTCTGACGGGACGAACGCAGATTTTGGAATAGCTTTGGCCACGGTTCGATGCCCGCGTTGCCCAGAATCCGCAGGAAATACGTGCGAAGATTTACGGATGGACAGCGATACCGTGTGATGACGTGAACCGCCCCCTCTTCCGCTTGGGCGAATGCCAGGAGGAGATAGCTCTTGAGTTCCGGGAAGAGCGGGATAAGCCGCGATTCCTTGCCGACATGATGCTCGGTTTTGCTGGCTCGGATGAGAATCTTCGATTGATCCCAAAGCACGTCGTTCCACTTCAGGGCAAGGATTTCGCTCGGAATGCGAACGCCACCGTACCGGGCAAAGGCGATGATGAGCTTCCATTCGATGTCCGGAGCGTATTCGATTGCCTTATCGATTGTCGCTCGGCTGATGAACCGCAGCCGTTGCGGATTCTTCTGTGAACCCGCTTTGACCTTGGAGAATGGGCTTCGCGAGAGCAATTCGCCGTCCACGGCATCTTTGAAGAATTGGCGAGCCCTCAGCACGATTTTCGCGACGTAGGCGGAAGAATGCTGTGCGGTCAGATGCCTCTTGAAATCCAAGGCATCAGCAACCGTGATTTCAGAGACCGGCTTGTCGGCACGAAAGAACGCAACCAACTTGTCCCTGGCTTGTTTGAGCGTCGTAATCGACCAGGGCTTCATGTCCGCCTTCCGACGTTCGATATATGCATCGACCATGTTGCCAAGCGTCAGGACGCCATTCGCAACGATCTGGCGCGGGTTTGTCAATCCACTTCGGGCGATCCGGGCATGCAGTTCGTCACCAATGGAGGCGAGCCAGTTGACGGTATTGACATGAATCGGCATTCCCGTCTTTTTGGCGCCGGCAAGTCGCTCCACATGCAATTTCACGCCATCAGCGGTTCGCTGATCGCATTTTCCGAGGCGAATGGAGTGACGCTTCTCATCTACGCCGACGAATTGAATCGCTCGCCGGCCCTGTTCGTTGCTGACGCTTGCCATTGCTCACGCTCCTCTTTCAATCTCGCGGCGCGCCCAATCTTCCAGATCGGCAACGCGGTATCGCACACATTTGCCAATTTTCATGGACGGCACGACTCGATCCTTGGTCAGTTGCCATAAGGTCCGCGGGCTGATCGCAAGCCGTCGCGCCGCGTCTCGGGCATCAACGAGAATCGCCGCGATGACTTGCGAGTTGGATTTCCTGTTCATCATACGTCGGGTCCCACAAAAAAAGCGGATCAATTTCTAGCGAATTTTCCTTTTCGTCCGTCCGCGCATGACCGCGCATTGCGTGAAGGCCGGGATGGCGATCGAAAGCCTCATATTCAGGACTAAATGAACTTGCACAATTTCAACAAAGCGGGCAGGACGAATGGGGAATTCGTCCTGCCCGCGTTTCGCGGCATTGCCACTAATCCTCGGGGAAGAGGATCTTCTTGACCGCATGAACAACTACATGGGCAACTATATCAAATATATCCACGGCTCCTCCTTTCTTTTGTAAGAGGTCTCCCACACAACGTCGGTTTCCATCTATTCCCGGTCCATTTCTAATTCTTTGTCCTCGCGCCCATGGTCCTCGCGCGACTTGGCCTGCTTGAGCCGGCTTTCAAGCGTCGAGCTATGATCCGGCGAAGCGTCGTCCGCCTGGGGCCACGCAAAGTCGCCGGGCATTTCGCCGTAGGACCCTCTGCTTCCGGCCACATACGGCATTACGGACGACAGTTCATCAAACCCGTCTAGAAACTTTTTGTGCAAGTAACCAGTTCTGCCTCTGTACATCATTGGAACAACCTTTCGACCATAGGGTTTCGCCAACCCAGAGCCTTTTTCAGCTCATTCGTGATTTATCTGCGCTGCATGTTGCGGACGTTCTCTAAAGCGATCTTCTGTTGAATCATGGCGTCATTCATATCCATGGCCTGCGTCCTGATCAGGCGATACTCAAGCGAAACCCTGATCACCAGCCCGAAGGCAGCGGTTATCAGAAATGAGCCGAGAGCGTGATTGAGATGATGCACGCCGAACCCGAGAAAAAGCATTATGAAAGGCTCCAGCCGCTTGATCGTGATTTCACCCCAGGGCAGAAGCCACATCAGATAGGGTTTGCCGTTATATCTCGTATTCATTTCTTCGCCGCGCCACCAGCGAACCATGGCTCCGATCTGTGCCACGACGCAAAATGAAACGAATGCGATCATGAAAACGAGCAGAGGAAGACAATTTTGGCCCTGATAACAAAAAAGAAAGAGAAACATGACCACAAACGCTATTCCAGCTCTGGGACCCACAGACCGCATCCCGAAGGTCAAAGGATTATGGAGCAAAAGCTCAGGCGGAAGGCTCGCGCCCTTGTCGAGTGCCGTTGTGATAAACGTCGCTCGCATTGAATGAGCGCTATACCCCGAATCCAATCCCATTTTCGCGGCGTATCTGCGAAGGATCATATCCACCGTTTCAGGATGCAGATGCCGTCGCAACTCCGCGCGCCGCGGCTTGCGAGGCTTGTCCCTTCCGACCGGGCGGAACAGCGGTCCGCCGGGATCGCAGCCATGGCCGGCAGAAGCCAGGTATTTTTCGATCCGCTCCGCCGATTGCGGGTTTAGAGCCAAGGATAAATCTTCGCCTCCCTTGCGGATGAAATGTAACGATTTGAAACCGGCATTGGTGTGGAAGTCCTTCACCAGAAGGCTCACAATTTCTGAGCGGCGTGGTCCCGCTTGGAAACCCACCGAAAGAATGGCGCGATCGCGCAGGCCGCGCAACGTCGCTGGATCGGGAGCATCCAGAATCATCCGGGCTTCTTTTGTCGAAAAGGCACGCGTGGTTCCCTGCCGGCGATTGACGCGCGGACGCTTGATGTCACGCACGGGATTTTCGTCCGCCGCACGATGTTCGACCAGGTGTGCAAACAATGACGAGAGAGCCGAGAGGCGACGCCGAATCGTGCGCGGCCTTTCGCCGCTCGCCTTCATTGCGTTCTGCCACGCGACGATCGCGGCCCGGCTCACTTTTCGTAATTCGTCGGCCGACGTAATGCCCATCGTTCGGACGAAATGTGCCACGTCCTGTTTGTATGCCCGACGTGTGTGCGGCGACAATTGCCCCGCGAGCCACACTTCCTCTTCCGGGACGAATTGAAGCAGATCGACCGACAACGAGAATCGTTGAGCCGTCGCCGTCGGCAAATGGTTAACTTTTGGATCTTCGAGAACGCTACTGTCCATATACGTGATAAACCGGATTATCACGTATCTGGCAAGCACTTTTTGAGAGTGATGCTGGACAGCAACAGCCAACTTCTATTCAACGGATATTGAGAAGCGGGTACCGGAATGTTCTTGACCTGATTTCGATATTGAGCACCTCCCGTATTCCGCGAGCACTCGCTCGTTCACGCGGCCAAGTGAAAAGCGGTCCACCAAACTGTGATATCCTCCATCGCCCTGAATCCTGAACTATCCCCCTTGAGGCGATTGCAGAGCGACAAGACCGGCGGTGCGTGGAGCATTCAATGCAATATGCCGCTGAACCACCTCGCGCACGATTTCGTGCGGGGCGAGTTCCATGACATGCTCAATCGTCACAAGTGCCCGCTGATTCATTGCCTTGAATATAAGCACCACGCCACCGAATGCGATAGCGACCACCGAGATCGGAATGAAGACGAACGAGATCGGCGTTTCGCTCATCCGGATTTCCCGCTCCTGGAGTCGGCGCTGGACTTCGGAAAAGGCAGCCGCGGCCTCTTCGTTAGACGCCATATATTGCTTCAGTTCCACCTGCGACATACTCCGGTTATCCATGGTGAGTTGCTGCATTTGTTGGTTTAGCGCCGACCAGTGATCCAGCTGCGCTTCCCGCTCCCCCATGTTTTTCTGAAACGGAAGGACAAACACAATCCAGCAAAAGCCCCAGCCGATGAAGGTACCCGCGACGACGCCGGCCCAGATCAGCGGATTCATCACGAGCGGCAGCATGACTTGAAGGGAAGTGCCGAGTAATCCCATTTTATTCCACATTGAGAACCTCTTTCATCGGTATGAATTTCGCCTGTTGCATCACGAAGACGCGGACGCGTTCGCGGAGATTCACGTGAACCCAGAGTACGACCGCCACCAGGGCCAGACAGGCGGCGATAATCAATATGTAGATGACATTCAGCCACATCATCGAGCGGGTGCGCGCAGAATCAGTTAGCGGTATGTCTTGCCCCGCGGCATCCGCGACCAAAAGCCGCTGCCGCAGGTTCGCGTTTTCGCTTGTCAGGTCAGCAATCTTCTGTTCCCTGTCGGAAACTCGCTGCTGCCACAGGCTTTCAATTTCCCCCTTCCGCTTGTCGAAATCGGCTTTCAGATCGTCTCTTTCCCTGACCACACGATCATAATCCGCCTTCAAATTGTCCGAAGTTCCCACAGGTGCCCGATTGCAACCAGCGTTCGCCACAAGAACAAGCAGACCAAAAAGAAGCGACAACGTTCTTCGCCAGTAAGTCTTCGGCATGGTGTCTCCAGTTCGTCATTCGCGTGGGCGCCTCTAACGGTAGGCGACCTCATGACGACACCTTAACGCGCTCGTGAGCCCGCATTGTGGCCAGGAACCACAGTCCGTGGGAGCATTCAATTCGCTATCGATGCGACCCCAGCCCATTCACGCCTCACCACTCGATCGCTTCGACGACGATCGAATTCTTGTCCGCCTGAAGAACCGCGCTCTGATCCGATTCTGCAATCCACGCGGCGCGGTGACGGATGATGCCCCCAAGTAGACTGATTTGCTGGCGTGCGACCACGTTCAAATTGCGGCCCTTGATCGTGATTGTGTCGGCGCCTGCGTGAAGGGTGATGCCAGCGGATGGATCAAAGTCGACCTTTTGAATCCACCCATACGCGATAGCGCGGATGTCGCCCGTTCTTTTCTTCAGCTCCAACATTTCTGCCCGATCGGTTCTTCCGCGAAGAAAACCGAATACGCCAAGGTCTTCCGTGCCTTCCGCGTCCGGCGCTCCGCCAGACTCGGAGCTGTCGCCGAAACGGGTCGTATACTTTTGACTTGTGCCGTTATCGTTCATAGGTCATTGCCTCCATTTCCCGCGGCGGCACGACGTTCCGCTGTGCTGTTTTCCTCCGCTGCTCCATCTGTCGCCTGATTTCACGGCACTCGCGATCCTCTCGGGCGGACATGAATTCGGTCGCGCTCATTCGGTCATCCGTTTGGCTGACTGCTTCCAGCAACGCATGGCGATCGTCAGTGTAAATCTGAGCCATTTCCTTTCCGCGAGATGCGGCGACATAAAAACCCTCGCGGCTTGCCGCAGGAAAGCTCACCGATGAGATCCCGATGAAAATCCGGTCCACGGTTTTGCCCTGGCTGGCCTGCGAGGTCACTGCATACCCGTGTGCCAGGTGCCCGAATTCTCTGTCGACAATCCAGCCGTTGGTCAATCGAATATCCCCGGCCGGCGTGAAATTCTTCACTTTCACTAGGGCACCATTGTTGAGCTTGTGCTTCCCATCTTTCGACTTGCCGTTGTGTGTGATGCGAAGCACATCGCCGTTAGCTACGGAAAGCACCTCTGGCCGAAACACCGTGAAACGTTCCGCCTGCTCCAACGGCAACTTTATCTCGCCGGCCACCACACGCTGGCCTTTACGGAATTTCTTAGCATTCTGATGAAAAATCAGGACAGAGTCCGAAGTATAATTGACGGAATCAGCCCGCTGCGCCGCGGTGAGGTTCGCGTTGTGAAGAACACGGAATTGACGCTGCTCAGCTCCAAGTTTCTTTTCGCGCCGTAATTCTGCGCGGATTTCATCGGTGACCCAATCGCCTTCCCGGTGAGTTGGAGAGACAACCAGCGCCGATTTTCCCTGATTGACGGCGGCCAGGTAGTCGCTGGCGAGCAGTTTGTAACGCTCCGCGTCAGACGCTTCCCTGATCCAGCCCAGTTGATCGAGCTTCTCAAACCCCTGCTCAATCCTGCCCTCAGATAGCGCTTTCACGGCCTGCAAATACTCACCTTTTTGCCGCTGAATGGCTTTGATCTCGGCAGGGACCAGGCCCGCTTCGGTCTCCAAAAGTCGCAGCACTGCGCCACGTTCGATCGAACCGTGCTGCCGGCGATCACCGGATAAAATGATCCGGGCCTCCAGTTTGTCCGCCAGATCAAAGACCTGCCGCATGGTTCGGCTGCCGAGCAGGGATGCCTCATCAATCCAGATCACCTGATCGCGAATGTTCTCCTGGAGCTTTTCGTCTTTCAGCAGCCGGGCCACGGTTTCGGCGTCCTTGAATCCTGAATCGCGCAGCACGCCCCGCGAAGCATCGGCTGAAGGTGCAAACGTGAAGACTTTCTTGCCACCGGCCTCGATTGCTTCGACCGCTTCAGACATCGTCGTGGTCTTTCCCGTGCCGGCCACGCCGCGCACAAGAATCACACGATCGGTCGATTCCAGAACGTGATTGACCGCGCGCCGCTGCCCATCGTTCAACCACTCGCGGCTGAAGACGTGAGAACTTTGCCCAAGGCGTATGCACGCTCCGCGTCCGTTCCGCGCAAAATCGATCATCCGTTGCTCTTCGTTCAGAACGGTTCGCGTCGTCGCCAGGCGTCTGCCTTCCTTCTCGCCTACGATGATGTCCTGATCGTTAACGGCGGCCTCCGTCGCCTCCACGGTCACTTCACCCGCGCATCGTTTCATAGCTTCCGCCAGCAATGTCCGCTCAGGCACCACTGAATTCCGTTCGAAGCAATGATCGATAGCGAGCTTTGCGGCGATCTCCGCCGCACGCACATTTTCGGCGATGGGCACACTACCGATTCCCTTGGCGGCTTCGAAGATGCCAGACCGTTCATCGTCGGACAGACGCGAACGCCATTCGCTCCGAAGTTCAACCATCGTCAGCTTCTTTTGTTTCCGTTCCCTTGTTTTAGCGCCGAGCTCCGACTTCTCGCCGGGACTGGTGATGCCTTTGGACTTGGCTAGTTCTTCGATCAACGCCGTGCGCCGGGAGAATTTCGTGATCGCAGATGCCGAGATACCGCGAATTTCCCAGCCCTTCTTGTTGCGCTCCACCGGCAGACCAAGCTCCGCTAAATTCCGCGCCATCCGGGAATGAAATTTCGCCTCAAAGTAGGGCGCATCGCGCTTCAGGTCTGCAAATTGACCAGCCTTCCAGCGATTCTCCTTGGGGTCAAATGTGGTGTTGAATACGAAACAGTGGGCATGGAGGTGCGGGTCGGGGATGCCGTCCACTGGCCGCGATGTGAAATGCACAAATTCTCCCCAGACCATCTCGCCCGTCGTGCGATCCTCATTCTTCCCGGCCACCCGCACACGGGTTTTCATCTCCCGTTCCATCTCCCGCATGGTGTCGTTCACACTCTGCCCAAACGCATCGACGATACGCTTATCGCCGGTGATGCCGTACAGGATTGAGACGCTCTTGGGGACGTGGAAGTTGAAGTCATAGCCCACGCGCCGCTCTGCTTTCTGGCGTGAGGTCAATGTTTTGCCGGTGGCCGGATCGCGATTCTCGCACAGCGAATCCCAGGCGTCTTTTCCGACGACACCGCTGAGGTCAAGGCGAGCGGCACCCTTGCCGCGCCACACTCCTTGGAGTTCCTGGCCTTCGGTGTAATAGTCCGCCGTGCTGTAGTAGTTCTTGGCTCCGCCGGCGGACGAGTTCTGGATGATCCTGAGCATCGACCAGCCTATCACAACATTGGTTGAGAAAGCGTTAACGTCCCTCAATCTATCGCCACCCTCTCGATGACTTCGTGGCGATTGCCCACAAGGGGGTCATTTCCTTCCGCAATTGCACAACTGTTTGATCTCCTTGGTGATTTGTGTCCGACGACACGCGGCCTTCCTTCACGGGCACGTCTAAAGCCGACGCCGGGCCGGGCAAGCGGAAAATCGGTTCCCCCTGAAGGTCGCCCCCAATTTTCGCGCCTTGCCCGGAAAGCTTGCGCACCCGGACTGGTCGGCTTATTTCTACGTGCTGTAAAGGCCGCGAGGGTCGCGGTCCAAAACTAGAGAAGGAGAAAGACTATGAGTACGACCGAAAAGAATGACACCGCCGCTTCCAAGCACCCGAGCCACATCGCCTATGTGGTCCGCGACCGCGAGGGACAAAAGGCTATCTTCACCCGCGTGGGTGCGGCATGGCCCACCAAAGACGGGAAAGGCTTCAACATCCAGCTCGATGCACTGCCGACCGACGGACGCATTTCGCTTCTGGTACCATCAGAAAAAAAGGAATAGCAGCCATTACAACCGGGGCGGGCCTCATGGCCCGCCCTCATACGAAAGGGATTTCAACATGACCTCATCACAACACGATACAACCGAATTGGCGGAGAATGAATTGGAGGCGTTCTGGACGGTTATCTGCCATCACTTTCCGCAGGCACAAACCGGAGACTTGTCCCCGTGGGCGACCATCAAGCTCCAGCAGGCCGCAGAAGCGGCCATCGACGAATGGATCGATAATAACACTCCGCCGAATGGCGAGAGACCAGCCCAATGACCCGTCCGCTAAGGCCCACCAGGATGCAAAAAACCCCATGTTTTCAGGCAAATCAGCAGAACTCGCTTGCCTTTTGCGTGGGAATGGCCGATACTATGAATACTTCTTACCCGGCTGACACGCCGCAAGGCCTCAGTCGGGTTATTTTATTTGAGAACATGCCAAACGAACCCAGCGACAAGCGCGCCGTTGCTTTCATCGACGGACAGAATCTCTTCCATAACGCCCGCAGCGCCTTCGGATATAACTATCCCAACTATGATGTTCAGCGGCTTGCCCAGGCGGTCTGCAACACCAAGGGCTGGACGCTCAGCGGCGTGCAGTTCTATACCGGTGTGCCGTCCACCCGTGCCGATGCTTACTGGCACCAGTTCTGGTCCAACAAGCTGGCGATGATGGGCCGCCGCGGCATCACCGTTTACAGTCGACCGCTGGTTTATCGCAATAAGACGATTCAGGTCCCCGGATTCGGGCCCTTTACCTTTCCCAGCGGAGAGGAAAAGGGAATCGACGTGCGCCTTGCCCTTGACGCGCTCGACGCAGCGCACCGTAACCGATTTGATGTGGCACTCATCTTCAGTCAGGATCAGGACCTCAGCGAACTCGCCTCCCTCCTGCGGCTCGTCGCGGGTTTCCAGAACCGCTGGATTAAAATAGCCAGTGCCTTTCCCCTCAGCCCGAACTCGCCCAATCAGCGCGGCATCAATCAGACCGACTGGTGCCCGATTGATAAGGCCACCTATGACGCCTGCATTGACCCGCGTGATTATCGTCCCCGGCCTTAGCGGAGTGATTCTCCTAAATACCATCACTTGCGGAACGACCACCCGAGCACTGTTCCACTAAGACCAGTTCCATCGATATAAGCGCGATCTCTTTCCCACCTGTATTCGGCAGAAATCCCCCGCTCAGACTTGGAGTCCCAGTTTAGCGACCGCTGCTCGGCATCAAGGAACTACTCCATGCGTACATGGAGCCTCTTCTCCGACGGTTCCTCCTTGACCCCTGCGCTACGGCCGCTGCCGGGCTTCTCCTCCATCAAGGCTGAGGCGGGGGTGTGGTTGGTCCACAACCCCGTGACCCTCGGTCACCTGTTGAAGGAGTTGCGTTATGTCATCGTTCGATCTTTATCAAACCGTCACCGATCAAATCATTGCCATGCTCGAATCGGGTGTTGTTCCGTGGCGATCTCCGATCCTTGGCCGCAGCAAGGCCGGACATCCAAAGAATCTCAACACCGGGAAGCAGTATCGCGGCGTCAATGTGTTTCTCCTGGCGTTCACCTCGCCAATCTCGAAGGGGACGATGCGACTGACGAAGCGTCGCAAATACGACGGCAGTGGGCGGAACGCATCATAGAGCCGGCTCGCGCCGCGGGCATCAGGGCGCCGACGCTCGAACTGGTGAGAACACCCTACCGCGAGTTCACCACGCCGCTGCTGAAATATATCGAAGTGATCAACAGCCGGTATCCGAATCGTCTTTTGGCGGTCATGATCCCGGAAATTGTAGAGAAGTACTGGTGGAACGCGCTGCTTCACAGTCGGCGTGCTTCCCGCCTGCGGTCGGCTCTTAGAGCCCGCCAGGATATTCGGGTGATCGTCATTGATTTGCCCTGGTTTATAAAGGAATAGAAATTCGAAACGGATTCAGCGAAGACGCGTGGTTCACGTGGTGTTATATTCCGATGCGCGACGAGCCTGGAGAAATCGGTGGACTGATGTGTGTTGCGATGGAAGACATCGCTCAAGTGCCGGCCGAGCGAGAGCGCGTTCGAGAGGAAATTAAATATCGTCGCGCGCCTCTAACTCATCGCCCTTTTTCTTGAGTAGTTTAACCACGCCGCCTTTTTCTTTGAGATTGAGCTTGCCGAATCCCGGCAGGTGCTTTGCGGCGGGCGTCTGGGCCAGCGAGACCGCCTTTACAAGCGCGCGCGACATGCCGGCAGGGCCGAAGCGATCCAATAACCGTCTCTCGCGAAAAAAATTGGCCCACTTGAATTCGGCGAAATTGCGCTGGCTGTTCTCAAAGGCTCCGGCCTTGCGCACGAACCACGCGATGCTCCGATACGGATCATCGGCCAGACCTCGAATATCCTTGGGAAGGTAAATGGCTTTTCGCGGACCTTCTCCGAATTGGCAAAAGGGGTAGGCGTTGCGGGTTTTGAACATCCACTTCCAGAATCGGGCGTAACTCATGCGCCGTTTAGAAAAGTCCTTGACCACCTTGATTCGGACCTTTTTGACGCCGACGTGGTAACAAACCGCGAGAAAATGATGATGATCGACGAGGTAAAGACCACTGGCCGGCCCGATCACTACCGGCACCGGATTTTCATCGATAAAGTCGCGAATTTGTTTTTTACGATAGCCCCGGGCGATTTCAATTTTTTCCTGGACTTCAAGCATACCGACGGCGAACTGCGTCGGTTTCAGGTCAAGCACTTTCTGTCGATGTTTCATGACACCCAAGGGGCGCTGCGGCAATCGCTGTCAACGGCGCGAGGAGTGCTGGACGCTTGCGCGACCCAGAACATATCCCAGAGATGCGCCGACGCCGGCGGCAATTAAAACCGTTGTGATCGGCGTACGCCGTATCGCATTTTGGGTCACGTGCTCCAATTCCTGGCCGGATCGTTTTATTGAACGGTAAGCCTTTTTTGTTCCTCGATTGACTCGATCAACCGACTCCTTGACCGCCTTACTCGCGGTGCGCTTCATGACATGGGCTTGCTCCCGGCCCTCACTCACGCCTTCCATAATCGGCTGTGCGATTGATTCAACTGCCTCGGCAGCGGCGTGTGCCACATCCCGGGCTGCGCGCGGAGTGCCATGCGCGGAATCATTAAGATGATCGGTATTGTTTTCCATCGGATTTCATCCTTCCAAAATGTAAAGGCCACGGAGTACGACGATTCAAATTTCCAAGCCTGTTTCAGCGTACCGCGTTGCAACCAATTCAGACAACTGAGAATCCGACAGGGGCAGTGGATTGTCCGTTGTTCTTTCCGAGTCATCGTTTTAGTTTGTAGACCACGGCTGTCGTTCGCGTCTTCTGTGATTTGAAATCATATCGGTCGCCGCGCGCCCCCAAACTGGCATAACTTTTTAAGGAGATTTGGCATGAGGAGCAGCAAAAGGACGAATAAATCCCGATATCAGAAACAGCCGAAAACGAAGCGGGCGAGCGATTCGCGGATAGCAGAGGGCGGTGAACTTCATCAGATCGCGAGCGGTGATCATCCGGCGCTCACAACCAACCAGGGTCTTCCGATTTCCGACAACCAAAACTCGCTGAAGGCAAATTCGCGAGGTCCGGCGCTTCTGGAGGATTTTATCCTTCGGGAAAAGATCACGCATTTCGATCATGAGCGCATTCCCGAGCGGATCGTTCATGCCCGGGGAACCGGAGTGCACGGTTTTTTCGAGCTCACCTCCTCCTTGAAACGATACACAACCGCGAGAATTCTCAATGAAGTTGGTGAGAAAACTCCGGTGTTCACTCGATTTTCGACGGTTGCGGGGGGCGGAGGCTCCGTTGATACGCCCCGCGATGTGCGCGGATTTTCCGTCAAGTTTTATACAAAGGAGGGCAATTGGGACTTGGTCGGCAACAACATCCCGGTTTTCTTCATACAGGATGCCATCAAGTTTCCCGACCTTATCCATGCCGTGAAGATGGAACCCGATCGTGGCTTCCCGCAGTCGGCTACGGCGCACGATACGTTTTGGGATTTCATTTCACTTACTCCCGAATCGATGCACATGGTGATGTGGATCATGTCGGATCGCACATTGCCGCGTTCGCTGCGCATGATTGAAGGTTTTGGCGTGCATAGCTTCCGATTGATTAATGCCGCGGGCGATTCGACATTCGTAAAATTCCACTGGCGTCCCAAGCTGGGATTGCAGTCCACAATCTGGGATGAAACCGTCAAGATTGCCGGCGCCGACCAGGACTTTCACCGTCGGGAAATGTTTGACGCCATTGCCGCGGGCAATTTCCCCGAGTGGGAATTCGCCGTGCAGCTTTTCACGCAGAAGGAAGCGGACGCCTTCCCGTTCGATCATCTGGATGCGACCAAGCTCATCCCCGAAGAGCTTGTGCCCCTGAAAGTGATCGGCCGCATGGTTTTGGACCGCTGGCCAAACAATTTCTTCGCCGAGACGGAACAGGTCGCATATTGCCCTTCTCATGTGGTGCCGGGGATCGATTTTTCGAATGATCCTCTCCTGCAGGGACGACTGTTTTCGTACCACGATACTCAGCTCATCCGGCTGGGTTCGCCCAATTTTCACCAGATTCCCATCAACGCACCGAAATGTTCGTTCGGGAACCAACAACGCGATGGGCACATGCAAATGGAGCAGCCGATGGGTCGGGTGTCGTACGAGCCGAATTCATTGTCTGGCAATTCACCGCGTGAAACCCCCGCAGGCTTTCACAGCGCTGCGGTGACCGAAACCGGCGAGAAAGGCCGCATTCGAGCGGAGAGCTTTGCCGATCACTATAGCCAGGCGCGCCAGTTTTATATCAGCCAAACCTCCCATGAGCAGGCGCACATCGCGTCAGCGCTGGTTTTTGAGCTTTCGAAGGTGGAACACGCACATATTCGCGAAGCGATGGTCGGCCATTTGCGACATATCGAAGAAGACCTCGCCAAGCGCGTCGCGGCCGGGCTCGCGATGAACAAAATGCCCAACGCACCGGCGGCCGTTGCTTCGGTACAAGAAATGGCGCCTTCGCCAGCATTACAGATCATCGGCAAGATGAAAGACACGCTGATGGGCCGCGCAGTTGGCATCCTGATCGCTAACGGGTCGGATGGAGCTGTCATCAAGAAGATAAAAAAGGCCGCAACGGAAGCTGGCGCTACCGTGAAGATCGTCGCGCCGAAAGTGGGCGGCGCAAAACTTGTCGATGGCTCGATGCTAGCGGCGGATGGACAATTAGCTGGGACGCCGTCTGTACTATTTGATGCCGTTGCCGTGATCCTCTCCGATGAAGGCGCAAAAGAGTTGTCGAAGGAGGCGGCAGCGATCGATTTCGTGCGCGACGCTTTTGGCCACCTTAAGGCGATTGCCGCGGACAGTGGCGGCCAATCACTTTTGAAAGTGGCAAATGTCCCGCAAGACGCGGGCGTGGTGGATGCCAATCGTGGAAATGCGTTTATTGCCGCGGCAAAGACGCGGCAATGGGACAGGGAACCATCCGTCAGGACATTGGCATGAAACTCATGTCTCAACGAAATCCGGCTGGAATTGATTCCACTGCTTTAACCGGGCCTCCTCGTCACGTCCTGGTGACCGGGACAAGCACGGGCATTGGACGAGCATGCGCTTTTGAACTGGCACGCCAGGGCTTTTCCGTCTGGGCCGGCATACGGACCCCGGAGGAAGCAAACGCCGTGGAGAACGCGCGCATAGGCTCGCCGATCTCGATTCGTCCCATACAACTTGAGGTTACCGACATAACCTCAATCCGCGCGGCAGAGAGGGAGATCCGTTCCCACGTTGGCCAATCTGGATTATGCGGGATTGTCAACAACGCCGGCATATGCATTGTCGGCCCGGTGGAGTTTATCTCCCTTGAGGCCTGGCGCCACCAGTTTGATGTGAACTTTTTCGGCGCCATTGCGGTCACGCAAATCATGCTGCCGCTACTCCGCCTGCACACGGCCGGCTCCGATAATGGAGGATCGCGAATCGTAAATATGGGCTCAATCACCGGCGAAATTTCAACGCCCCTCTTTGGCGCTTACAGCGCGAGCAAGTTTGCGCTTCGGGCGATGACTGATGCATTGAGGCTCGAGCTGCGGCCCGAAGGAATTCACGTTTGTCTCATCGTTCCGGGAACGATCCAATCCGAAATCTGGCGAAAAGAGAAAGAATGCGTCACCGCCATTCCGGCTGACTCTCCCGCGCGCAAGCATTATGGCGCCTTGATTGACAATGTTTCCGGATATATCTTCGGCTGCGCGGAACAAGCGATCCCCGCACAACGGGTAGCGGATGCTGTACAACTATGTTTTACAAGCGCCAAGCCGAAAATTCAGTATCGCGTTGGATGGGAAGCCCAGGTCGGATCGCGCGCCAAGAAATTCACTCCCGATCGGCTCTTCGATTTCCTTTTGGCGCGGAAGCTGGGCGTGCCGAAAAGAAGCGCCCCATAGTGAATATCAGGGAAGTTGAAAATATTCACATGACCTTGCCTGGACCGGCTCATATGTCACATAGCCGGTCCAGGATTAGCCGTAAGCTGCAGAAAGGACGTTTTCAAACGTTGTCGGCAGTCTCCATTTCCAGCGCCGCAGTCAACACTTCGTTGTCTGCAATTCCGTGGAGTTTTTTGTCGGCAGCATCCTCTTCATTTAAAGTCTGTTGCAGCAGATTGGCAACTTTCGTATGGCCCAGCGCTTTTGCCATTCCGCCCGCAGCGCAGTAGGCGGCCATTTCATGATGTTCGACCCGGCGCGCAGCGCCAATCAGAGCCGCGTCGATCACGGCACTTTTGCCCTCTTCATCGAGAACTTCCTTGCCTTCCTCGACAAGGCCTTGCATGGCGTGGCACTTCTTTCCCGTCAGAGTGATGCCCAACTCTTTTCCAATCGTTTCGAGCCGGGAGACGTGGCCCTCGGTCTCCTTCAAATGCTTGGTAAAAGCCACTTGTAACGTCTCCGATGTGGCCTTCTTCGCCATCTTAGGCAGAGCTTTCAAAAGCTGATTTTCAGCGTTGTAAATGTCCTTAAGTTCGTCTTCGAGAAGTTCATTGAGAGTATTCATGTTGATTCCTTCGAGTAAAAAAATGTGTTTATGAAATACCAACGCGAATCTGCAAAGGGATTAATTATCATCCTCATCCGCGCCGATACGGTCCCAGGCATCCCGAACAGCGGGCTTCGCCTGATTCCAATTCAATTCTGACTTTCCGCGTGCTCGATCCCAATCTTTTCTTCGACCTGATCGAAGTTGTCATCGGAATTTCGGGCGCGAGATTCCCATCCGTATTGGTACGCCGGCGCATATTCATCGTAACTGGCGCCAGCCGTCACATATGGCCGAGATGCATAATTTTGTTGCCAGTAATCGTGTTCGACGGATGGGTTCACGCGTTCCGCGATCCCCTTGCCGACCAAGCCGCCCGCCACCGCTCCGACAACCGCTCCGACGGCGGTTCCGACGGGACCTCCCAGGCTTCCCATCGCCGCGCCGGCGGCAATTGCGCCCCCGATGCCAGCCGCACCGCCGGCGACCGCTCCAATGCCAGTACCCACCGGATGGGCGCCAGGACTTTTGGTGATCGGATCGGGATTTGCCGCGAGGTCGTTCGTTTTTCTTGCAGTCGCATTTGATGAATCCATATCAACTCCTCAAAGTCGGAAAAGCTTCATGCAAGCAGTCATCACGAGATGAAACCTGAATAAAGGTGAGATACTTCAGAGATCAAATGTTATGCCATGCAGCTAATGACGCCGTATTTCGTCTGTATGTCAACTTGTACGGGGGCTGGACCATGACAGAACACCAGCGCTACGCCCCTCCATATGGCAAATAGTCGTGACGGAAAACTCCTTAGCAGCGGAATAAATGAAATTATGATTCGATCATCGCTTCGATGGGCGTATGGGATTCTCCGTTGCTGAAATCGCTTGGAAGCCGGTACGCTTAAATTACGTTTCTGGTGTCCCGGACCCTGTCAATTCCCGTCATCCTTGACGAAGAAGCGGTAACGGTCTCACTCGACACCGGACAGTAATCGGTGAAGCATGATCAAAACCCCGAAGCGACGGACCGTTTCATATCTGCGAATTCTGTGGGGAACCGGACTGGTGGTCGGATTCCTGTATTTGGGGAGGCCGTTGCTTGTTCCGCTGTCGCTTGCGGTTCTATTCACGTTTATCCTGACACCCGTTGTCAAGACGGCGCAGCGCCTGGGTCTGGGTCGAGTGCCGTCGGTGCTTTTGGTTGTCTTTTTATCGCTTTTCGCCGCGGGCCTTATCGGTTGGGGGGTTGGCTCTCAACTCGCCAAGCTTGCCACGGAATTGCCGACGCATACTGAGGAAATTCGAGAACGAGTTGCGAATCTTCGTCAGGCCGAATCCGGACGGTTTTCTCGACTTTTCCGGATGGTTCATGAGGTGGGAGAATCGAACCCTACAAAAGCAGTCGTTCCCGTGGTAAGTGCGCCGCCGATCGTCGTGCAAAGCTCGTCGCCCGCGACGATCGAAAGCGTATCCACGGTAGCCGGGGTGATTTTGGAACCGGTCGCCACAGGGCTTTTAGTAATGATCCTGGTGGGCTTCATGCTGATTCGGCGTGAGGATCTTCGCAACCGGATGATCGGACTTTTGGGACATGGGCGACTTACCGGCACCACGCGTGTGACCGTGGAGGCCGCCGAACGGCTAAGCCGTTTTTTGCTCGCGCAGCTTTCGCTTAACGCCGCGTTTGGTCTGATTTTCGCGCTCGCGCTGAGGGCCATTGGCGTTTCTTACTGGTTGCTTTGGGGTTTTTTGATGGCCATTCTGCGATTCGTGCCCTATGTGGGAACATGGATCGCAGCCATCGGGCCGGTCCTTTTGAGCGTTGCCATTTTTCCGGATTGGTTTCACCCTCTGATCGTTCTGGGGATTTTTGTCGCCATGGAGTTAATCACTTCCAATATCATTGAACCCATAGTACTTGGCCATAGTACCGGCGTGTCACCCGTTGCTCTTCTGGTGGCAGCGGCGTTTTGGCTTTGGGTCTGGGGGCCCGTGGGTCTCGTGCTGTCGACTCCTTTGACGGCGTGCATGGTGGTTCTCGGACAGCATGTGCCGCGATTCCGATTCCTGGCAACGTTGCTCGATGATCAACCGGCTCTGGAGCCTCACGTGAGTTATTATCAGAGGCTCCTCGCGGGAGATCGCAATGAAGCGGCGCAATTGATTGCCGAATATGGTCAAACCCGTGCCCCGGGCGAGCTGTTTGATGGGGTGCTTCTTCCGGCTCTTTTGAGAACCAGACGCGATCGTGAACACTCGGGGCTGACCGCTGAAGACGAAAATTTCATTTTCGATGCGACTCAGCAGGTGATTGATCAAGAGCGCGCAAAGACATCTCCGGACGTTGAAGAGAATGACGGAGATCTGGCCTCAACCGGGTCGAAGACTGCGCCTAATGCCCTAGCAGCGAGGATTTCCGGCATGCCGCTGGTTTTCGCGTGTCCGGCTCATCACCGCGCCGAGGAGTTATCACTGCATATGCTCGCGCAGGAGTTGGAGCCGCTCGGATGTCGGGTTGAAATCGCATCGACGCGAGCGCTGCCGGTTGAGATAGAATCACGATTGACCGCTGAGCCGCCGGCGATTGTCTTTATCGCCGTTCTTCCCCCCGGCGGTTTGATACAAGCCCGTTACCTATGCAGGAGACTGCGCAGGATTTCGTCGGAACTCAAAATAGTCGTCGGTTACTGGGGCCGGGTGCGGAACTTTGATCGACTGCTGGTTCGCCTGCGTTCATCGGGGGCAAACTATGTGACGACATCCATAACGCAAAGCCGCGGGCAGATCGGCGCGCTGCTCGCGGAGTCGCACCCGCTCTCCGCAAGCGATTCAAAACTCGATCTCAACGTCGCGAAGGTACTCACAGCAAATGACTAAACTCAGACTTTTCAATCGCGCCGCCAGGGATGCTACCGGTGAACGAATCGGGAGCGTGGCGCATCTGGCCATGGTGCTCGCGGTAATCGTCCTGGGAATCTCCGCGTGGGTGTCATACCGCAACATTCGCCAGTTGATCGATAAGGATTGGTGGGTGGATCATACCCATTCCGTTCTCGTGCAGCTTCAAACCATTCTTGCAACGGCGACCGATGCGATCACCGTCGAGCGCGGCTATCTGTTAAGCGACAATCGCAGTTTTCTGCCGTTATTTGACGCTCGAAAAAAAGATCTGACTGAGCAGGTTGCCGCGCTGAAGGAATTCACGGCGGACAATCCAAGACAGCAAACGAACATCGGCGAGCTTACTTCTCAAATCGACTCGGAATTCGGCGTGCTTGAACAGGCGCTGGCCGCGCGGGAGGAAGCCGGTTCATCCAAGGTCAATTTCGCATTGAGCGATCATGTAATGCGCAGCAAAGAAATAATGGATCAGGTGCGCGAAACAATTTTCAGAATGATCGGTGAGGAAAACAATCTTCTCCAGGATCGCGCGGAGGCGTCCAAGGAAAGCTTCAACAAGGTGCTGGCCACGCTGGCGGTCACGACCGCCATTGCGATGGGCCTGGTGGTTCTCAGCTACCTTCTCATTCGACGCGATGCCGCCCAGCGACGCAGTGCCGCTGCCGAGCACAATCGACTGGCAAATTATAATCGCCTTCTCATCGAGTCCACGGGCGACGGGATCTACGGCGTTGATTTGGACGGCAACTGCACGTTTCTTAATGACGCGGGCGCTCGAATTCTCGGTTGGAAACCCGAGGAGGTTCTTGGCAAGATAATGCACGAATTGACGCACCACCACCGGCCGGACGGCTCGGTATATTCCGCGACTGAATGCCCGATCTATCAAGCCTTTCGAACCGGCAAGGGATGCCGAGTTGAAAACGAGCTGTTCTGGCGGGCCGACGGTTCGTCTTTTCCCGTTGAATACTCCGCGTCGCCCATCAAGAATGAGGGTGAGATTGAAGGCGCCGTCGTTGCTTTTTCGGACATCACACGTCGTAAGCAGATTGAAGAAGATCTGAAGCGGGCTAAAAATGAAGCGGAAGCGGCCAAAGAACAGGCGGAGGCCGCCAATGTCTCTAAGAGCCAGTTCCTGGCGAACATGAGCCACGAGCTGCGAACGCCGCTGAATGCCGTCATCATGTACAGCGAATTACTCCAGGAGGAAGCGGAGGACAGGCATGTAGAGGAGTTTATTCCCGACCTCGACAAAATACGCGGTGCGGGAAGGCATCTGCTGGCGCTGGTCAACGGCGTGCTCGATCTTTCCAAGATCGAAGCGGGGAAGATGGTGCTTTTTCTAGAGACATTCGAAGTGGAGCCGGTCGTGCGCGACGTGGCGGTGATTGTCCAGCCTCTCGTGCAGAAGCGAAATAACGAGCTTGAAGTTCAGTGCGACGCCGCGACCGGAGCGATCCACGCGGATGTGACAAAAGTACGGCAGATTCTGTTCAACCTCTTGTCGAATGCATGTAAATTCACCGAGCGGGGCAAGGTTATTCTGGAAGTGCGGCGCGAGGATAACCAACCGACGTCGGACATTGTTTTTCGCGTGACCGACAGTGGTATTGGGATCACCAAAGAACAGATCGACAAACTATTTCAGCCGTTCACTCAAGCGGATGCTTCAACAACACGTAAATTTGGCGGCACCGGACTTGGGCTGGTGATCAGCAAACATTTTGCGGAAATGATGGGCGGCAGCATGTCCGTCATCAGTGAACCCGGCAAAGGATCGGCGTTTACTTTAAGGCTTCCCGCCAAAGTTGATGCGATCGCTCCGGAAAAGCCGAAGGCCGCGGAAACAGCCATACAATCGACGACGACCGCTCCCGATGGCATAAAGGTTTTGGTGATCGATGATGACCCCAATGTGCGCGACCTGATGGCTCGATTTTTGGCTTCGGAAGGAATTGAAGCGGTGACCGCCGGTGACGGGGAAGGCGGACTTCTTTTGGCGAGGAAGATGGTGCCCAACCTCATCTTTCTCGACGTTCTCATGCCGAGGATGGACGGCTGGACCGTGCTCGGCGCTCTCAAGAGCGACCGAACATTGTCTGAAATTCCGGTCGTGATGATGACCATACTCAACGATCAGGAAATGGGAT
>Ga0302326_10001497_pt1 | contig 59270 bp, 46 predicted proteins | sample Palsa_T0_3_FD_202264 | JGI IMG/M metagenome (GOLD analysis project Ga0302326, IMG submission 202264) | Peat permafrost microbial communities from Stordalen Mire near Abisko, Sweden - Palsa_T0_3 | ecosystem: Environmental > Terrestrial > Soil > Palsa > Peat permafrost | place: Sweden: Abisko...
CTAGCCATGAGCCCAACCCCGATCGAAGAAAGCCTCACCGAGCTCACCTCACTCAAGCAGCGACGCCACCGGCTCGACGCCGAAGGCGCAGCCCTCGACCGCGACCTAGCAGCCGCGATCGAGCGTGGTCGTGCCGCCCGCCTCTCCATGCGCGAGATCGCCGAACACGCAGGCGTCGAACGCACAACGCTCTACAGCTCGCTCAGACGCGCAAAGCAACAAACACACCCGACCAAGACCAGCTAAGCGCAGCTCAGCCTCGGCGCCAACCATTGGCCCCCCGGATCGGCCCCCTGGCTCCGGACCCGACTCACAGGTGTACCGTGGCGCGCAGGTGAGCGAGCAAGCTTAGGGGCTGCTGGAAATCGCTGGCCCCATCTTCCCCGGCTTCTTCGGCTACGAGCCACGCGCCTGCGATGCGGCGGGCCACCATCTCTCCCCCCGAGCTCCGCACTCGAGTCGAGATTGACGGTGCGGCTGTCGCTGCTCTCCTCGCAGGTTTGAGTTGTATGCGGTCGGCAGCGACGAGTGGATCACCGACCACTCTCAGCCAACGCGTGTCGCGTCCACAGTCGCCCGCAGATGATCAAGCAGTGCCAAGCGCTGCGCTTGGCCCTTGCCTTTCCACACAATTAGCCAACCGCCTGCGACGGGACGAGCCACTACAGGGCCTTCACTTCCAAGGCTCTCAAATGTCCCTGCATGCCCTGATACGGGCTTCATGATAGGAAGCGCTGGCGGGTTCGCTCCTGGATGTGCCGCTTCCACCAAAATGCTTGCTCTGATCGGCCAGTTATGCAGTTGGTATTCGCTCGTTGTGCATACCATAAAAGCTCTACTGACGAGTCCCGGATACCCCTTGAGTGTGCTGATCACGCGTCCGCCCAGTGTTGTCAGACCTCCAAGAGACCTTACCTCGATGGAACACGGGCCACGCTCCGGCTCACCTCCATCTGAAATGCTCCTTGTGGGCAGTTCTATCAGCAAACCGCCCCTGCCGGGCGTCACTGACATACCATGCGTTTCTTGGCGAAGTGTCGCCCCCTTTGCGCTCACCGGCGTGATGCGTGGCGGAAACTGAGAGCCATTCGCATTCGCACCTGGCATGCGCCAAACCACCGCACGCATACCATTGGGAAGCAAAGACTCGGGGCGAGTCGGGAGCGGGTGTCCACCGTCGATAGACACCGCCGCCACATCACTCGTCGTCAATGCAATACCTCCCACTTCGGATGGCGAGCCGCCTCCGTGAAGTCTTTCCGCAATGATCGGAAAACCCGCTCGTGTTGCGCCGCACCCCTCGGATTCGACACCTTCCCGAACCGTCAAAAGGCACCAGCCTGCCTCGCCTGCGTTGAGCGGCGGGAGTAGTGCAACCGCTTCGTTCCGTGCACTAGCTGTAGCCGTTGCAAGAGTCGCTGTCGCGCATGCTCCTAGCCCCAGAGCTGCTGCCATCGCTAGCGCTGCGCTGGCGACATGGCGCCGCACTTGCCACCGCGTTCTGCTTGATGGACTTCTGTACATGGGCTTTGTTAGAAACGCCATCTAAGGGTCTGGTGTCGGAGTCCCCGGGCCTCCAGTCGGGTCTTCATATCCAGGAGGGCACTTTTCAGTGTGTCCATCTAGGGCATCCCCAGTCCAATTCGTTTCGCCGTTCCATGCGTCCCAGGTACGGCCATAAACCCATGCCTGGTAGGTCGCGCCTTCGAAGCAGCCTTCGCCATACGCAAATTCGCCCCCGGTCGGCCCGAGCAACCCAGGATACGGAAATGTGTGCTTCTTAAAGAATTCTACAACGTAGTCACCATTGACAATTCGCAGCAGTGCGATCTGAATTTCAATGTCAGGCGGCGCAATCCCACACTTCCAATGCCCGTGAACAGCCAAATAGTTGTTGAGATGAATTCCGTGACCCCAACTCACCCACACTTCGCATCTCCACGGGTTCAGGCCATGCGACGGGTCGAGGCCGCACGATTCCGTTTCTTCGTCGCACGACGCCGCGGGCACCGCCCCAGGTGGGTCTTGGGCTAGTTGTTGTGCGTGCTTTGCCTGCTGGTATTCGGCGACGCGCAGGGCGCCGGAGATTGCTCCCCATTCCACGGTGTCTTCTTCTCTGACGTACGCGTTGACGGCGTTGAGTGGCTGTGGTGCTTCGATTTCTTCGGTTTGTAGTGGTCGGCCGGTTTGGGGTACGTAGGTGCTGCCGTCTTGGGTGATGGTGCCGGAGGGTAGTTCGCTGGCGAGTCCGGTCGCGCCGAGCCAGGCGTATTTGGGTGGTGCTGATTTTGTGGTTGGTACGCCGTACTCGGTGCTGTTGTACGTTTTCAAGAGTTTTGTTTCTGTTTCGCTGATGCTGGCTTCGCCTACGACGTTGCCTTGGAGGTCGTGTAGTAGTAGGACGGGTGCGGTGCTGTTTGTTTGGGTGGCGGTGAGAGTGCCGTCGATGCCGGGGATGTTGCGGGTCCATTTGCCGGTGGTGGGTTCGAGGGTCCATGCTAGCGTGTTGCCGGGTCCGTCGTAGTGGCTGATGACCTTGGTCGTTTCGGCGCCGCTGCTGGTGATCGTTTCGCGTGTGCGGTCTTCGGGATCGGTGAGGTATTCGATGGTCGTGCCGTTTTGGGTTTGCTTGTAGAGCTGGCTATCGACGTAGAAGCTGCTGGTGAGCGCTGTGCCGCCTGCGTCGCTGGCGGGTAGCGTGGTCGTGTCGCCGAAGGGATCGTAGCCGACGCCTGGGTCGGTGAGGTGGTTGGCGGTGTCGTAGGTGTGCCATTCTGTGGTTCCGCCTTCGCTGGCGCATTTGCCTTCGGCCGCGGGTTCGCGGCTGGTGAGCGTCGTCCGGTTGCTTTCTTCGTCGTGGCTGTAGATGCGGGTTTTGCAGCCTTCGCCTGTGGGTTCTTCCTGGACCTGGTTGAGCCAGCCGGCGGTGGCGTAGTTGTAGGTCTCTTTGGAGAGGCTGCTGGCTTGTGTGATGGTTTCTCCGTGGATGGAGGGCACGATTTCGTCGCTGAACCAGACGCATTTTTCGGTGCAGTGCGTTTCCTTTTTGTATTCGACGCCGGTGTCCTGGCCCGCGGGGTTGATGGTGTAGGTGGCGGTCATGCCGTTGGGATAGTTCTCTTTCGCGATTTTGCCGCCGATGGTGTAGCTGGCGGTGAAGGTCTCGGCCGCCGAGTCTTCGAGCTTGGTGAGGTCGCCGGTTGCTTCGTCGTAGTGGTACTTCTGCCAACCTTCGTAGCCGTCTTTTTTGGCGGCTTCTTCGGAGCCGTCGGTGAGTTCGGTAACGCGCCCGTCGATGTCGCGCTTGTATGTGGCGGTGTTGCCGTCGGCGTCTGTGTAGCGTTCGAGCTCACCAAGGGCGTTCTCTACGCTCGTGGTCGTCTCCGTTTTTTCGCCGACGGTGGTGCTTTGGGTTTCGAGCGAGCCGTTGTGTTCGTTGTATTTGTCTACGACCTTCGGGAGGGCCTGGCTAGCGCCTGATTTTTCTTCGTGTTCGGTGCTTGATTTCTCTTGGGTTTCGAGCGGTCGCCCGGATTCTTCGAACGTCGTGCTCCTCGTGCGTTCTGTGCTCCCGAACTTTTCGGCGATGGTTGCTGGCTGGTCCCACATGTTGTAGGTGGTGTCGGTGATGGGTAGCTGCGGGACGTTTTCTCCGGGTTGCGCGACGGGTTCGGTTTGGCAAGGCAGGTCGACCCATTCGGGGTGGTTGCGGCAAGTCGAAACCGACGCTTCTTCTTTGGCGGTGTAGTAGATGGTCTTGGTGTCGTGTGCGCCTTCGTTGCCGGTGATCGTGGGCACCCACTCCTCGACGCGGTGGTTGAGGTCATCGACCTGGTAGATATCGCCGGAGGAGTTGATGGCGCTGCCCTCCGGAAAGTCGAATTGGCCGGGGCCGCTCCCGGGCGAGCCGAACTGGGCTAGATAGGTCCCGGATTGCGTGAACTCCTCGATCCGGTTGTTGCCCGAGTCGGTGACGTACAGGTCGCCGGCTCCTCCCGCCACGATCCCGATAGGAAACCCGAAATCTCCGTTGCCTGCCCCGAAGGCACCGAACTTGCCGGCGTATTCGCTTTTTTCGTTGATCTCCTGTACGCGATTGTTGCCGGTGTCGACGACGTAGAGGGTGCTGCCGGAGAATGTCAGGCCCCATATGCTCGCGAACTCCCCGTTGCCGGAGCCTTTGATACCGGCTTGGCAGGTCGTTGTGCAGACCTCGTATTCGGATTTCCCGTTGCTGACCCCCCAGCCGATGGCCTCGATGAAGGTTCCCGAGGAGCTGAACTCTTGAAGGCGGCGGTTCAGGGAGTCGCCGACCCATACGTCTTTGCTCGGGCTAACCGCGATCGCGAGAGGCGTTTTGAACTGGCTCTTTTCTGTGCCTTCGCTGCCCCATTGTGTTACGTATTCGTTTTTTTCGTTCATCACCTCTACGCGGCTGTTGCCGGTATCAACGACATATATGTCGCCGCCGGCGATCGCGATGCCAGTGGGTTCATCGAACTGGCCTTTTCCGGAGCCTACGAGTCCGGCTTTGCAGCCGCTCGTGCAGATTTGGTATTCGGCTTTGCCGTTGCTGACCCCCCAGCCGATCGTCTCCATGAACGCCCCTGATGCGGAGAACTCCGATACCCGGTTGCTTCCGTACTCTGGGACCCATACGTCGCCGTGAGCGTCGATCGCGTCATAGGCTGGCGCTTCGAGCTGCCCCGCCCCCGTACCTTTCGAGCCGAACTGTGCCGCGTAGGCCGGCGGCACGCTCGCGTCCTTGCCCGCAGCCGCCGGTGACTGGCTTTCAATGATGTCCCCTGTCGCTTTTTCGTACTTCACGGTGCTTGTGAGGTTGAGTCCGCCGGGGTCGGTCGTGACGGACGTCGGTTTGCGTAGTTCCCAGCCGAGGTTGCTTTGGCCGCTGTAGGACGTCGTGGCCGTGCGCTGGTCGAATTCTTCTTTTGAAGGTGTTTCGGCGCCGTCGACTACCTTCGTGACGAGCTCGTGGGGTTCGCCTTCGGGCGCGCCTTCGTCATAGAAGTATTTCACGTGGTTACGCGCGAGCGTTTTTTCGTTGGCTTCGCTCTTGCCTTTCGCGAGCTTGACGGTGTGCTGCGGCCCCCACGTGTCCGTGAGCTCCCCTTTTTCGTTGTAGGCGCTTTTCGTGTCGAGCAGTTCTGAGGCCGCCGCCGGGTTCGATTCTTTCAGCGCCGTCGCACGGTTTTCAGCGCTGAGGCTCCGCACGACCTCGTTTTCGCCGTTGAATTCGCTCGTGCTGATCGCGCCGGGACTCGTGTCGCCGGTCGGGCTGGCGACGTTGACCGTCCGCATCTGTTCGTCCTGGTAGTAGATCGTCGCCCGGTTATAGTTCGCGGCGGGCCACCCCATCGGCTCATCGGCCGGGAAGATCGCGGCTCCTTCCACAGGGTCGTCTTTCTGCGCCCATTTCGCGACTTCCCCGCTCGTCATGCTCTGTAGCCCGCTCCCCGACAGCGGGACGTTGTACTCGATCGTCGAGACCGGGTTTTCCGTCAACGCGGGCGGCGTCGGGATGGGGTCGCTCGTTGAATAGCTGGCTTTCCAAACCTTCACCGAGCGAAGGGTTTGGTCGGTGACATACACCGTGCCTGCCGCTCCCACGGCGATCCCGGCTGGCATGGAAAAGGCGCCTTCGCCGCTGCTGGCGCCGAACTTTTCCAGGAACGAGCCGGCCTGGTTGAACTCCTCGACCCGCTTGTTCCCGGCGTCGACGACGTAGATGTCGTCGCCTACAGGTTCGCAAGCGACCTGCCTCGGTTCCTCGAACTGGCCGTTGCCGGTGCCTTTGCCGCCGAACGTGGCGATATAACCGCCTCCGTCAGCGTACTCGATCAGCGTGTCTGCCGCCTCATCGGTGACCCAGAGCATCCCGCCGCATTCCGCCACACCAACCGGTGCTTCCAGCGGCTTTTGTTCCCCTCTGCTGTTCCGTTCGCCGTTGTTGGTGATACTTGCGAGATACGTCCCAACGGCCGAGAACTCGTCGACGCGTTTGTTCCCCTTGTCAGCGACCCATACGTTGCCGTGCGAGTCGATCGCGACCTGGGCCGGTTCTTTGAGTTTGCCCAGGCCGGTGCCTTCACCGCTGAAGGATCGGATCAGGGCACCCGTCGAGGGCGATATCTCGTCGATGCGGCCGTGGCCACGATTCGTCACGTAGATATAGCCATTCGTCGGACTGAAAGCTACCCCGACCGGTTCGAGCATCGAGTCGGGGCTATACGCGTGCAGGAACGCACCGGTCGGCGAGAACTCGACGACGCGATTGCTCGTCCAGTCTGCGACCCAGCGGTTGCCTTCCGAATCGACCGCGACGGCGGCTGGATCAGCTAGCTTTTCGCTTTCTGATCCCGACGAGCCGAACGTGCTCGAGTACGTCGGCGCGGGCATCGCTACGGCTTTGCTCGCGGCGCTCGCCACCGCTACCGCCCCCCACGAGCCGTCCGCGGTGACCTGCGCCACGAGCGTATAGCCAGCGTCACGAACCTGCGGCGTATAGGTCTGGTTCACGGCCCCGGGGATCACGACACATTCGGCGCCCGAGGAGTTGCAGTCCTCCCATTTGTACCCATACAACACCGACGAGGTAGACCAGCTCCCGTTCGTAACCGACAACGTCGTCCCGATCACCGGGCTCGTCGTCGACAACGTCGGCACGGCCGTGTTTTTCAGCACTTCGCCATTCCACGAGCTGTTTTTCACGCCCAGCCGGCCCACCGACAGCAGTCGCCCCGACGTTGTGTCCTGCGCTGTCGTGCCATAGTGCATCAGCCACGGCTCCTGGCCAGACGGCGTGACCGCCGTCACCTGGTTTTCGCTGTTATACCCGTAGATCGTCTTCAACGCTGGTTTGATGCTCGGGTTCCACTCCGCCCGCAGCCGCCCCTGCTTGTCATACAGGTAGGCGGCCACCGGCACTTCCCCGATTTTTTTCGTGGCCGGGTTATACGCGATCGCGATGACTTCCTTCAGCCGGTGTGTATAGCCTTTCCATTCACTTTCGGCTTCCCCTGTCGCCGTCGTCGTTTCGTCATAGACAAATTCAAGCGCCCGACAGCCAGCGTTCCAGTGTCCTTTCGAGCATTCGACGTTCGGATGCGGCGCGACCTCCAGGATCGGCTGGATAACCCACTTCCCCGCACTGACTTCGACCGACCTGTATTCATCGGTCGTTGTATTCGTCGCGGTCGGCCCCTTGGACACGACAGGCATCCACGACCTCGTGTGTTCGGGGAGCTCGAACACGGTCGTCGTGTCTTCCTTGGCATCTTTGAAGAGGTACGCAGGCTTTCCTGATGATTCGTAGTTCGGTTCGTACTTCAGTTCGAGGTTGGAGTCACCCTCGGGCGCTTCATAGCCACCACCGCTTTTCGCCTTGAAGTACGTGAGTCCCGTCGGCCCGATGACCATTACGCTGCCTTCGGGAAGCACTTCGAGGCTGGCCAGGCTTCCGAGGCCCGCGTTCCACGGCGCCCCGAACGGGCCTTCTTCGCCCTCCTTGAGGTTCCGAGAATCATAGTGACGCGATAGCGTAAGCGAGCCCAGACCGCCACTCAGGTTCACATCGGAGGCTTCGAGCGCGAAGTCCCCCGACTCCGGGTTCACCGAGCCAGGGCCAGCAGCGACTGGGCTTGCCGCATACACATTCAACGTGTATTCAGCGTATTCGAGCGTGCCGGTGTTGCTTTCGGCCAGCACCGTCAAGGGATGCGCTCCCACCCCGAATTCCGCTCCTTTCAACTGCCACTTCGCGCCGGCGACGCAAGGTCCTGGTGCGCACGCACCCCCTCCTTGGCCAATTTCTCTGCCGTCAATGTAGAGCCGGATTTCTTTGATGCCCGAACTAGGCGTCGTACCTTCCCCCTCGCTCGCTTCGGCCTCGAGCTGCGCCGCGCCTTCGCCGAGCGTCAGTTCCTTGCCTTCCGTGCCTTTCGCAGGCAGACCGCTAACCGTGATGCCATGCGGGCGCTTGTCGTCGACTTTTATGGTGGTTTCGCCTTCCCCGTGTTCTGATGACCACGTATAGGGCTCCGGGCTTCTCGCGCTAACCCGTATTTTGGCTTCAGGTTCGGGCAACGGCTTCGCGCCATTTTCCGTCAGCATTTTATAGGTGAGGACTTCGTGCTGTGTTTCTTCGCACTGGACTCCCGCACAGCCACTTGTTTCCTGGTAGTTCTTGTCACGAACCTTTTCCCAGATGCCTGACCGATCCACTTCGACCACCGCTTCGGCGACGCCAAGCCCACCATCCGTGGACTTGTATTCCAGCTTGCCACGCGGGCCGAGCCATGACCCGCCATTTGCGAGGACATTCGGTTCGTTTTCGATCTCGCTTGCCCCCGTGTTATACGAGACGGTCGAGTGATCTCCCTTTTCCTCGCCGATCTCCGTCGAGACCTGCCCGACGTGCAGGTAGAACTGTTCACTTGTCGAGCCTTCTTCCGTCGTAGTGATCTCGACAAGCGCCTGGTTACCGTTGGACGCGTCTTCGGGTGAAGCGCATCCACCCGCACCACACACAGTGGCTTCCGTAGCATACGGGCTACCAGTCAGATAAGTCCTGTTTTCCGTGCCTTCCGGATTTTTGTAGGTTTCGATATACGACAGCAGCCACCCCGGGGTGTCACGCGCTTTGCCTTCTGGCGAACTCCACGGGTAAAGTTCGACTTTGTCCACATAAACCTCGTATATTTTTGTGTACCCTTTCGTTTTCTCGGTGAAGTAGGCGTAGTCGTTGCCCGCGAAGTCGTTCGTCGGCCCGTGCTGCATCCGCAGTTCAGAGCCAGCGATTTCGTGCGACCAGTAGTTCCATTCATGGAACCCCCAGTTTGCCGCCACGACATTCGACCACACCTCCCAGAATTCCGGGTCCACCAAGATCGGATACTGATAGCTCCCTTCCCCGTGCTTCACGCTCACGACCAGCATGTCGCCCGACACCGACATGCTCACCGGGACCGCCGTACCCGCAGCGTCGCTAGCAACCGGCGGCCTGATCACCGCGACCGCCGCACCTTCCTCCACCACTTCAGCCCCCACGCCACCAGGCGAGGCGACCAAACGAGCACCCTGCGGCAACCCGACCTCGTAGTAGAGAACTTCCGGGCTGGCGATTGACCGCAACACCGTACTGGCGTCCAGACCCAACGACGAAGGCTTCAGCAGAGTATCAGTATCCGTCTGCGTATTAGCGAAAAACACGCCCGCGCCATCCACCACGCCTTCCGAGCCCCCCAACGGCACACCATGTTCATCCACAGGCGTGATCGAGACCCCCAAGTTCGACACCTGAGCCCCTTCAGCCAAACGCTTCGGGATTCGCACCCCCACCACCGGGTTCTGCGCTTCAAAACCCCCACCCGCTTCCCGCAACGCGAGATTCACAGCCGCCCAATGACCACCACCAGAAGAGACCGCCAACGGCGCCGTCGACTCCACCAAATCCACATACCCCGACCCAGCTTCAACCTGCTCGACATTCGCGCTCTCAAACCCCAACGCCCGCTCCCCCGCCGCGAGCGGCGGCGGCCCCCCATCCTGCTCGCCCACCACAGCCGGGAACGCTTCACCCAGTGTCTGCGCCGCCTGCGCCTCATCCTCACCCTCAAACCGCGTTTGCGACCCTTCCCGCGACACGACCGCCCCCGGGTTCACCCGCGACGCTTCAGCCGCCGCCTGCTGACCCGCGCCTTCATCCAAGGACAGTTCGCCCCCAGCCCCCACCGGGCTCGTAATCGGACTCGCCGGCGCCCCGCCGGCTAGACTCGCCGCCTCCGCGCTACACGCCAGCCCGCAAGCCAAACCAGCGAAGCACAGAAAACAGACGCCAAGTCGCGCCAGGCCGCTGCGCGCCGCCCGCAGATCGGCACTCCAGCTCGAAACCCCAGCCAAGGTAGGCCAACAGCCGGCTAGCCCGACAGCCGAGAGCAAACAAGCCAGAAATCGTCGAACAGCAAGCTGCATAGCGCCCCCAATACACGCGAACCCAGATCCAAGCCCGAGTCGCTCAGTCAGAACAATTGCGCGAACCCTAACGCCCCTACGCAGGTCTGTCTATACGTGGTTCAGACCGAGTACCACGTATGAAACTAAGACTCATATGACGAGGCGACTGTCTAGTCCCTGGAGAGCAGATGCCGCTCAACGTGACACGGGCATGCCGATAAGCTCGCGCTTGTCTCGAACATGCAGCTTCCTGCGAATGCTGGCAGCGTGCATTTCCGCCGTGCGAACCGCGATGCCTAGCTCGCCGGCGATCTCCTGGTACAGCGCGCCTTTGACTAGAAGCACAAGAACTTCCCTCTCGCGATCAGTAAGCGACTCGGCGTCCGCAGGATATCGGCGCTCCACGCGCTCACCAGTGGCAGACGCGAAGAACCGATCGCCCCGCGCCGTGACATGAATCATGGCACGCACGTCGATCTCGGGAGCATTCCGGGCGACACAGTTAGCGCCAGCGGCGAGCAACCCCATACCATGCTCTCGCGTCGGGTCATAAGCGAGGACGAGTATTCTTGTCTGCGGGCGAACGGATCGCAAACGCTCGACTAAAGGCCGATCAGCGGTCTCGCCGAGAATCGCGACCTGCGGCCCCCACCGCACAAGCGCATCTTCAAGCACCGCACTCGTAAGGCCGGACGCCAGGATACGTACTCGCCGATCGTCCCTCAAGAGCGTGGTCACGCCGACGGCGACAACGGCGTCGAGTAGCCCCAAAACCACAGTCACGCCCTCCGCACGCCAACCGCTCGCACTCACGCTGGCCGGCTGCTCGAGCGCACCCCGAGACGCCGGCGACACGCCGCTGCGATCCGGCAATCGGCGCCCGCCAACCGAGCCACTCATGCGGGCCACTGCGTCATCCGCAGGACGCCCGCGCGCCCCACGCTCCAGGCCCAAAGTGGCCACCAGAACGCGTCGATCACAGTGCGACCCCGGCCAACGTCTCGCCCGCGATAGCGATTGACAGCTCGCCGAGGGCCGGAAACCCGGCGTAGCGAAACGTGCTCGCCGGAGAGCTGCGCGTGCTCTTCGAGGACGCATCACCTTCGCGGCACCCCGTTGACCGGCAGCCCGAGGCGATGGAGTCGATTACACGCGGCGGTGCCGCTGAAGCCGATTTCGGCGGCGAGCTGGTGGATCGAGGCTCTGGCGAGGTGGGCGGCGTGGATCGCTCGGGCTTGCTCGTCGCTCAGCGCGCGACGATGCCGTTTGGGTAGGCCGGCGGCGAACAGGCTGGCGAGGATGTTGTGGACCTGCGCACCGGTGAGATTCGGCTCAGCACCGATTTCCTGGCGGGACTTGTCTTCTCGGTAGAGTCGCTCGACGGCTGGGGCGACCTCGTGCCGCGTGCGTTCGCGGCCCTCTACCCACGAGTCGGGATGGGAGCAGAGCAGCCCGCGGCGCGAGCCCAGCGCGCCCTCGCGAGTGAGCTTGCTGACCTGACCCTCGAGCACGGTCAACGAGACACCCAGCCTGGCCGCGATCTCGGCGTTCGGAAGGCCCTCTCGACGCATCGCGTGGCTCAAGCGGTAGCTTGAGGCGGTGCATGCGCGTCCAGACGCTCGCGGATCCGTTTGGGGAAGAGGACTAGCGATCTCCTCGCCTCTCAATGACAGCCCCGTCAATTCACCGGCCCGATCGTCCACAACGCAACCAGGCGAGCCGCGAAGTAAGCCAGAATCATCACCGTTCCGACGCTCACCAAATACAGAGCGCCGGAGCAGAGAACTTCGCGAATCACAAGGCTCGCCCCGAACTCCCGCTTGACACCCTTGCGCAGATAGCGCACCAGATGCCCAGGGATGATCCTCGCCTGACCAGGATTCACCGCGTTCCTCCTGGGTCGCCCCGTCGGCAGTCGGCTGGCCGTCGAGCGGCCCGTGGCCGGGCCTCTACGGGAAGCGGGAGATCGTCGAGGAGCTCGCCAGCCGTTACCCCGAGCCCCCGGCAAAGCCTCAGCACAATCGACAGACGCGGGTCAGTGAGCTCGCTGCTCAAACGCTGGAGCGTCCACACCGAGACACCCGACACGTCCGCGAGACGCTCACGACTCAGCGCTCGCGGCTTTCGCAACTCGTCAACGCTCGCCATCAGCAGCGCCGTGATCACACGCTGCTCGGCGTGCGCTCGTGACCGCGCCGGGTCCCGTGGCGGCTTCTCGCGTCCCAGCGGCAGCTCCAGCTTGCGCATTCGCCGTCGGGCCGCAGAGCCTGTGAAGCCGATCGCTTCGACGAGCTTGTCGATCGACCCGTCCCCCCGGACATACGCAGCGTGGATCGCCCGGACCTTCTCGTCGCTCAGCCTGCGCCGCTCGAGCTTGGGCATCCCTTCTGCGAACAGTTCGCTGAGAATCTTGTGGGCCTGTGCCTTGGTCAGGTTGAGCGCGTCGCCGATATCGGCGGTCCGCTTTCCCTGCATGTAGAGCTGCGCGACGTCGCCCGCAAGCTCCGCACGCGTTCGCTGGTCAGTCCACACAGCTAGTCCCGACACGACACATCCTGGCCAGTGCCAGCGGAGCCATTCGCCCCGAGCGCCTGCCGAGGCACGACACGCGCGCCGCGCAGAAACGCGCTACGCAACCTGACGTTCCCAGGCGTGCTCGCCCTGTCACGCGAGCGACAGCGTTGCTTTGCGACGTCAGAGCTGTCGCCCGTGGTTACGTCACTTGCAAGCTCGCCGATAATCGCGAGCAGTCCCTCTCCAACAAGTCGAAAGTCAGGCCAAACAACGAGCCCCACCGCCGTGCCTCCAAGTCCGTGTTGGTCCGAGCGCATAGGACCGTCAGCCGGAGCTGGTGCTCGCGGCGGTCGTGATGCTTGCGCTTGGGTCATGCTCCGGGGCGTCTGCTCGCTCTGCCACGCTTGCGAGGAGGCGGGTAGTAGCCGGTGAGCTGGTTGGCTGTGACGCCGAGCGCCTGGCACAGGCTGCGGATGAGAGCCAGCCCCGGCTCGATACGCCCGAGTTCGGTGTTCACGATGATCGTAAGCGGCACCCCACAGCGCTCGGCGAGCTCCGTCGCAGGCACTCTTGCCGCCCGACGGTGCCTGCGAACACTCTGGCCGAACGCGCGCAACAGCCTCGCCAGCTCCTCATCCTCTGGGCGTACCAGCTCGAACAGCTCCCCCCGGGAGGGACGCAGCGCACGCGCGAGTAGAAGCGCACTCGACACGCGCGGCTCCTGCACTTCGCGCTCGATCCGCGCGACCGTCCCGATCGAAAGACCACACTCACGCGCGAGACGCGCCATCGACCAGGCCCGAGCCTGCCGCAGCTCCCGCAACCATCCACCAAAACCGCTCCCCGAGACCCCGCACCCCACCCCGCTCGCCGCATGCTCGACGAGACAGCCATCGGATACGCCCGGCCAGCCGTTCTGCTGGCATGAGCGCATCAGCGCCCCGTCGCCTTCAGCCACCAGATGACCTGAGCGGCGCTTCGCTGCGGACTCTCGACCGGGAAAAACGCCTTCACGACGATGCTAAGCGCGCGCATCAGCACGAACAGTGTCCCCAGGCGCGGCCCTTGACCGGCGAGCTGTCCTGGGGACAGGCGTGCGGACCGGCGGTGCCTACGAACGCTCTTGCCGAACGCGCGCGAGAGCATCGCCCGCTCGTCATCGTGCGGGCGTATCAGCTCTAGCAGCTCGCTCTCAGAAGGACCCAGCGCACGTATCAGCAGCATCGCGCTCAACGCACGTGGCGTCTGCACTTCCCGCTCGATCCGCGAGACAGTCAGCGTCGTAAGCCCGCACTCACGCGCAAGATGCGCCGCCGACCAACCCCGGACCTCGCGAGCCTCACGCAACCACCCACCAAAGCCCTTCTCAAGGCGCCCACGGCCCAGCCCAGTAGCTGTGCTTGAAACAGCGCGGCCGTTGGACGGCCCCGGCGGCTCGCGGTGTTGAGATGCGCGCATCAGCGGCCAGCCACCTTCAGCCACGAGACCACCTGGGCTGCGCTGCGCTGCGGGCTGTCGCCCGGGAAGAACACCCGCTCAACGCTCCCCCCGCGGGTGAGCAGGATCAGCCGCTCGTAGCAGCACACGCCATCGTGGATGTAGCTCGGCAGGCCGAGTGCTCCGGCGAGCACCAGGCAAGGGTCGCTCCACAGCTCGTGATAGATGCGATGGCTGACAACCCGCAAAAGCTGTGAGTGGTGGGGCTCACTGCTGAGCCCCACCACCCGCAGTGCGTGCGCTGCCAGATCCTCTGCGCGACGGTTAAACGCCGCATGCTGCGCAGCGGCCGCAGCCGCCACGCCCGGCGGATCGGGCACACCTGGGTAGGTGTAGATCACCAGCGGCCGCTCAGCAACCAGCGCCAGTCGCACCTGCTCGCCCATGTGTGTCGTGAACTTCACATCCGGCAACACACGACCCACAGGACCCTCGCCCTCGGCCTGCCGGTCACGCCCGTCCGCTAGCGCGCTACCCGGCAGCCCAAGCGCCAGCCCGAGCGTAGGACGCAACACCACCCGAGCAGGCAAACGGGGACGCGAGCCTCTACCAGATACATGCCTCACCTGCTCACCTGCGCGTTGGTTCTGGGTGGCTGTTGGGCCGTGCGTACGCGCGTGAGCGCGGGTCCTGGCTGAGCAGGCCGACGGCGGTGAAGGCGCTGAGGATGCGGTGAGCGTTGCTGTGCACGAGCCCGACGTCTTGCGCGACTTCCTTGACCGACCGCTTGCTCCCGTCGGCCGGGAGCGCGGCGAGCACGAGCAGCGAACGCAGCGTCGGACTCGAATACCTGCGATCCTCCAGCAGCGGCGCGACGATTCTTTGCAGCTGCTCGAACTCGCCGAGTCCCGAGAGCATTCCTTCCAACTCGGGCCGGCCGGTGCTGCTTCGCAGTACCTCACGGACCTGCCCGTCGGTGAGCGAAAGCCAGACCACCCGCTCACCGCCGGCCACTATCCCAGCTCCCTTTATCACCGCCACCGGGCGGCAGCGGGTGTGGTGTGCTGGTCGGTCTTAGTGCGAGTGCGTAGCGGCGCGTCTGCGGGTCGCGTCTGAGCACCCCGGCCGCCTCCAGTGTCGACACGTACCGGTGGGCGGTGCTCGTGTTGAGCCCGAGCAGCCGAGCGAGCTCCACCACCCCGATCAAGGCGCCACCGGGTGGCATCGCGGCGATCACCAAGAGGCCCGTCAACAGCGAGCGCGACAGGCGTCTGTCGTCCAGCCCGCGGACTCTGGCCGCCAACCTTTCCGCGTCGCCGGCCATTCCAGCCAGCACGACTACGAAAGTGCTAGCGCCCGCCGCCTCCCGTACGACGCTCTGCACCTGCGCCTGAGACAGGCGGATGGACATCGGGTCGGCTCCCCGCTGGTTCGGGCGCGTGGGTGCGCTGGTCGCGTTCCCGACGCGCTCGGAGAGCGGGCGGGCTGCGCCTTGGCGGGTCCTCGTCGGGGGCATGCGGGACATCGTGGAGCGCTTTGTGGCTCTTGCCTAGGCATGCTTTTAGTGTTCTATGTTTTGAGTAGTCAATAAGAAACAGAAATGTGGGTTTTCCGTGGGCGCGAATTCGACTAGGCTTTGCCTGTGATGGCGGCGGGTGCGGCGAGCAGTCGAGGGACACGGGCGATGACTTCGCCTGTCAACTGGGCACTGCTGGGGCTCGTTATCAGCCGCTCGGGCTATGCGCTTGAGCTTGCTCGCCGTTTCGAGCGAACCTACGGCGAGGTCCGGCCGTTGAGCGGCGAGTCGCATGTGTATTCGGTGCTGGACACGCTAAAGGCCCGGGGGCTCGTGGAGATCGTGCCCGGCGTGCAGAGCGCGCGTCAGCCCAAGCCGCACTATCGAGCGACAGCGCTCGGGGTCCGTAGCTATGAAGACTGGCTGGTTGAGCAGGTCGATGCCGAACGTCGAAGCGCGGAGTTTTGGGTGCGCCAGCTGGCGGTGTTCGCCGATGATCCTGATGCGGCGCTGCGCGTGATCGACCGCTTCGAGCACGAGTATCTGAAGAGATCCGGGCAGGTCGGGCGCCCTCTGGCGACGGGGCCTGTCGATGCTCGCTCCGAGCTGATTGACGGGCTGGTCGCTGAGCAGCACCGGATCGCGGTGGGAGGGATGCTGTCGTGGCTGCGGGTCGCGCGTGAACGATTCGAGGCGGTCCCAACGAGGCCGAGGCGAACGTGAGGCTCCTTGAGCTTGAGCGGGTAGGCAAGCGCTACCGGCACGGTTCGCGGGTGGCGCTGGCGGACGTCTCGCTGGTGATAGAAGCGGGCGAGATGGTCGTGGTGTGGGGCGAGCGGCGTTCCGGGCGCTCGACGCTGCTGCGCGTGGCAGCGGGCATCGAGCCACCCGATTCCGGGGTCGTGCGGTTCGCGGGACGCGATCTCGCTCGCGCTGGTGGCCAGGCGCTGGCAAACGGGATCGGCTATTGCCGCCGGGTGTTTCGTGTCTCGGCCGGGCAGACCGTGCTCGAGCATCTGCTCGCGGCCCATTTCGCGCGGCGGGTACCACGGGCGACGGCACTGCATCGCAGCTGGCAGGCATTGCAGCGTGTGGAGGCGGAGCATTGTGCGTCGCTGAGGGCGAGCGAACTGAGCCGCGATGAGGTTGTGCGGGTAGCGATCGCTCGGGGGCTGGGCTGCGGGCCGCGGCTGCTTGTGATCGACGAGCCGACAATTGGCGTAGAGCTTGCTGAGCGCGATCGGATTCTCTTCTTGCTGCGCTCGCTCGCTGATGAGGGTATCGCCGTGCTGACGAGCGCCGGTGAGGGCACGGGGCTGTTGGGGGCGGACCGGGTGCTCTCGCTCGGGAATGGCAGGCTGCGTGGGGAGCTGATGCCGGAGCTCGCGCCGGTGACAGAGCTCAGCCGCCATCGGCGGATGAGCGGCTAGCGTGGCGGTGCCCGCGCAGAGTGGCCTGCTCGAGCTGGAGGGCGTGGTCAAGCATTACCACGCCCTGGGGGAGCGGGTACATGCCGTTGATGGCGTGAGCGCCTCGGTGAGCCCGGGAGAGCTGGTCGCGGTGTGTGGGCCGAGTGGGTCTGGCAAGACGACGCTGTTGTTGTTGATTGCCGCGTTGCTCCAGCCTGACGCGGGCACGATCCGCTATCGCGGTCGAGACCTGTCATCGCTTTCTGATCGCGAGGCGAGCGAGTACCTGCTGTGGGACGTCGGATTTGTCTTTCAGAACTTTCATCTGATGCGCAGGGTTTCGGCTGTCGAGAATGCGGCACGCAAGCTGATCCTCGCTGGTGTTGGTATGCGCGAGGCGCGGGAGCGCGCGATCCCGTGGCTGGAGCGCGTTGGTCTCGGCGATCGTTTGCTGCGTACTCCTGAGCAGCTCTCGGGTGGGGAGCGCCAGCGCATCGCGATTGCTCGCGCGCTTGCGGGCGAGCCGGGGTTGATTCTCGCTGACGAGCCGACCGGGAGTCTCGATAGCACCCGTAGCCAGGAGATCGTCGAGCTATTGCGCTCGATCGCGCGTGAGCGTGACGCGTGCGTGTTGCTCGTCACGCACGATCAGCAAGCAGCAGGGATCGCCGACCGTTGCTACACGCTGCGCGATGGGCGCCTGATCGAAGGCCGCGAGGGAGCGGCGGCGCCACTCGACCCGCGGACACGGTCAGCGGCAGTGTCGGGGTAGAGCGGTTGCCTCGTCGCGGCCTTCTGGGTTCACGGGGTTTGCTGAGCACGCGCGCCCTGGTGTACTTCTACGCTCGGCGGCTGCGCGTGCACGCCATGCAGGAGCTACTCGCGGGGCTCGGCGTCGCGATCGCGGTCGCGCTCGTGTTCGCGGTCACGGTCGCCAACAGCAGCATCACGACCTCGGCGAGCGATGTAGTGCACGCGGTCATCGGCCCAGCGAACCTGCAGCTTCACGCCCGCGACCCGGACGGGTTCGACGAAGCGCTGCTCGGTCGCGTCGAACACCTACCCGGGGTCGAGCACGCCGCTCCATTGCTCGAACAGACCGCGACGGTTATTGGCCCCCACGGCCGACACGCGACCGTGCAGGTCGCTGGTACCGATGTCAGTCTCGCGCTGCTCGACGGGCTCGCCGAAACGCTGCCTATCGGCGCGCTATCGCCCGGAGGGATCGGTCTGAGCAAGACGAGCGCTCGCGCGCTCGAACTGCCCGGCTTCAACCCGCGGGTAAGGCGCGTCACCGTCTCGCTCGCGCTACGCGGACGGGCTAGCCCACTGCGCGTTTCTGCGGTACTTGGCCCCGAAACGGCTGGCGCGCTCGCGCAGGCGCAGGTAGCGGTGATGCCCCTGGGCCGATTGCAGCAACTTGCTGGGCTACAGGGCCACGTCTCGCGCATCCTCGTTCAGACAACACCAGGACGGCAAGGCTTGGTGCGCGGTGAGCTCGAAAGGGTGGCGGCGGGTCGTCTGACGGTCGCGCCAGCCGACCAGGACATCTCGCTGCTGGCCGAGGCGCTGCGTCCGAGCAACCAGGCGAGCGCGCTGTTCGCGGGTTTGAGCGCGTTGCTCGGCTTCCTGTTCGCTTTCAACGCGATGCTTTTGACGGTCCCCGAGCGACGCGCCGCTGTCGCCGATCTACGCCTCGACGGCATGACGCGCGCGGCGATCGTCCAGATGGTCACCTTCCAGGCACTTTGCCTGGGGGTCGCAGCCTCGCTGGTGGGGCTGCTCATAGGCGAGGGCCTTTCGAGCGGGCTCTTCCACCAGTCCCCGGGGTATCTGACCAAGGCGTTCACGCTCGGGACGAGTACGGTCGTCGGCATATGGCCGGTCGTGTTCGCGCTCGGCGGTGGCATTCTCGCAAGCTGCCTAGCGTCCCTGGTCCCGCTGGCGGACCTGCGTCGCGGCCGCGCACTGGACGCAGCGCTCTCAGACACTAGCCCGCCAGGCATGCCCGTGGGCAAGAGCCGCCGTTGGCTTGCCGCGAGCACCATCGGCCTGCTGGCACTCGCGAGCGTCCTACTGGTAGTGGCGCCCGCGATGGCGCTCGTCTCTTGCGGCCTGCTGGCGGTCTCGACGATGCTCGCGGTCCCGCTAGTACTCTCGGCAGAGCTCGCCGGCGCAGAGGCGCTAGCAATCCACAACGAGCGACTGACCGCACTCCCGCTAGCGCTGTCCTCGCTGAAGGCGACCGCGCTGCGCTCGCTCGCGCTCGCCGCGACCGGCGCCGTTGCGTTGTTTGGCAGCGTCGCGCTAGGCAGCTCACGTGATGACCTGCTCCGCGGAATCGACGGGTACACAGCCCACTACGCGGGCAGCGCCGACGTATGGCTCGTCAACCCGCGAGACAACCAAGCGATCAACGACTTCACTGCCAACAACCGCGCCCAGCAGATCCAGCACATCGCCGGGGTCGCGAGCGTCCACACCTTCCAGGGCAGCTTCCTTGACCTCGGCAATCGCCGCATCTGGGTTATCGCCTGGCCGACCGAGCTGCCGATGGAACTACTCGATGGGCAGATCATCAACGGCGGGCTAACCAGCGCTGTCGATGAGATTCGCGCAGGTGGCGCCGTCGCTGTATCAGCACAGATCGCGGCCGAACGCCACCTCGCGGTCGGAGAGAACATCTCGCTGCCGACGCCGACCGGTGTGCTGCCCTTCAGGATCGCCGCGACGACCACAAATTTCGGGTGGACACCCGGCGCGGTCCTGATGAGCACCGCCGACTACGCCCGCGACTGGGCAACATCCGCGCCCTCGGCACTCGGGGTCGATGTGGACCCGAACACGAACGCAACGTCGGTGAGCGACGCGATCGAGCGAGAGCTGGGCCCGACCAGTGGACTAGAAGTCCTGACCGCCAAGGCGCGCGAAGCGGCGATCGCGAGCTCGGCCAGCGAAGGACTCGGACAGCTCGCCGAGATCTCAACGCTGCTGACGTGCGCGGCGATCCTCGCGATGGCCGCGGCACTCGGGTCAAGCATCTGGCAACGCCGACCATCGCTGGCCGAACTACGCCTGGAAGGCGCGCGCCCCCGGCGAGTTCGGCTCGTGCTGCTACTCGAATCCGCGCTGATGCTCACCGCGGGGTGCCTGACAGGCGCACTCGCGGGAATCTATGGCCAAGTCGTCATCGACGGATACCTAAAGCACGTCACGGGCTTCCCAGTGGCCAGCATCGCCACGGGACAGCGCCCGATCGAGATCTTCGCGCTCGTCACCCTCGCGGTCCTGGCGCTCGTGGCCGTCCCGGGCTGGGCGGCCTCGGGCGTTCCCGCGGCGCTCGCGCTCGATGAGTAGCCGCCACCCACCCACAGCGCCGGGCGCCATGAGCGTTTGAGCCGGCGGCCGGCGGCTAGGCTCGCCACAGAAAGTGTCCGTATTCGGTGATCGCTGGCTCATCGCACGGGCCAGCGTGGCCCTCGTGCGTGCCAACGCTCGCTTCTGGATAACGGTCGCCCCGACGGTAGCGACCCAGCTCAAGCGCTGGGAGGAGTGCGCCGAAGCGATCGATGATCCGATGCTGCGAGCGCTCGCGCTGGAGAAGCTCAAAGACGAGCGCTTCAACGCCGAGGTCGCCGCCACGCTCGCGACGCTCGCGCCGCGCCGCTACCGCCGGCACGCGATCGAGGCCGTCGTCGCCTACGAGATCATGTACGACTACCTCGACGGCCTCACCGAGCAGCCAACGGCCGACCCGCTCCGCGACGGCCTCGAGCTCTACCAAGCATTCATCGACGCAGTCGCCATAGAACACCCGCCACTCGGCGGCTACTACACCCACCAGCAACACGACGACAGCGGCTATCTCGAAAGGCTCGTGAGCGCCGTACGCGGCGCGCTCGGCGAGCTACCCGCGGCCATCGCGGTCGCTCGCGCGTGCGAACGTGCGGCCGCGCGATGCTCACAAGCGCAAGTTCGCGCGCACGCAGTGCCGCGCCTCGGGACCGCCCAGCTCGAGGCATGGGCCGCGAGCGAAGCTGCCGTCACCCCCCTCGGGTGGCAGACGTTTCTCGCCGGCGCTGCCTCATCTGTCCTCGCCGTGCACGCCCTCATCGCCGCCGCCGCGGACACCCGCACAACCGCCGAGGAGGCCGACGCGATCGACAGCGTCTACCTGTCGATCTGCGCGCTTAGCACCATGCTCGACAGCCTCATCGACCACCAGCGCGACACGCAAGCCGGCCAAGCCGGATACATCCGCTACTACCAAAACCACGACATTCTCGTCCGCGACCTCACTCACGCGGCCCGCAACGCCACCGAACACGCTGCTTCCCTACGCGACGGCGCACACCACGTCATGACGCTAGTGGGAGTGGCCAGCTACTACATCTCCGCGCCCGGCGCCTCCAGCGACTTCGCCCGGCCGGTTACGGCACAGCTACGTACGGAGCTAAGGCCGCTGATCACGCCCACCCTCGCGGTCATGCGCGCATGGCGGCTCGCGAAGCTGGCCCGCAAAGCACTCACGAGGAGCACCCGAGCATGATGCTCCTATTAGACGACCTCCCGCGCCCCCGTGCCCGCTACGTCGCGATCATCGCCGACGGGAACAGGCGTTGGGCGCGCGCCCGCGGCCTACCCGTCCACTACGGACACATCGCCGGAGCCAACACCCTCAGCGAGCGGCTGCACGACGCCATCGAGCTCGGAATTCAAGAGCTGACCGTGTACTCGTTCTCGACCGAGAACTGGGACCGCCCACACGAGGAGGTCAACGAGCTCATCTCTATGCTCGCGCACCGCATCGCCCAAGAAACAGTGCCGCTACACACGCACGGAATACGCATGCGCTTCATCGGCCGCCGCCACGACCTGCCGCGCGAACTAACGCTACAGATGCACCACGCCGAACAGCTAACCACCCACAACGAGCGGCTCACCCTATGCCTAGCCCTCAACTACGGTGCCCGTGCCGAGATCGTCGACGCCGCCCGACGATTCCACGGCAGCACCGAAGCCGAGCTCCGCGCCCTGCTCTACGCACCCGAGCTGCACGACCCCGACCTCCTCATCCGCACCGGCGGCGAGCGGCGCCTCTCCAACTACCTGCTCTGGCAGGCCGCCCAAGCCGAGCTGATCTTCCGCGACGAGCATTGGCCCGACTTCACGCGCACAGCCCTCGAGCAATCACTCGACGAGTACAGCACGCGCAAGCGCCGCCGTGAGACAATACCCACATGATCCATAGCCAGAAACATTCCATCATCACGGCCGCCGTGATCGTCCTCGCAACCCTACTCGCCTCGACAGCCAACGCCGCCCAAACCCTCGACGTACGAGACGAAGGACAGCTGCACTACACAGGCAGCACCGGCTCGCTGCTACGCGAGGAAGGAACAGCCACCGGCACACTGCCCGGCCAGCTATACGTCCACTTCGTCTACAACGGCAGCCTCACCGTGACCGCGCAATTCACGATCGACGGCCACGGCTGGTCACTCACCGGCCACGGGACAGGCACACTAAGCAGCCCCAACAGCGCCAGCCCAAGCTTCCGCGGCCCCCTGACGATCACCGGCGGCAGCGGCCGCTACTCCCATGCCTACTCAACCGGCGGAGAACTCTTCGGCGTCTTCTACAGACGAAGCCCCAAACACAAATACGCGCTCACCGTCCAGACACTCGGCGAGCTGCACTACTAACCCGAAAGAGAAGCAGCCATTGCGCCAAGCATACGCGCTCGTTGCCGCGGTCGCACTCCTAAGCTGCTTCGTGGCCACAGCACGAGCCACGCAAACGGCGAAGCTCACCGCAACCTTCACACCCGACCGCCTCAACACACCCACCACCATCACCTTCGCCATCCAGATCACCGCAGACGGCCAAGTACCCGCACCGCTCACCGGAATCGACCTACGCTACCCCCTCAACCTCGGGCTCGCCACAAGCGAACTCGGGCTCGCCACCTGCCAGCCCCAGCAACTCAAAACCTACGGGCCACCAGGCTGCCCCGCCAACTCGATCATGGGCCACGGCAGCGCACTCGCAGAAATCGCGATCGGACCCGAACCCCTCAAGGAGACCGCCACCATCACCCTACTCGCCGGACCCCCACAAGAAGGCCACCTCGACATCCTCGTCTACGCCGAAGGCCAAACCCCCGTCAACGCCGAAATCCTCATCTCCGCCCTGCTAATCCCAGAACCACCACCCTACGGCGGACGCCTGCACTTCAACATCCCCCTCGTACCAAGCCTCCCCGACGGCCCCGACGTCGCCATCACCAACCTACACACCACCCTCGGACCACAAGGACTCACCTACCACGAACACCACCACGGAAAAACAATCACCTACCACCCCGACGGCATCCTCCTACCAACCACCTGCCCCGACGGAGGATTCCCCTTCAACGCCACCCTCACCTTCCTCGACGGCTCCAACGCCCAAGCGAAAACCACCGTTCCATGCCCCGTTCGAACGCGGGAGTAGGGACCAGCGGCTTCGGGCAATAGGCGTGGTAGCGCCTCGTTGCGCCAGCGCGCTGCGACTTGCTCTGAGGTCTCCCGTCTGACGCCGAGACTGAACGCGGTCAAGGGGAGCCGAACGCAAAGGATGCGGCCACGACCCAGCCGACCCAGCCTCTGCCGCTCGGATCGCCGACGCCAACGACAAGTGTCGGGGACGCGCAGCAGCCGCACGTCGCTTTAGCCCGCCTGGACCTCGTGGCGGTGGGGTTCTTTGCGGTATTTATCCGGTGGTGACGTCTACGTGCCTGCTGTAGCCGGTGGTGAACGGGAAGCCGGCTTGGCCGTATGGGACTTCTGCCTGGAATGGGAAGGTGCCGATGGCTCCCTGGAACTGGTAGACCGCCCGGAAGTATCCGGTGGAGTTGGTCCTGGCTTTCCGGATGAGCTCCCACGCTCCGCGGTAGTGTACGAGTAGGTCGACGATCGTGCCTTGGTGGGGAATTGGTCCGACTTTTCCGGTGAGTTCGATTATGCCGGTTGGGCTTATGGTGTGGGGGGCGACGATGTGGCGGGCGACGATGTTGAAGGCGACGCTCGCGGGAACGATCTCATGAACGGTTGCGGTGGCTGCGTAGGCGTTGTCGTTTGTGTAGGCGCGGTAGCCGATCTCGATGAGTCGTGACGGGCCGGGGGGTATGTTGACCGTGAACGCGCCGGTGGGGCTGGTCGTGGTGTGCTTGATGATGGTGGGGGTGCTGGCGTCTTGGTTTTGGGTGAGCACGTCGAGAGTCGCGTCGGCGATTGGCTGGGCTTGGTTGTTGGTGAGTCGGCCGGCTAGCTCGAACGCCCGGTGCGCGAAGGAGCGCAACAGGGTGGTTGGCGTGGTGAGGTGGAGGGTCGCGGTCTCGCTGGCGGGTGTCCCGTTGGGTGTGCCGGTGCCGGGAAGCGTGCCGCTGGTGCCGGCCGCGAGCACAAGCGCTCGCACGCTGCTCGTCGGAGGGCTCGCGAGTGTGGTGGTGCCGTCGTTGTCGGCGTCGGTGGCGAGTACGCGCAGGGTGTGTCCGGTGTCGCTGGGTTCAGGGGTGTAGGTCGAGCTTTGGGCGTGGGGGATTGCTTGGCAGTTGTTGCCTTCGGGGTTGCAGTCTTGCCATTGGTAGCTGTATGTGAGGGGTCCGGCGCCGGTGGGTGCCGTCCAGATGCCGGGCTGGGCTGTGAGGGTCGCCCCTACTGATGGCTGGCTCGGTGTGGTAATCCCCGGGGGGGTGGTGTTGGTGGGGGCGTTGTTGGTGGTGATCGTTGCGTCGTAGAGGATCGCGGTGTTTTGGGCGGCGTCTTCGACGATCGCCTCGAGCGTGTGCTGGCCGTCGGTGACGGTCGCGGTGTTCCAGGTGATGGTGTCGGAGGCGCTTTCCTGGCAGGCGAGGAAGTTTTCATACGGGCATGGGTAGTCGTTGGTGGCGACCTGGTTGCCGTCGACGAGCAGCTTGACGAGCCGTACACCGGAGCTGTGGTCGGCGACTGAGTACGCGAGCGTCTGGGTTCCGGAGAGCGTGTTGGTTGAGGCGAGTGCTCCGCCGGTCACGTTGCCGGTCGGCAGGGTGCTGTCGGCGAGCGTGAGCTGCGCACCGTAGAGCTCAAGGTTGGCGTTCTCTCCTTCGCCGAAGGCGCAGCCTGCCGCGCCGTCGTCGGCGGAGCAGTAGTCCTCGAGCGTGAAGGTGGTGGTCGTCGATGGCAGCACGTAGTGGTCGGGTGCTGCGTTGCCGAGGGGGGAATCGCTTTCGCTGACATAAGCACCCGTCCCGCCGGCTTCCACGTGCACGGCCGGGAATGTCGTTGCCCCGGAGATCTGGTGCGGGACGGCCCACCATATTTCCGCTTCACGGATGGTGATGCCGCTGCCTGAGGGCACCGTGACGTGTACGCCGTCGAAGGTTCCTGGGCTCATGCTGGCGCCGCTGGGGCCGATGTAGTCGCCGGGGCCGGCGTTGCAGCTTCCTTTCGCGTTCTGCGGGGAGCCGAATACCGTCCACGGCCCGGGGTTGCCGTTTGGGACGGGAGCGGACGGGCAGTTGTCGATCTCATACGTGCCCGCGTGCGCGGTTGAAGTGGCCAGGAGTGCCAGCAGCGCGCCGAGGGCGCCGGCCCGTGTGAGCTTCTGCAACAGGCCGTTGAGCGGCTGTTGCGTGGTGGGTGTGGTGTGTCGGGGCATCCTTGCCTAGCTCCTTCCTGGGTTTCCTTCCGGTGGGTGTGTTCTGTTGTTATTGACCGTGGCGGTGGTGGATCTGCAAACGAGTTTCTCCTGGCTTGCCGTTCATGGGCTGAAGGCGCCGCCGGCTGGTGTGGCCGTCGGCGTCGGTCCAGCGGAGCGAACGGCCGCGCTCGTGGCCGTGACTGGCGCTTTTGTGTCTGGCACGCCGAGATAGGCGAACCCGCCAGGTTCGCGGGTGTATCGCGGCGCGTGGTGCGCAGTAGACACGACGTGGCCGGGGCTTTGGCGCTGGCGTGCTGGCGCGGTTACTCGCGGGTGGCGCGCTGCAATGCCGGCGAGCTCGGGGTGCGCGAAGTCCACGCTGTGGGGCGCGGGTGCCAGCGCGGCGGGGTGCGCGGGCACGCGAGCGTGCGGCCGGCGTGGGTGGTGCGTGAGCGTGTGTGTCGCGGCGATTGTGCTCCCGGCGATCACGGCTGTTGTGAGGATGGTGGCGGCGAGTTTGGTGCTCGCGCCGCCGCCCGCGAGTAGCGCCGCGGCGCGTTCGCGTACCCCGCCCTGCCCGAAGGAGACCCAGCGGGGTTGTAGGCGCTGCGCGAGCGTCCTTGTGTGCTGGGTGGCCCAGCCGAGGCGGCCCGCGCGCTCCAGGAGCACGGGTGGCAGCAGCGCGGCGGCTTGCTTCTCGAATGCGCGCCGTAGCCGCTGGGCGTTGGTGTGGTGCTCGGCGCGGCAGCGTGCGCATGCCTGCACATGGGCGGCTGCGAGCTGTGCGAGCTGCGCGCTTGTCGCGCGCCCTTCGAGTAGTCCTTTGATCGTCGCGGCGCGATACCCGCACAGCCTGCCGCTGTCGTGCAGCACTTGGAAGCGCTCGCGCTTTCGCTCGCATGCCGCGAGCGTGTTGCGTGCCTGGTTGACGGGAATCGCGAGGCTCTTGGCGATGCGGTTGTACCCCGCGCCCTCGGTGAACAGCCAGAATACTTCCCGCTCCTCGCTCGTCAGCTCGGCCATGAACTCGGTTATGACCAGGCGGTCCTGGCGCGCGAGCGCTACCTGCTCGGGGTCCTCTTCGGCGCTGCGCGCCCTCTCGAGCGCGTGCAGTCCTGGGGCGCTGTCGGCGAGGATCTCTCGGCGTCGGCGCTCGTCGCGACACAGGTTCTTTGCACGGTCCTTGATGCCTCTGCGTAGCGCGTCAAGGACGTGCTTCTCGTCCTGGTAGGGGCGGTGCAGCAGCGCGATCGAGGTCCGCTGGTAGAGATCCTCTAGCTGCTCGGGGCTGAGGCCCCGGCACTCCGTGAATCCGCGGGCGATCAGCAGCTCCCCGCGCTGTCGCTCCATGAGTATCCGGCCTACCTGCGCAGGCTCCAGCAGCCCGGGCGTGTGTGCGGTGGGCGTAGCGTCGGGAGCCTGAGCTCCCCCTGGTCGAACATCCATGTCCATTCCCCCATCAGGTCAACCGTGACCTCAACGAATGTTCTAGAAAACCAGAGAGTTCTAAAGCACGCAACTGCTGCAACTACTCGTGCAGTAGTGCCAGGCGCCTCGCATGCTCCTCCGGGGCTCCGAACCGGGTGTCCTGCCGCGCGGTCTGGTTTTCGCGCGGCGGGATCGCGCGGCTCAGGGCGAGAACGGGCCGCCCTGTGCTTCTTGCTCGCCAGTCGTGGCGTGTGCTTCGGGAGTTGCGGTGGCTGGTGGGCTGGCGGGCTCCGGTGCCTGCGATCGGGGGATGGTGGCTGGCGCTTGGCTCGCCTCCTTGACGCGTTCAGGATGGTATGGGCGAGGGTGATGGTGAGCGCCGACGGGGGTGGGGCGCGTGACGGTAGCGGGCCGCTTCACACGTACGCGACGCCTGCGGGGTCGGGCTTGCCGGGGTCCTGTGCAGCCTGTGCCGCCCACCTGGTGGGTCGTTGTGTTGCGAGCGAGGTGGCTGGCGAGAACCGTCGCGCCGGAGAGCGCCAGGCATGCGGCGAGCCCCGTGATAGCGCTCCTTGCGACCCACGAGCGCGGGCGGCGATCCGAAGCGTTGACTGGGAGGCGAACATGCAGACCCAGCCAGCGACGCCGCCTGCTCGGCGTGAGAACCAATGTCCTCTCGGTCGGGTCCACGGGTATCGAGTGCTCATACTCGTTGCTGAGGTCATCCCACTGCTCGACTTGGCTTCGATCAACAGGCGCGTCGGAGGGCGAACTGCGTGGAGTCGGATTTTCGCTCATCTAGTTATTGACCGTGAGCACGCCAGAACTGCCAACGACTTTCACAGCCGGCCACAAGAGGACCTGCGGACTGCCTCTTTTTGTTGATGCCCGCGAGCCATCCGCGTGAAATCCGTTGCAGTTTTCGTGCCGTCACGGTCAATAAACTATGTATGAGCCATCTTCCACGCCGACCGCTGCGGAGCTCTCTAGAGACTTCCTCCCCGTGCCCTACATGAGGCAAGGGTGATGGCGCAGTCTTGGTCGGAGCCGCTGGTGGATCTCGTGACCGGCCGTCTCGCGTTGCTGGCCGACCCAACTCGGGTTCGTTTGCTTGCGCTGTTGGAGCAGCGTGAGCAGAGCGTGCAGGAGCTTTCTGACGGGCTCGTGAGCACTCCGCAGAATGTCTCGCGGCATCTGGGGATATTGCATCGCTCGGGGATAGTCGCGCGGCGACGCGAGGGTTCTTTTGTGTACTACTCGCTGGTTGACTACTCCGCCTGCCGGCTGCTCGAGCAGACGCTCGCGAGCATCACCGGGCAGATCGACGAGCTCGCCGATCTCCTAAAACCAGCCGCCTAGCGACGCCCTCCCCCTCATCCGCTGCGGTTGGCGTGCTGGGCCGCGGCCGTGCGCTCGCGTCTGTTGACGCGTTCCATGAAAGCGTTTGCTTTCACGTTTGATGTAAGCAATTGCTTACACGTCATTTGCGCTTGTGGTGTTTTGGTGAAGTGCCGCTTACCGTCGCCCTATGAGTGTTTTGCGTAGGACGACCAGCAGTGATTCCAGGGCGAGCATGGGTCGTAGTCAGGCCGAGAATCTGGCTCGTCTTGGGCGTTTCGTGGGCCGGCTGTTGTTGTGGGGTGCGGTGCTCTTGCTGCTTATCAGGGGTATCGCGTCGTACTTCACTCCCGCGTCTCACGGTCTGAGCGGCACGCGTGGTGGAGGGGTCGCTGTGACGCAGCCCGCTCGCACCGAACCATCGACAGCGCACGGGAAGTGAGCGACATGCCAGCTAAACGACGGGTGTATCTAGTGTTGTGCGTGGCGGTCTGCTCGCTGGTGCTCTTCCCGGCGGCAGCGCTCGCGTCGGGTAGCGATGTCGGCGCGAACGTCGCGAGCCTGTTGAGGGGCTACGCGAGCGAGCTGTACGGCGGGATCGTGGCAGTCGTCAGCCTGGTGTTCCTGGTTAACCGCCGCTACAACGAGCTGGCGGTGTTCCTGTTCGCGGCGATCGTGGTCGCGTGGATGGTGTTCGCACCGTCCGAGATCGCCACCGCAGCAGAAGCCCTCGGCAAGCAGATCTTCGGATGAAACCAGAGGGCTGCTGGCGATGAGTGACGTTTCACACCCGATCCGCTCATACCAGCGGATCTTCCGGCCCGAACGTCGGATCTATCAGATCGACGGTCGGCGGCTGCCGGTCCCCGGTGGCGTGCCGCTGCAGTGGCTGGGCTGGGCGCTCGCGTCGCTCGTGGCGGTGCTCGCGCTCAGCCAGCGCTCAGTCCTATTGGCGGTCGCCCTCGGTGCGATCGGCGGGGTGATCGGCGCGAGCTCACACGGCTGGCGCGGCGCGCTTGCCGCCGGCGCCTGCGGGTTTCTCGCGACGGTCACGGCCGGGGTTCTCCTTGGCTGGCTGGATTGGCCGCTGCGGCTGCTGATCGCGCCGGGGATGATCGCGACCCTCGCGGCGCAGCCGGCGCCGGACGGGCGCCCCGCGCACCGTTACCTGACCTCCTGGCTCGCGCTTCAGCTACGCGCCTCACGGCGCTCCCTGGAGGACGCGATCCCAGCCGACGGTGCGGTTCGTGTTTGGGCGCCGCAGGTGTGGGTCGCTCCCGATGAGCACTCCCCGGTGCTTCACCACGGCCGGGTGCGAGGCCCAGCACGGCTCGTCTTCGCCCGTCCCGTGGTAGCGATCCCGGCACGCGGGCGGGTCGTGCTCCGCCCAGCAGAGGGGCACAAGCTGCGCCCGAACGAGCAGCTCGCCGAAGTGATCGAGCTCGCGGAGGGCCAGCAGGTGGAGGTGCGCCCGTGAGCTTCGCGCTGCGATACGCGCAGGGCAACGTCCTGATCGGTCGGGGCGACGCGAGCGCTGGCCTGTACCGGCTCGGGATGACTTCCTACCCTTATCTCCCGACGGCGGGGAAGTGGACGCTCCAGCGGCGGCTGCAGCGCCTCGCGCACTCCCTCGCGGCCGACTTCAGCATCTGGCGCGTCAACCGGGCGTTCCCTGCCGAGCAGTACGTCCGGCACACCGAGGGTCTGCTCGACGCGCGCCACCAGGACCCCGAGGCGTGGCGAGCGTTCCTACAGGGGCACGAGCAGCGGCTGCGTGAACTCGGGTCGCACACACCGGAGGTATATCTCGCGGTCTCGCTCGCGGGCCAGCCGGCAACGAGTGTCGGCTCGGGGCTCGTGCGCAGCGTCGACCGCGTCCGGCGCAAGGTCGAGGACATCGCCGGGATCGGTGTCGCCTCGCCGATCTCCGCTGCTGAGCTCGCGGAACTGCAGACGCGCGAGCAGCGGGTCTACGAGCGCCTGAACGGGGTCATCAAGGCGCGCCGGGCGCGCACGATCGAGCTTCAATGGCTGCTGGCCCGCGCGGCCTGCAGAGGTGTCTCAGAGCCCGAGCTCGACCAGCATTGGGCGCCGGATGCGCTGGTGGTGATCGGCAAGGGCGGCAGTGTCGAGTTCGAGCCGCTCGGCCACGACCTGCGCCGTTGTGTGAACGCAGCGATCACCGAGCGCCAGCAGTCACTGATCGTGGACCGCGAGCAGGGTCGCTGCTACCAGGCGATGCTCGCCGTCGGCGCGCTCGCCGAAGCCCCCGCGTTCCCCGGCGCGAGCGCGGAGGTGCTGTTCGCACCACTGGAGGCGGTCGGGTTCCCCGTAGACGCGTGCCTTCACGCACGCTGGTTGGGGAACCGCGAGGCGCTGAGCCAGGTCCGCAAGCGGATCGCCGACGTCGAGCACGCCTACCAGGAGCAGCTACACGGTGCAGCTCACGGCCCGAGCGTGCTCGCCGGGGTCGACCGGGTCCTCGCGCGCGAGTACGAGGCGACGCTGCAGGCCGGAGGGCATCCCCCGATGCTCTACGCCCAGATCGGACTCTCCCTCGGCGCCCCGAGCGAGGAGGAGCTGGAGCGCAGAGTGGCCGTGCTCAAAGAGCAGTACGGCGAGATCACCCTGCACCGACCGGCTGGGCTGCAGCACGAGTTGTTCTTCTCTCATGTCCCGCGAGCGGATGGGTGGGTGTGATGCGCGACTACACCCAGCAGCTCACGATCGAGCAGTTCGGGGCGATGGTCGCCACCGCCACGCGGACGCTCGGCTCTGACCGCGGCCCGTATCTCGGGTACACGCCCACGGGCTCCCCGCTGCCGGTCCGCTTCGACGCCGCACAGGCGCCACGCGAGGACCGCGCGTCGGCGGCGCTGTTGATCGGGACGCTCGGGTCGGGGAAGACCGTCGCCTCGGAGGTCATCGAGTACGCGGTCGAGCGCGCCGGGGGGCTGGTCGTTGACCTCGACCCGAAGCCCGACCACGGGCTGCACCGGCTCGCCGAGCTCGAAGGGCGCCTCGAAGTGCTCGAGCTGTCCGGTGACCCCGCGCAGCAGGGGCGCCTTGACCCGCTCGCGATCGGCCTCGATGACATCCGCGAAGAGCTCGCCTGCTCATATCTGCTGGAGCTGCTGCCCGGCCATAGCGGTGCGTGGGAGAACGCGATCTCGCTCGCCGTCAAGGACACCGTGCGCGAGGGCTCACGCAGCCTCCTGCGCACGGTCGAGCACCTTCAGGACAGCGACCGGGTGCCCGCCAAAGAAGCCGGTGAAGCGCTTGAGGTAATCCGCGACTTCGGCCTGGCGAGGCTCGCCTTCGGAGACGGTCAGGGTGCGAGGCTCCAGACCGCCAAGCCGGTCACGACGATCCGCATGCCCGGCCTCTCGCTGCCGGAACCCACGGCCGCGAGAGACGCCTACACCCGTGCAGAGCGCGTCTCGGTGGCGACCCTCTCGCTGGTCGCCGCGTATGCGCTGCAGCTCATCTCGCATGATCGCTCGCGGCACAAGATCGTCGGCCTCGACGAGATCTGGTTCCTGCTCGCCTCACCACAGGGGCGGCAGGTAATCAACCGTCTCGTCCGGCTCGGGCGCGCGTTCAACGCGACCCTCCTGCTCGGGACTCACAGGATCGCCGACCTCGGTGACCTCGCTGAGCTGATCGGCGTGGTGTTCATCTTCGGACAGGACTCCGAGGACGCCGCCGCAGCGGCCCTGAAGTTCGTCGGCCTCTCACCCACCCGCGAGCTGATCGTCCGGGTCTGCGAATACCGCGCCGGGCGCTGTTTGATGCGCGACCTGCATGGCCGTGTCGGCGAGGTGCAAATAGACGCGGTCTACCCGCACCTGCTCCAAGCGTTCGCGACAACCCCGCAGCAGCCCCCAAGGAGCAAGCCATGAACACCACCGTCGTTAGTGCTCTGCGCTCGCTCTGGCGCATGCGCCCGCGCCGGTTCACCGTGCTTTGCGTCCTCGCGCTCGCGGTGGGGTTCGTGCTGCTCGCGCACCCGTCGGCCGGCGCGAGCGATGTGTACAGCAACATCGCGCCAGCACCACAGATACCCGCGGGTGGCCTGGTCGAACGCTTCCCGATCGCCAACTATCAGCTCGACCAGTACTTCCCCGTCATCAGCGTCGGGCTGACGAGCGGCGTCGACGCCTCCGGGCTCGGACCGTTCCTCGCGTACTTCATAGCGCAGGTCATCTGGGTGATCACCGCCTTCCTCGCCTACGCGGTGATCACCGTGTTCGCGTTCGCGTTCAACCTCGACCTGGTCGGCAACGGGAGCCCTGGCTCGGGTGCGCTCACCCCGGTCTCCACGGCGATCCACAACCTCTACGCGAGCACGTTCGGTGCGCCGTGGCTGGTGGCGATGGTCGTGCTCGTCGGCTGCTGGGCGATGTGGAAAGCACTCGTGCAGCGCCGCTACACAGAGACCGCCGGTGCGCTCGCCATCTCCCTCCTGTACTTCGTGCTCGCGCTCGGGATCGTCACCCACCCCGAACAGACGATCGGCCCAGCGAGCAAGCTCACCAACCAGCTCTCGACCGCGCTGCTATCGCTCACCAGCAACGCCAGCGTCGGCAACGAATCCCAGGCGAAGGTCGGCGCGAGCAACCAGCTCTTCGAACTACTCATCCTAAACCCCTGGACCGTCCTCGAGTTCGGCGGCCTCGAGCACTGCACCACCACCACAGGCGGGAAAACCCGGTCGGTCGCGGTGCGACCGCTCGCCAGCAACCCCACCGAAGACTCCCGGCTTGCCACACAGCTAGAAACCGCAAGCGAACTCAACGCGCAGGGCAAGACCTGCGTGAACAACAAGAACAAGTACTCAAGCCACTTCCTCGCCTACCCGTTCCAGTCACACGACCGGGGCAGCGAGCACGAAGCCCTGGAAAACGGAGACGACGCAGACCTCCCCGAAACAGACCCAGCCAAGAGCAACGGCACATACCCACTAGGGCCGCAGGACGAGCCCGCCGCCGAAGCGATGGGCAAGGGCGGCCAGCTCCAGCGGCTGCTGCTGACAGTCGTGATCCTGGCAGGCGAGCTCGGCGCGTTCGCGCTGCTCGGCTCACTCGCGGCAGGCGTGATCATCGCCCAAATCCTGCTGTTGACGATGCTCGCCTTCGCGCCCGTCGCGCTACTCGTCGGCATCTTCCCCGGACGCGGACACGACTTCTTCCAAAAGTGGTTGGGAAAGCTCGCCGGCTACCTCGCCCGCAAGGCGATCTACTCGCTGATCCTCGCGGTCATCCTCGCCGTCTCCCAAGCAACAGCCGACGCAACCAGCAACCTCGGATGGCTCCTCGCGTTCGGACTTCAGGCCACGTTCCTGTGGAGCGTGTTCCTGCAACGCAACCGGCTCACCGCTGACTTCCTGTCCGCGACCGTCGGCGCCAGAGCACACGACAGCGCGAGCCGGCTGCAGAGTCTCTACTACACAACGCGCCTCGCACGGATGGCGATCGGCACCCGCCAACAAACGCCCGTCACCTCCATACCGCCGTCGCCGAGCTCAAGCGACTCCCCCTCGCAAGGAGCCTCATCGGGTGACGCACCACATGATGACGGCGGCTCGCCACCCGAGGCGCCATCGCCCGGTGAAGGACCGACTCCCGGCGGAGGGTCACCAGGACCCAACGAAACACCGACGCACGGACCAGGCTCACCGCCCCAAGCCACACCACCGAGCCCCGGCGACGAGGAGCCCGGCATCGGCGCTGTCGCCACCCCGACCGGGGACGAGGCTGCCGGCGCTCACAGCTCGACAGTGCCCGGCACCACGTTGAGCGGAGCCGACGCAACCCAACGCGCTGACGCACCTCCTCACGCTCAGCGTCACGCGCCGGGCGAGATCCCAACCCCGGATGACATCGAGTCGCCCGCAGGGCCGCCTCCCTCTGAGCCCGGGCGCACAACCGGACAGGAGACTGTAGCGCTGAGCCAGAGCGCCGAGCCGCGCGAGCCGGCGCCGCTCCCCGCGCCCAGCGGACCACAGATCGAGCCGGCGCCGGAGTTGAGCGCGGCGGCGCCCGGTGAAGCCGACACCCCGGTTGGGTCTGTTGCCGCGCCGAGCGCGCCACCAGCGGCTGAAGCGACCCAGCTGACCAGCCCGCGGCGGGGCACCGCTGGCCAGGGGCCGCCGCCGACCGCTCCCGCGGCCTCCACGGAGGAGCCCGTCGCCGGGCTACTCAGAGCGCGCGAGGCGACCACTGCTGCCCACCCCGCAACCGAGGAGGACATCGCATGAGCTGGCGCATCGAACAGGCAGACGCACTGACGCTCCTGCGGCAGTTGCCGGACGGATGGGTGCAGACATGCGTGACCAGTCCGCCGTATTGGGGGCTGCGCGACTACGGCCTGCCCCCGGCGACCTGGGGTGCGAAGGCGACATGCCGTCACGCCTGGGGCGAGGCGCAGCGTGGCCGCCGCCGCGACCTGCTGCCAGCGGAGCAGACCAGCTCACGGGGCCGTCTCGGGATCGATCACCGCCAGGGCCGAGCCGCGCTGCAAGGCGGCCGTTTCTGTCGGCGCTGTGAAGCCTGGCGTGGGTGCCTCGGGCTCGAGCCGACACCGGAGCTGTACGTCGAGCACCTCGTGCAGGCGCTCGACGAGGTTCGCCGGGTTCTGCGCGACGACGGGACCTTGTGGTTGAACCTCGGAGACTCATACACCTCCGGCGGGCGCTCACCCCGCGCAAGCGACCGACCCCCCGACCGCGGGAAGACCAGCCGGCCCGCGACGCCAACGGGCCTGAAGCCGAAGGATCTCGTCGGCATCCCGTGGCGTGTCGCGTTCGCGCTGCAGGAACAGGGCTGGTGGCTTCGCTCGGACATCGTCTGGTGCAAGCCAAACCCGATGCCCGAGAACGTGCGTGACCGGCCGACGCGAGCGCACGAGTACCTATTCCTGCTCGCCAAGCAGCCGCGTTACTTCTATGACGCTGACGCGATCCGTGAACCCGACACAGGCCGCTGCTCGGGCAACGGGTACGCCCGCCACGGGCGTCTGAGCTATCGCGATCGTCGCCGTGACCGCGGCCAGCACGCAGAATGGCGCGGCGGGCAAGGACGCCACCGTCGATCCTGGTGGAAGCTCACCAGCCGCGGTTATCCCGGCGCGCAGGCTGTGTTCCCGGAGAAGCTCGCTGAGCCGTGCATCCTCGCCGGGAGCGCACCGAAGGCGTGCGGGATCTGCGGCGCTCCCTGGCAACCAGACCGACCGGCCCGAGCCAGCGGCGAGCGCGATTGGCGGCCAGGCTGCGACCATCAAAGTGGGACCGGGCGCTGCCTGGTGCTCGATCCCTTCTGCGGGTCGGGGACCACTGGCGCAGTCGCTCAGCGCCTCGGCCGTGACTTTCTCGGGATCGAGCTCGGACGCCGCACGGCCCAGCTCGCGCGAGCGCGGCTCGCGGCTGCTGATCAGGAGCACAAGCGATGAGCGTCGTGTCGTGGATTCGCGCCCTACGCGACCGTCCGATCGCCGCGCACGAGCGCCGAGCCGCGCTCACGGTGATCGCGGTTCTGTGTATCGCGGTGACGCTGCTGCTCGCGCTCAGCACACCCACACAGCTCTCCAGCAGCCGCTCGTGGAGTCGCGGCGCAGCCGCCGACCAGCATCGTGATCAGGCGGCGAGCGACAAGCGTGCGCTCACGCAGGAATCCGAACGCGCGGCCGAGGTATTCCTCGGCACCTATCTCCCGTATCTATACGGGCACTGCGGCGCGAGTGAAGTACGGGGCGCCACTGTCGCGTTCGCTGACTCGCTCGCGTCTCAGGCGCTGCGTGTGCCGCCCGCGATGCGCGCAGAGCACGCTCGCGTCGTCTCGCTGCACGCGGCGCCGGCTCAAGCCGGGCTGCTCAGCGTGACGGCCCTCGTCAACGACGGCGGCCTCGTCGACTACCCGATCGCCCTACTACTGGCACGCCAAGGACATAGGCTGCTCGTGGCCGGACTGGCGGGCGCATGATGCGTGGCCAGCCTCGAAAGGCGTTGTGGGTCTGGCTGATCGCCGGGTTCGGGAGCACCGGGCTTTTGCTGGTCGCGATGTTCGGGCTCGTCGTCGCGGTCCTCGGCGCGAGCTACGGCGGCTGTCAGCCCGCCGCCGCGGCTCCTATCGGCGCGAGCGGGCCAGCGCCGTCCGCGTATGCGCTCGCGAGTATCCCGCCCGAACGGCTGCGTCTCTACCAGCAGGCCGGCACGAAGTACGACATCGACTGGAGCTTCCTCGCGTCGATCGGTGCGCAGGAGTGCGCCAACGGCGAGTGCGCCGGGACGAACTCCGCCGGTTGCGCCGGCCCCATGCAAATCGCCTACGTCAGAGGCAGCGAATGCAGCCCAGGCCCCGGCCCGACCCTGTGGGAACAGTACGAGGTCTCCGCGTACCCCGGCCGGGCGCCGAGCATCAACGATCCCGCCGACGCGATCTACACCGCCGCGAGGATCCTCCGCGAAGCCAAGGGCGCCCCCGCGACCGGCGGCTCGTTCGCCGAATACCGCCAAGCCGCGTGCAACTACTACGGTGCGTGCGCCGACGCAACGGTCAGCTACGCCGAAGAGGTCATGGCCAGAGCCGTGCAGTACGGCTTCACCGGCAACGGCGTGCCAGCACCGACCGACGCGTCGCTCGCGGAACCCGTCAGCACCGGCGGCTGCGAACCCAGCACCTTCTCACCCGAAGCAGCGAGCAGCTCGCAGATCGTCAAGGTCGCCGAAAGCCAGCTCGGCCAGGCCGAGACCCCCGGCAGCGAATGCACGATCTACGGGCCGTGCGAGGAATGGTGCTCCCTGTTCGCCTCCTGGGTATGGAAGAAGGCCGGCGTACCGCTGCCCGGCTCAACCGCTGTGTACGGATACTCCGGCTCCCTCTACACATGGGCCAAGGAACACGGCGGGAAGATACTCCCGGCGACAGCGACGCCCGCGCCAGGCGACCTCGTGTTCTACGGCACCGGGGCCGGGCCGCGTGAAAGCAAGCACGTCGGGATCGTCCGGCACGTCTACCCCGACGGGCAAATCAGCACGATCGAGGGGAACTATGACGGCCGCGTAAGCCCCGTCGGCCCGTTCCCGCCAGCGAGGCCGATCGGGGAGGGAGCCCCGATCTACGGCTACGCCCAACCACCCACGCCCACGGCATCCAGGCAATGAGGCTCAGGAATCAGCCGCACACGATTCGTGCCGGTGGCTCACCCGCTCGGCGTGTGCAAGGTGGCGTGGCGAGCACCGACCTGATCTTGTCGGCGCGAGTCGGCTCCAACGCATCTGTATTCGCGGACCTTCTACGCCTCCATGTTCCGTCGGGTTCGCTGATCGCAGACGTGACTTACGGTCGGGGTGCGTTCTGGCGCGAGGTGCCAGCCGACGCGTACCGGCTTCTGGCGAGCGACCTTCAGTCGGGTGTCGATTGCACCCGACTGCCCTATGCGAGCGGGGGTCTCGATGCGCTCGTGCTCGACCCGCCGTACATGGAGGGTCTCTTCCGGCGTGATCGAGCGCAGCTCGCGGGCGGCGGATCGCACGCACCCTTCCGCGCGCGCTACTCCGCGAGCGCCCCGACCGACGATGGGCCGAAGTATCACGAGGCCGTGCTCGACCTCTACCGCCGCGCCGCGGTCGAGGCGCACAGGGTGCTGCGCCGCCGAGGCGTGTTCATCGTCAAGTGCCAGGACGAGGTGTCGGCTGGTAGGCAGCGGCTAACGCACATCGAACTTGTAAACGACTTCGCGGATCGCTTCTCCGTCAAGGATCTGTTCGTAGTCGTCCGTGCGCAGCGGCCCGGGGTGAGCCGCATCAAGCGTCAGCTTCACGCGCGCAAGAACCACTCCTACTTCCTCGTCTTCCTCGCGCGATGAGGCGCAACCTGGATCGTCACCGTCGAGGGCGGCTACGCCGGGCACGTAACGCGCGTCGGCCCATTCGAGCCAGCCATCCGTTCAGCGAGGCATCCGTCTACGGGCACGCCAGCCGCCCTCTCCCGGCCAAGCGAAGCGATGAGGCGCATGTCTAGTCAGGCGCAAGTCCTCGGGTGCTCGACGGGAGCGTTCGTCATGTCAACGGCAGAAGGGAACAGCCATGTCACGTTCGAGTGAACCGTCGAAGAGACGCGTGCATCGCCGGTCGAAGCGTGTTCGACAGCGAGGACAGGTCCTCGACCTGTTCGCTGGTGCCGGTGGGTGGGAGGAGGGTCTGCGGCCGCTCGGGCTTTCGGCGCTCGGGATCGAGTCGGAGAGGTCGGCGTGCGAAACCGCGCAGACGGCCGGCCACGCCCGGTTGCAGGCCGATCTCTCGACGCTTGACCCGCAGGACTTTGCGCCCGTTTGGGGTCTGGTCGGCTCTCCGCCTTGTCAGGCGTACTCGACCGCCGGGAAGGGCTTGGGCGCGTTCGACAAGCCGCTGGTGATCGCGTGCGCGCACGAGCTCGCCGCCGGGAACGACACGCGTGAGCCGCGGCTGGCAGAGTGCCGAGATCGCCGTTCGCTGTTGACGGTCGAGCCGTTGCGTTTCGCGTTGGCTCTGCGGCCGCGGTGGGTGGCGTTTGAGCAGGTCCCCGCTGTCCTTGAGCTGTGGGCGCTGTTCGCCCAGCTTCTCGCAGCTCACGGCTACCAAACCGCGACCGGCATCCTGCGCGCTGAGTGCTACGGGGTGCCTCAGACCCGTCGCCGCGCGTTCCTGGTCGCCTCACTCGATGGGCCAGTCGAGCTTCCCGCGCCGACCCATCGCTCCTATGACGCTCGCCGCCGCGAGACCCCTGCGTGCGAGCGTGCGCTGCGTCCGTGGGTGAGCATGGCCCAGGCGCTCGGCCGCGACGGGAGCGGGGTCGTGGAGACGAACAACCAGACCAGCGGCGGCCGTCGCCCGTGCGGGTTGAGTCGCCCGTTGCGGGCGCCCGCGCACACGCTCGATACTGCGTCGGGGTCGTGGACGTTTCGCAACCGGCCTCGGCGTCCGGAATGTCTACGCGCCGCCGATCAGCCAGCGCCGACGATCATCGCGCGAGGACAGCAGAGCTGGGTCCGTCAGCGGCCGGCTACGACTGTGGCGTGCGACGCGCGGATCGCGCGGCCCGGCCATAAGCGCAATGCCGCAAGCTTGGGCGCTCCGGGCCGAAGCGAGGGCGCGGTGCGAGTGACCGTCGCGCAGGCCGCTTTGCTCCAAGGATTCCGGGCTGACTACCCGTGGCAGGGCTCGCGCTGCCGGCAGTTTCAGCAAGTCGGCAACGCGGTCCCGCCGCCGCTGGCGCGGCGCGTCCTGGAAGCAGCGATGAAGCCGGGGGGTTCGTCGTGAGCGGCCCGGTGAGCGCTTCGCTTCCTAGTTCGATCTTCCCTTCGGGGTTCGCTTCGGTCTTCGCTTCGCCTACGGCGGTGCGTGCAGGCGACACGTTCCCGCTCGGGGACTGCGATTGCGCGAGGGCCGGATTTGCCGAGATCTCTACGTCAGTGGGGGTGACTCCGTGAGGACCACGACGCCGCAGGAGCGAGCGACGGCGGCTGCCCTGGCGGGACTGGCGCTGATCGTCACGGTCGTTCACGTGGTGACCAAGGACGGCCCTGGACCCGGAGTGTTCAGCCCGACCGCGATTCGGGCCGATCTCCTACCGTCGCTCGGTAGCGCCCTGCTGATCGCCCTGGCTCTGGCGTTGCTGCGCCTTGTGCTGTCCCGTCGCGCCCTTCGCTCGCGGGTGCAGTTCGAGCTGCTGCCCGCTGACACGTTCGACCCCTCGCTCGACGCGATCCGTCGGTTCGCGGCTCAGCTCACGCGCACGCGAAGGGGGTTCCTGATCGGCTGGCTTGAGCGTCCGGGGAGCGCTGTGCGAATCCTGATCGCACCTGACCAGCAAGGCGTTTTGCGCTACCGCCTGGAGGTGCCCGAGCGCGCGCGCACCGCGCTCGGCGCGGCGCTGACCGCCTACAGCCAGCTCGAAGCGAGACAGTGCGATCCGCTCCGATTCCCTGACGCGGGGTACACGGTGCGCGTCGAGCTGCGGCTCGCGAACGAGCCGGGACAGCCGCTCGGCGACCCGGGCCTTGACCCGGACCCGCTGCAAGGGATCGCCGGGGTCCTCGGCGGCTGCCACGGCCAAGCCGACGGCGCGCTCGTCGCGATCGACCTGCTGGCGAAGACCCCGGCGCAGAGCCGCCGGTTTCGCAAGCGCATGTTCAAGGATGCCGCGCGCCGAGCCGGCATCCAGAGCGCCGGCCCGCTCGATGGGCTACTCGGGCAGCAGTCGAGGGTGGGCAGGCTGCCGGCGGCGGACGCGGTCGACCGGCTGTTTCAGACGCGCGCCTTGCAGCGCAAGCTCGACGCCACCGACCCGCTGTTCGCGACCCAAATCCTGCTCTGTGTTCGCACCCGCGAGAAGGCTCCCGCGCGGGCGCTGATGCACGCGCTGCTCTCGTGCTTTGACGTGTTCGCCGGGGAGAACCATCTCCGCGCGGTGGGCCTGAGGTTCGGCGGGCTCGGGTTCCTCGGAGCCGACGCGCCGTGGCGCAGCGGCAGGTTCGACCGGCGGCTACACAGCGGCAGGTTCGCCCCGGCCAGAGCGAGCGTGCTCGGAGCGTCGGAGATCGCGGGGCTGCTCAAGCCGCCGACCGCCCGCTGCCATGTGGAGAACGTCGCGCGCTCCGGCGGTGCGATCCCACCACCACCGCCCGGGCTCCCGACCTACTCGGGACAGGCGGGGTTGATCCCGCTCGGGAAGATCAAAGATCGTGGAGGGGAGCGGATCGTCGGGGTGCCCGTCACCGGGACGTTCTTCGCCTACATGGCCGGGCGCTCGCGCTACGGCAAGACCGAGACAGCGATCGGGCAGTTCATCGCCTTGGCGCGCTCCGGTCACGGCGGGCTGTTCCTCGACCCGCACGCGGACGCGATCAAGGACATAAAGCCCTACCTCACCGATCCCGGGATACGCGAGCGGGTCGTTGAGATCAACCTCGCCGACACCGAGCACGACGGCCAAGCCCCGGCATGGAACCTATTCGCGTTGGAGCGTCGCACCCCGGCAGAGGCCGCCGGGAAGGTCGAGGCCTTCGTGGACGCGCTCGCCGCCGCGATGCGCTGGGACGAGCGCAACACCCGCGCGCTGAACCTCGCCACCCAATCCGCCCAAGCACTCGTCGAGCTCGCGCTCGCCCTCCCGCCGGAGCTGGCGCCGACGATCTTCCAAGTCCCCACCTTGCTCTCCGACGACGAGTGGCGGGCGGCGATCCTGCCCGCTCTGTCCGCCGGCACCCGCGGGTTCTTCGAGGACCGTTTCCCCAGGCTGCCCGCAGAGGCGGTCACGGCCGTCACGAACCTGATCGACCGTCTCCGCGCCGCACGGCCGGTCGCGGCGTTCCTCGGCTCGCCCGTCTCGACCTACGACGCCAGTCGGGCGATGCGCGACGGGCTGATCGCGCTCGCATGCCCCGGCTCGGGCTCCACCCGCGACCGGCTCGTCGCGAACCTGCTGGTCTACGACGTGCTGCACGCCGCGAAGGCCAGGGCGAGCACCCCACCGGAGCGCCGCCGCACGTTCTGGCTGTTCTGCGACGAGCTACAGACCTACGACGGGCCGAACCTCCCCGCGCTACTGGAGCAGTCCGCGAAGTACGGCGGCCGGGCGTTCCTGTTCAACCAGAACCCCGAGCGGCTGACCGAAGCGACATGGAACGCCGTCACGACCAACCGCTCCCATCTGCTCAGCTCGACAGTCAACGCGAAGGCCGCCGCCATGATCGCCCGCGAGTGGACAGGGCAGCTCGACTCCAAGACGATCACCGGCCTCGCCCGCTACACCTACCTAGCCTCTGTCATGCATGGCGAGCGGACAACCAAGCCGTTCCTCGTGCACGGTGTCACCGCCCGCGAGCTACACGCCGCCCACCACCACCCCGAGCAGCTAGAAGCCCTCGAAGCAGCGATCCAGACCACCACACGCCGCGAGTCGATCACACACGCGCTCGCCGCGCACGAGGACCACGACCAGCGCGTCCGGGAAGCCGTCGAAGCGCTCAACAGCAACCAAGCGACCGGAGCCGGTCCCGTCTCGCATGGGCGGACGATCCACGCGTCGATCGCGTTGGAGGAGGACAAGGGATGGGACTCCTAAAGCCCGCCGCGCCGACGCTCCCCGCCGTCGCCACGGAGGTACTCACAAGCATCTACCAACACCGGCTCCTGAGCACCGCCCAGGTCCACGAGATGCACACGCCCGGCCGTACGCGCCGGTGGGCCGAGCAGGTTCTCGCACAGCTCACCTCGCGCGGGCTGACCGCGTTCGTGCGCCCCGGCAGAGGCGGCCCGCGTCTCTACTACCTCACGCTCGCCGGGGCGCAAGCCGTCGAGCTGATCCCGACCCGCGTCGAGACACGACGCAAGCTCATCACCCCCGAGCAGGCCGCCGGCCCGCTCTGGCAGCACACCCTCGCGGTCAACGACACCGGGATCGCGTTCATGCAAGCCGCCCGCGCGCGGGGCGATGACTTCGGGCCGCTCGGCTGGCGCCACGAGATCGCCCACCACGCACCCACCACCGGGCACGCTCGCGGCGAGCTACTGATCGCCGATGCCCTACTCACCTACCTCGCGCTCGGCCCAGCCCACGAGCTGACGTTCCACTACCGGCTACTAGAGCTCGACCGCGCGACCGTCCCCACCGACACGCTCGCCAACAAGCTCGCGCGCTACACAGACCTCTACCGCCACGCCCCAACCCACCGAGGACAGGCGTCCGGTAAGACCGCATGGCAAGCGCGCTACCCGATCTTCCCAGACATCATCTGCGTTCTCGCCGGGCAACCCCGCGCCGCGCTCACGCGGCGCGCACAGACCGTCCTCGCACTCTGCCAAGCAGACCCCCAGCTACAAAGAACCCCGCACGTCCGCGTGTCGCTCGCGCTGCTCGAAGACCTCCAAGCCAAAGGGCCGTATGCCCCGATCTGGCACCAGCCCAAAGACCCCGGCCAAGCCCTCAACTGGCTTGGGAATCGACCCTCCGGAAACCCGGCATGATGTCGCTCCGAGACAACGTGGCCCGCCGCTTTACCGGGTCGCATGTACACGCTATTTTTCATGCATGTTCAATAGGCGGCCGGGCAGCGCGCCAACGCTCCCGGCCAGGCACAGGAGGCAATATCTCCCATGCAGTCCAAAGGTATCGAAGCAGTCGCCCCACGTCGAGGCTGGCATGACCGCCTCGAATCGACCCCGAACGCCGGTCGCCCGCCAGCGAGTCCCGAGGCATCCAGTCTGCGTGCCAGCAGACCCCTCGCGGGACGGCAACGGTGCGTTGGTCGAACCGCCCACCGCCGACGGGCTCGCGGTCACGGTTCGGATCATCCCCTTGCCGGAAGCCGAGAGCAATCCTCTGCGGGCCCGTCAGCTCGCCGTGATCGTGGACCTGCTGCGACGCGCAACCGCCGAAGCCAAGCAAGAGAAGGCAGACAAGCGACGGCGACCTACGCAAGGGAGCTGAGCAAGCGATGAGGTGGGCATTCTTCGGTCGGGTGTCCGACAAGGAAAAGCAAGACCCGTCGCTCTCGATCCCGCGTCAGTTGAAGAAGTGCGCCGACGAGCTACCGCCGGGCAGCGAGATCGTCGCTCACTACTGGGACATCGAGAGCGGACGAAGGCTAATCGAGGAACGCGGCAACGGCGCCGACGGAACGCTCTACGGGGTCCCCGTCCCCCGCGACGGCGGCGTGACCGAGCTGCTTGCAGACGCCCGGAAGGCTCGTTTCGACGCGGTGATCGTGGAGTCCATCGACCGGCTCTCTCGCAAGACCGCCGACTCGACCCGGGTCGAGCAGGAACTAGAACAACTCGGGATCGGGCTGTTCGCGTCCGACGAGCCGATGGTCACCGACGCAACCGCGATCCTCACGCGCCGCGTCAAGCAGGGCGTCTCAGAGTGGTATGTCCGTGACCTGCTCGAAAAGAGCCGGCGCGGCATGGAGGAGTCGGTGCGCCAAGGCTGGCACACCGGCGGGCGAGCACCCTACGGCTACATGCTTGAGGAGCACCCGCACCCCAACCCGAACAAGGCGCGGGAGGGCAAGCGCAAGCACCGGCTCATCATCGACCCGATCTGCGCCCCGATCGTGCTGATGATCTTCGAGGACTACTGCCTGCGGCTGCTCGGGCTCGGGGAAATCTGCGAGAAGCTGAACCGCAGCCTCGACCGCTTCCCGCCGCCGATCCCGAACCGCAAGGACGACCACGGCCTACCGCCGACATGGAGCCGGTCGGTCCTACACGGGATGCTCAGGAACCCGAAGTACACGGGATTCAACGTGTGGGGTCGCCATGACAAGCGCAAGGGCCGACCGCTGATCCGCCCGCGCGATCAATGGGTCTGGAGCCCGACGCCCACCCACGAGGCGATCGTGTCGAGGGAGCTTTTCGAGTCGGTGGAGGAGCGCAGTCTCGGCAAACGCGACTCGATCAAAGCCGGTGCGATCGTTCGTGCGCAGAAGTCGCCGGACCGGCCCAGCACCGGGCGGGTCTACACGTTGCGCGGGCGGGTGCGCTGCGGCATGTGCGGGCACCGCATGGAAGGCTCCCACCAAAAGGGCTCCAACTGGTATCGCTGCCAGTACGCGAGACGCCGCAGCCAAGCCGCCGCGACCCACGCCGATCATCCCCAAGTGCTCGGAATCAAGGAGGAAAAGGTGCTGGAAGCAGCCCTGGACTTCCTCGCCCGCCGCGTGTTCGGGCCGGACCGCCTTCGCCTCCTACGCGACGAACTAGCCAACGCGACCGCCTCCACCTGGGAGAACCATGCCGCCGACCTCGACCGCCACGAAAGCGAGCTACGCGACATCGAACGCTCGCTCCGCGTGCAGGCCATCCGACTGGAGGAGCACGAGGACCCAAAGCATCCCGTCGTAGTGCTCGCAACCGAACGCATCGAAGAACTCAGCGCCCGCAAGAGCGGCGTCACCACGGCAATCGAAGCCCTCAAGGTGGCACGACCTGCGGGACACCACCCCGACGAAATCGCCGCCATGCTCGACGCCGTACCCGACCTACGCAAAGCCCTGAGAACCGCCAGCGCCGAACAGCTCGCGGACATCGTTGGCGCCTTCGACGTGACGATCAGCTACGACAAGACGAGCCAGCAGCTCGACCTCGCCGCGACCATCACACCCGAGCTGCTACCCCACAACGACGGCGACCGCTCCGGGGAGCGGTCGCGGGTACTCGAAGTAGCGGGGGCGGGATTCGAACCCGCGACCTTCGGGTTATGAGACCGGCCGGGCGTTTGCGGCTGTTTGCGGCTGTTCGTGGCTGCGCCGCAAATTGGCCGGTTTTGCCCGGCCAGCCGCCCTGACGTTTGCGGCTGTTTTCGGGCCTTCCCTTGGTTTTTCCTTGACCCGAACCGAGGCGTCGCGGCCCAGGACGGGGGGGCCGGGCGTTAGGAGAGATCGAGCGTCTCGAGCACGAGCCCCGGCACGGCGCGGAAGATCGTGTCGTTAGATACGAGCGGTACACCAAGACGGATCGCGGTCGCCGCGATCCAGCGATCGGCGTTGTGCTCGCGCTGGCCCAACGCGTGGCCCTGCGCCTCGCAGTCGGCTCGAAGCCGAGCGTATACCAGCACGAGCTCTGGACCCGTGTGCACGATCTCCGCCCTCGCGATCTTGGCATCGAGCCTGAGCATCCGCGCATCGCCCCAGCCTCGGCGTAGGGCGCCGTAGCGCAGCTCGGCAACCGTTTGGAACGAGATGAACGCGGGCCGCCCTGTGACGATCGGGGCGTAGAGCGCCGTCAAGCGCGATCGCGGAACGAGATCGGCGCTAAAGACGTCCGTGTCGATGACGATCGGCGCGCGCGACTCGCCTGGGCTCACGACTCCACAGCCAGGACGAAGGCTTCGCCCTCCTCCGCGCTGAGATCCTCGATCACCATGTCATCATGCGCAGGCAGCGGGCGCGCACGACGCAGCAGCTCCTCGACCGGAAGCTCAAGGTGCTGCTCTTCACCGATGTTCGCACGGCTGGTCGCCATGGCTCAAGTGTACGAAGCTGCTACGACGCTGCGACCAACCAGCGTCGGCGGGCCGCCACCATCTCGGCCGCTGAATGATTGCCGAGTGTCGTCGGATGCCTGTGGCCTATCAGCCATCATCGGCGTTTCAGGCACTTCTGGCGATCAGCGCCTGAACGGGCCCGACGCCTGCTCGCTGGCCGACGACGACCGCTTGGGTTCTCGCTGTATGGAGTCATCGATGCGCACGCAGCCACCAACGAGCAACGATGGCTTTTGTGTCCGGGTCGGAGCCCCGCGTGCCGCACCAAGGACCACTACTTCGAGGCGGGGAAGAGGCAACGGTACACGAGTGCGTCCCACCCTCACCGAGGCGTCCGCGAGGGTTGCCGACGCGCATCGGCTCCGCCCGCGCTCAATGCAAACGACATTTCCTACTCGTTCCGATTTACGGTATCTTCTCGATCCGATGGTGGTGGGGGTTCCTGAGGAGCTAGGCGGCTATCGCATCGATGCCGAGATTGCGCGCCACGGTGGCGGGGGTGCTGTGTACTGCGCTCACTGTGAGCGGACGGGCGAGAGCGTCGCGCTCAAGTATCTTCCGGCGCCGCCCAGCGGGGCCCCGAGCGCGGAGCGCTTCGAGCGGGAGATGCGACTCGCGGAGCACCTCCAGCATCCGAACATCGTGCGTGTCATCGATGCGAGGCAGCTCGAGAGCGGCGATCGCTTGATCGCGATGGAGCTGATCGACGGCGAAGATCTCGCCGCTCGCGCTCGGCGCGGCAGGGTGCTCCCGGGCTCGGCGGTAGCGATGCTCCTACAACTCGGCGCTGCGCTCGAGTACGCACATGGAGAGGGCGTCGTGCATCGCGACGTCAAGCCCGCGAACGCGATGGTGGACGTACGCGGCCACGTGTCGCTGATGGACTTCGGTTTGGCTCGTCATCCCGATGACACCACCGTCACCGTGACCGCCCAGATTCTCGGCACGGTGGCGTACATGTCGCCCGAGCAGGCGCGGGGCAGACGCGCCAGCGCCAAGTCGGACGTGTACGCGCTGACCGGTGTTTTGTACACGCTGTTGACGGGACGGCGGCCCTATCCCGGCGACACGACGGCCATGCTACTGGCCCACCTGGAGAAGCCGCCGCCGCGCCCATCGGACTCGTTTCCCGACCTGCGCTGCTTCGACCGTCTGATCGCAGCGGGCATGGCGAAGACATGGGACCGGCGCCAATCGTTGGAGGAGCTGCTGAGCGGCGCTCGACTCGCAGCGGCGGAGTGGGCCGCTCTCGAGTCCTTCGAGGAGCCCAGCCGGGAGTCGCACGCGAGCCTGCCGACGACGCGTACCGCCGTATGGGGCATCCCGGCGTCCACGGCACGGAGCGTCGGGTCTGCCACGACGGTCGATGCCCCTCTTGGGCTCCGCGGCCTGCAGAACGCCGCGGCCGTCCTTTTCAGGGAGTACCGCGTGCCCCTCACCATGACCGCGATCTTCCTGTTCACCCTCGCGTTGATCCTGATCCTGCGGTCCTAGACCGCCGAAACCCTGAAAGGACACCGTTGACTCTCGGTAGTAGAACCCAAACGAACGATCGATCGTGGATCGATCAGGTTTCACGCGGCATCGCCGAGGTGTGCATGTCGCTGCTCTACAGAACCGGGATCTTCATCGTCGCCGCGGCGGCGCTCGGGGTCGCGGCGTACGGCTTCACCATGAACTACGGAGAAGGCGCTCGCGCGCTGATCTTCTTCTTCATCCCGACGCTTTGGGGGGCGTACGCGCTGGCGATGAACGACGGTCAGCCCAAAGCCCTAGAACGGATGACAGCAACCGTGGCAAACGCGCTGTCGGTTCTCGCCGGACTGGTCGTCGCCGCGGTGGTCTTCATCGGATGGCCCGTCTCGATCACGAACCTCGCGCTCGGCGCGATGGCTGCGTTCTTCTTCCTGATCCGGATCTCGCGACAGTCCTCCTCACACCTCCGCGAGCTGCGCGAGAACCGGACGATGGTTCGCGCGCTCTTGATCATGCTCACGGTCGTGTGCGCCGTCGTGGCGGTCGCGGCATGAGCGTCGTCGGGATCGAGTCGCCGCCGGCGACGTACGACACCGTACGCAGCTGTCCGTACCACGGGGGCTGGGTGCGTCTCGCCGACTGTCCGATCGTGGCGACGAACGAGACGTTCGTCACGACCATGCAGGCGGAGATGGGTCAGCAGCCGCCGGACATCGTGATCGACCTCGGCGGCAGCGGATACAGCCGCTTCGTCCCCGGCAAACGCTTGCTGTCTCACATCGATGGCAGAGAAAGGTTGATCGTCGCGGCCCCTCCACAGCGCAAGACGCCCGACAAGCCCCGTCGCTTCATCCGCAGCACATCACCCCAGCTCGAGCCTCCGGCAAATCTCGCCGCTCCGTTCGGTGGGCAGCGCCTGCGGCCGGTGCGAGCCTGCCCGGATCCCATGTGTCAGCATCCGTTCCCCCTCAACATCGACCTTCGCGATCCGATCTCGGTGGCGATCGTCGGCAATTCGGGAGCGTCGAAGACGACGACCGTTGCAGCGCTCATGCGTGAACTCGGCCGGTTCGGTCCCGCGGCACTAGGCGTCGAGTCGTTTGCGCCGACGGAGTCGACGTCGCGGGAGATCCGCGAGGCGGTGAAGCTGATGAACGCCGGTGACAGCGTCGGCGGGACTCACGGTGGCATGTTCCACGCTCCGCTGGAGTTCTCGACGGAGCTTCAGGGCAACCTCCCGGTGACGGTGATGGTCCACGACGTCGCCGGCGAGGATCTGATGGACGAGGAGAAACGCCTCCTCCATGCATCGCACGTCCTCTGGGCCGACGTCGTGCTTTTCGTCTACAACCCCGAGGAGTCGCCCGCGCTGGCGATCGTCGAATCCAGTGCCGATCAGTCCGCCGTGCTGACGGGCGTCTTCAACGACCTGGAGAGCGATCCGCCCACGAACCTCGACGGCTCGCCGCGCTGGCCGGGGCTCGTCGTCGCCGTCTCCAAGGCAGACCTTCTCAGGTCTCCCCCTGACCTATCGAACGGACCGGCGCCCGACGAGGACGTCGTCCAGGCCTTGTTCGACCTGCAGGAGGGCAGTCTCGTGCACGCCGCGAAGCGCTGGGGCACCGACGTCCGCTGGCGCTTCATCGCGCCACAGCCCAAGGTCGGCGAATCGCAGGGCGTCGTCGAGCTGTTCAAGCAGGTGATCGATATCGCAGTGTCGTGGCCATAGACCAGCTTTGGTTTGGGTGGGCGGCCAGGGGGGCGGAGGGCGTCAACAAGCAGCAGATCATCGCCGGCTCGGGGGTGCTGACCGATTCGAGGAACCCGAGGACGATTCAGGTGCTGGCGTCCTGCTACGCGCCTCCTCAGTTGGCCTTCGGCTGGATGGATCACCCGGGACTACGCGTGGCGTTCCGTCGGCGCATCGCAGGACGCGACGGACGTGGTCGCCTGGGGCGCTTCTTCGTGCATGCCCTGGCGGCCGATCCGATCGAGATGCCGCCGCCGGTGCTCGCGCAGTTGTGGTCGGCTGGCATATGGGCTGACGACGCGCCCGCCGAGCCAGACTCGCAGCTCGATGCGTTCGACGCGCCCGACGATCTCATGCTCGGCGCCGCGCCGGCCGCCGTAGAGGAGGAGCACTTGCGGGTACTGCTCGCTGCGCACCTGTGGAACCTCGCGCGCGGCGGCAGATCGGCGCTGGACGTCGACGGTGCGACCGCCGTGGCCATCGCGACCGCGTTCGGTCAGGTACTGCCCTCCGGCCTCGCGCTACGCGGCTTCTCGACGGAAGAGTCCGAGCGCCACGCGCAGAAGTACGACCTCGTTGCCGGTCTTCCCCCGACCGGGCAGTTCGCCTCGATTGCCCCGGATTCCTCGGTGTCGGGCGCATCGCGATCGGCCGCGAGCCTGCTGCTCGACGCAGCGCACGGCGACGACGTCGCCAAGGGCGCGGTGGAGGCGCTCGCCGAGCGAGCAGCAACCCGGGATGCCTTCGCCGCGGTCCTGCACACCTGGGCAGAGGTGGATCGTCGGCCGAGCTCGCACGGAGAGCGTTTCCCTCAAGAGCTCGCGAGCATGTTCGAGCAGGTGGCCGGTAGCACCGACCTCGTGCTGCGGCTGGCCGATGGAGACGGCGCCGAGCGTATCGCCGAGGCGTTCGTGGCGCGGCTGCCGGCTGCACGGGCCGTGATCGGCACCGCAGCCTCGAACGGCCGGGGAGCTGCGCTCGTCGCCGTGCTGCAGCCGTCGCTCGTAGCACTGACGCCGAGCCAGGCGCTGGCCTTGCTCGAGGAGCTCGCCGACGTCGCCCCGCAGGTCTACGGGCAGCTGCTAGCGGAGCTGGCGGGCATGTGGACGTCGGACGGGTCGAGCGCGACGCTGGAGCCCGCCGAGGTGCTGTCGCTGGTGCGCAACCTGCTGAGCACGGGAGGCCCGATGAGGACGGTCGAGCTGCTCGCGAGCATCCCCGCGTCCGCGGGCTGGATCGCAAGCGCCGGTGACATCCCGGCGAGGTACAGAGCGTTGGCCGTCGCCGCCAACGCCGGTGCGCTGCCGGCGCCGGCGCTGGCCGGGGAGTTGGCGAACAAGCCCGGTTTCGCCGAAGTGCTGCTGGACGTTGCGCGGCCAGAGATACTCGACGCCGTCGCCGCGGCGGTCGATGCAGTACCGCCGAGAGATGCGCTCGAGATCGTCAGGGCCTGCGAACGCTTCGCGAGCCAGCTCGACGTCGACGCGTGGCGGTGGTCGGCGTATCGCCGCTCCCCCTTGCTCGAGCGCCTCAACGGCGTCTCTTTGCTCATCCGTCACCGGGACAGCGTGTCGGCTGTGTGGATGGAACGGCTCCTAGACACGTACGTCGAGACCGTCAAACAAGAACTCGATGCCGGCACCTCGCTGCGGGTGCTCGAGGTCGCGCTCATGCACGAGACGTCCGTGCGAAGCAGCGCTTGGAACAGGGCGCTTTCGGCACTTCAGCGAGACGACCTGACCGCGCTCGGGATGGCTCGTGTCGTAAGCGAGACAGCTCAACACCTGTCGTGGGAGGACTGGGAGGTGATCTCCGAGTTCGCCGTCGAACGGAGCTTGGTGAAATGCGCGAGCGAACGGGACTTCGAACAGGCCGTGCGAGAGCTGAGGGTTGGCGAGCCACGGGAGGTCATCGCGTTGTGCCTTGCGCGCGCAGCTCGCAGATGGCACGCCCACCCAAGGGTCGCCGCAGCGACCGTGATCTGGATTGCACGACGAGTGAATCAGGAGCTCCTGCCGACTTCTGTTCTGAACGAGGAGCCGGTCTCGAGCTTGCGAGTCTTGGACGATCGGTGGCAGACATACATCCTCGGAATGGGCTTCGACACACCCAAGGAGCTGCGACGCTGGCTGCGCCTGGTGCTCAACGTTCAGAGCCGCTTCAAGTCCCGGATCCCGAGGCGGTCGAGAGCGTGAAGGCGGACGAGTCGCCGCCAGAGCTGCGGGTGTTGTTCTCGGCAGTCGGTGTCGCTGCGACGCGCACCGTCCTGATCCGCCAGCCAGCCGCCGCACCGGCCTCGGCGGCCGTCGAGCAGCTCGCCGCGGCGTTGGCTGAGACAGACGGCGCCAAACTCGACCCGTTCGATCATGCGCTCCGGAGCCAGCGTCTCGACCGCATCCTCGAAGACGATGCGACGCTCGTCGCTCAGGGCGTCGACGACGGGGATACGCTCGTGCTCGTTCCTCGCTCGCACGAGCAGCGTCCAGGTGTGCGATGGCACGACCTGTACGGAGCCGCTGAGGACGGGCCGGGTTCTGGGACCAGCACGGCGACGGGAGTAGGGCGCGAAGCCGCGTCTGCCGAGCGCGCACGGACCGGCGGCTCCGGCAGCCGGATCGTGTGGCGCGCGATCGTCCTGGGAATCGTCGCGGCCGGTGTGGCGGCTGTGCTTTTTCTGCAGGGCGGAGGGACCTCGCCCACCTCGATTGCCCCTCACCTCCCGAGTGGGCGCTACGTCCAGCTCGCCTCGTTTCGTAGCCGCGACAACGCGGAGCGGTTCGCGCGCCTCGCACGGGCGCGTCATCTCCATGCTCGCGTGATCGAGTCCAACGACGTCGAAAATCTCTACCCGGCCTGGCAGGTCGTCGCGATCGGCCCCTTGCCGAGCATCGGCTCTCAGGACGAGACGATCCGCAGGGTTCACCATGCCGGTTTCCGCGAAGCGTTGGCTCGGAGCTACTTGGCTGCCACCAGCCTGCAGTCGGCCCGTCAGCAGGCGGGCAGCTACGCCGGGATCGTGACGCGGACCGTCCCGCGCCGGCGCGGAAGCGACGGCCGCTCAAGCGTCACGATCGTCCTCGGAACCGATGGCCACGGCTCGATCCGCTACCGCGGACGCCCCTGCGTCGGAGGCCTCACCGCATCCTCGACTCCCGCTACCGCCCTGGTGTGGAGCCAGCAGCTCGCCGGCAGACAATGTCCGCGCGGCGGTCGTTGGACCATGAAGCTCTACGACCGCCGTCTCGTTGTGATCTGGCGAGGAGGCGGCGAAGAATGGATCTTCGGCCGCTTGCGGCGCACCGGCGTGAGCGCGTCACCACAGACAGGCTGATCGCGCACAACATAAGACCTATTATCGGCCACGGCGGTGACGACGGAGGTCGACGCGCCAATCCCAGGTTTGCGTCTGACTGACGATACTTATCACCATTGCAGGCATGCTCGCCTGCTCAGGTTCGGTCAACAGGGCTGTTGACGGGAAATACATACTCAAGCGCTTCGGCATCACGGACCCCTCCGAAAGTGAGGTCGCTTCGCAGACGCAGTGGCAGGCGACCGAGCGGATCGAAGATTAGGCGGACGCGCAAGTCTCCCGCTCCCTCCTCGAGCCCGGCGACCACGGCGAGGAAGAAGTCGGGGTCGGTTCGTGCACGCTCGACCTCGTTGGGCGTCAAGGTGATCTCACTGGGGATGTCTTTCCCAGATGACATCTTGATCTCGAAGCTCTGGCGTAGCTCGTCAACTGCGTCAGCCCCTACTCCGCGGCGGTGCCGCAGGTCTGCAATCTCACCATCACCAAACGCAAGCGCAGCTCTCACGGCCTCGTATGCGAGCTGCTCACGCGCATTCAACGGTGGCAGCACCGTCGGATTCGCGTCCGATGGTTTGGGCGACATCGGCCCATCTGCTGCAGCGTCAGGCGAGCGTGATCCGCCGCCCCCGGTGGTGAGCCTACGCCGACGATCCGGAATGATGATCCCGCCGCGTGGCGCGTCGGGGTTGATGATCGAGCCCTTCGACGGCTCGAACTTATCGATCTCCTTCAGTTTCCGCACATGGACTGTGGTGCCTCTGCCCGCTGTCGCGCTGCCTTTCTTCGTCGCGGTCTTGTGCGGCCTGCCGCGCCGCTCATCAGCCTGAGTCTGTAGACGCGCAAGACGGTCGTCCTCATCGACTTCCCTAGCGTCGCTTGAGAGCTCGATTCTCTGCGCGCGCTCTCCGTCATCGGCCTTTTGCCACATGGCAACCCACGCCCAAGCCACCTTCTGTCTATCGCCGCCGAAGAGATCAGCGATCGCACGTCCGCCTCCATCCGCGGAACCCAGATCCGCCACCGAACGTGCGAACAAGGTCAAGGGCTCGCGTATCAGGTGCGCTGCCGCAGGGGCAGTGAGTCGGCGACCGGGAACGCTTGCGACGACCTCGAGCTCGTGGTCGAGCACAAGTCGTGCCGACGCAAGCTCGTCCCATGGGATCGTTAGCGTCCCGTAGAGTTGCTGGTCGCGCTGGGCAAGCTCTGCTTTGAGATGTTCGACAGCGAGCACAAACCTCGGTCTGAACTCGTCGCCTGCGGCCGCTCCATACCCAGCGTTTGCGACTGGCGCGAACTGCTCTGGCGATATCAGCGTAAGGCCGAGCGCGTCAACCAACGACGCCATCCCGTCGATCGCGAATCCAGGCTGCCACACGCGCGCCTGATCGGCGACGGCCACAGCAACGGACTCGTCGCCAATTGCGTATACCGGCCGTTGGCTCGTCCATTCCTTGCCGGTCCAGACCGGTAGCCCCTTCAAGGTACCGCGGAGTTGTGGGCTCATTTCGTCCACCTCTCGCGCGAGCAACTGCATGGTCTCGATCACAACCGGGCGATCCGGGTCGGCAAGTGGTGCCCGCGCGATCTCGCGCAGGACGGCGACGCCCTCGCGGGCGTCCGGCAGTTCAACACCGAGCGTTCGCCAGAGTGGTTCGAGATGAGGCGAGTTCTGTACGAACGGGCGGCGCTGACCGAAGATCGGAGGTCCCCGGAAGACCTGAGCCGGCGTGTACCAGTGCCCGTCAATCAGCAGCAACCCACGTCCGCTGCGCTGACGGTACCCGCCGGCGAAACGCAGACGAAGCGCACTGACGGTCATGTCGTCGACCGGTCGCTGACCGCGGCCATCAGGTGTGCAGGCGAGTGCAAGGATCCGATACGCGGTGCGCGCTTTCGCGTCGATCAACTCTCCGCGCTTTTCCTCGTCGCGAAGACTCTCCAACGTGCTGACGATGTTCGCGGCGGATGGGCCGCGTCTGATCCGCAGTGCCGCGATGATCGGGCTGCGTAGAACCTGATCGTCGAGCGGCATGAGGTAGCGACTGCGTTTATCGCCGACGGTCAGCCGGTTCGCCTCGCTCGGCAGATGAAGATCTAGTGGTGCCTTTAGCGCTCCCGTCTGGCTGGGGAGCCATGGCTCGCTCGCGGCGCGGGCGAGCCAGGTTGCGATGACCTCGCCGCGGGCAATCCACCCGTCGTAGCCCCAGACCGCTCGAGCAGTGGCATGATCGGAGAATTGTCGCTCCCACCCTCGTGCGAGCAAGCCAATCAACGCGGCAGCGCGACGCTTGCGCCCTGGGCTTGCTCGATCGTTGTGAATATCGGCGATCACAGCATCCAGGTCGGGGGACCACCGGTCGTCGATCAGATGGGTGGCCGACTGCGAAAGCGCACGCACTTCGGTCGCTTGAACTGGCGGAAGCGCAGCATGCTCGATCGGAGTCGCAGGGCGAGGATCTCGGCTGTATCGCTGGATCTCGTTTGGCGGCGCCACCAGACGTGGGAATATCTGCGCGCCGAGGCGCACTAGCAGCCCTTGTGCGCCCAGTTCGCGTCGGCCTCCGGGACGTTTGAGTACGCGCGCATAGTCCGGCGATAGCCAGGCCAGCCCCGGCGTCTTCGCTGCCGCTCGGCCGAAACTATCGGTCTCGCGGTCGATCTGTCTCGGGAGGTACGACGTGCTCGGAGAAATCCATCGGGTCTCGGCCTTGCCGTGTTCGTCGTAGGAGAACCCGCGAAGCTCGATCGCGCGCCCGATCTTCGGACCGAGCTCCCGCCGGTGCTCGTCGGTGAGCTGCTCGAGCGCGTCGCGGAGCGAGAGCAACGCGTCGTCGTCGAGCCGCACTGGCTCACGTTTTCCTTTCGCGAGCAATGAGAGTGCTTCGGCGTCCGACTCGTACGCCTCGACCAGCAGCTTCGCGGCTTTGAGCTTGCCGCTGACCCGGCTGGCGGTCTTATCCGCCTCCGTGTAGACAGGGTTGATGGGTAGCGTCAGGCCGAGACGCGACGCGAGACTCCGCTCCTCCTCACGTACCACCAGTGTTCGGGGCTCGTCGGAGCCAGGAGGCGCTATACGGCGCCCGTCGGCCAGCAGAACGCTCCGCTTTGCACAGAACTCGTCAAATATGTCCGCCTCGATCGCCGCCGCGGCGAACTCTAGGTACCACGCGGGCTCGCGGTCACCGAGATCCTCATCAGCAAGCTCGAGCAGCTCAAGCGCTTCCTCGACGTCAAGCCGTCGAGAGCCTCCGAGCTCATGGAGAACCCTACGCCAGCGTCCGAAGCGATCGCGGTGCGCGGACGGGACCGCCGAACAACCCTCCGCAAGTCGCTCCTGGTCGTTCTCGGTCAGAACATCCTCAAGTACTGCGTCGTCGAAGACGATCTCGTCGATCGGCCGCTGCTCGTTCTGCGGTCCGATGCGCAGCGCATCGCCGAGACGAGAATGGCAACGCCCGATCACGTCGAGCACAAAACGCTCGCGCAACCACTCTCCAATCCCGTCGGGAACATCGTGCAGGAGCGGGACAGCGCCCCAGCCACGTCGGGGATCGCGTGCGAAAAGGTCGAGGGCGACAGCAGCGACGAGGTCGCCCAACTCGGCGAAGCGCCGGGTATTCCAAGCTCGCTCGGTGAGCGTCGATCGCGAAGTGTCCGGGTCGAACTGCGCATTTAGACCCACCGGGAGTCGCGAAGGGACCGGCAGCGGTAGGCGGTCATATAGCAAGCTCTCTTCGCGATCTCGTGGTACACAAACACCGAGCGTCGTCGTCGTCCCTGTTGCCTTGTTATGCCGGCGCTCATTGGCTTCCAGCGGCATCTCGACGAGGTAGCGAACGTAGGTCTGACGACGGTCACGATCGGTGAGTTCGATCGCCTCGCCCTCAAGTGCGTGCCCGTGAACCTCGAGCGTCACGGTGTGAGGTCGGCGGTCATGGAGTTGATGGTCGACGATCGCTGCTCCCGTACTCGGATCGATCAGAGCGACACGGCGAATACTGTGCAAGAAGACAAGAGAACGAGTGCCCAGGTCGGCCATAAACTTTCCGAGGGCAGCGGTATCGATCTCGGCGTCGAGCGGAATGACGAGCAGCGTGTCGCGTGCTGCGGGGTCATAGAAGCCTGCGATCTCAGGCTCCGGCGCACAAACCGTCGGAACCTCTCCCATCTCGAAGTGGTACGGACTACAGTGCGCAGCGATCGGGCCCCCGAGTGCTCGAAGCGTCTTCTGGCCACTTCCAAATCGGCCCGAAGCGTAGGGATCATCTGCCTTCGTGCTGACCCAGGGCAAGACCATCGCGCCGACGTGCGGAAGCGAAATCGGCGCGCCATTGTGGACGATGAGAAGCTCACGGCGCCGTCCCTTTTTGCGCACAGCAACCAGCAGCTCGCGGGCCCTGAGATCATCGCCATTCTGGATCGACTCGATGATGCCTTGGAAGGGTCGTGCACTGAGACTCTCGGCGCCGCGCTCGGACCCTCGCCGGCTCGCCTGGAACAGCTTGGGCTGCTCTTCGATGAGCTCGGCCAACCTCTGCACTGCCGCTGTCGCAAACTCCGTCGTCGTGAGCTCGATTAGGTTGTCGGTCTCGGGCCAGCTGTGGACCATGCGCTCCGCTGACTCTTGACCAAGCCGAGCCTCGTCCGTCACAATCGGTTCCCTCGGCGTCACACTACGCCAACTCGTGTTTGCTGCTTCCGGCCCGGCGCTGAGGGATTGGACAGCGGCCGGAAGCGAGGCGTTTGGCTGCAAAGGACGTCCCGGGACTGGGTTGGAGAGGCAAGCATAAGTTCGATATATCGGACGCTATCCTATTGACGGATACCGTCCTGGGCCACAGGCTGAGCAATGGCGCCGCAGACCTTCGACCTCGCCGCTCCCGTCAGTGGTCACGTCTGGCTCTATCAGGGCAAGCGTCGGCAGACTTGGTGCGCGAGGTGGCGCGACCAGAACGGCCAGCACGAGAAGCGCCTCGGCGAGGCCTGGACGGGCCGGGGTCGCCCTCCGCAGGGCTTTCTCCGCAGACGCGATGCCGAGGCGTTGCTGGAGGAGATCCTGGTCGACGCGCGGCGTGACCAGCTGCGCCAGCAACGCACCGGCGTCACGTTTGCCGAGGTCGCCGAGGACTGGTACGCACGCGGACCTCTGGCGCGCGACTGGTCTGCTTCGACACAGCGCGACTATCGCTCGGTGCTCGACGCTCATCTGTTGTCCGAGTTCGGGACGAGCCGCATCGAGGCGATCACCGCAGAGCAGTTCGAGCGCTGGCGCGATCGGTTGGCCAAGGACGGGGCACGCTCTCGAAAGACGGTCAATAAGATCGCCACCCAGGCCCACGCGGTCTTCCAGCACGCCGTTGAACGATTCGGCCTCGCCGTCAATGTCGCCTCACAGGTCAGGCGGCTGCGCGAAAGCAGCGACGCCGGGCGCTTTGACTTCTTCTCGCCGCAGGACGTCGATCTGCTCGTCGCGACCGCCGCGAAGGGCGCGCACCGCAACCCGAGCCGCCCGGCTATCGGCGAGGCCGAGTGGATGCTCCGCGCGGAAGAGGACCGGCAGGACGGCGTGATCTACCTAACTGCGGCGCTCGCGGGCCTGCGCCGCAGCGAACTGCTCGCGCTGTTGTGGGATGACGTCGACTTCGAGCACACCTCGATCCGTGTTTATGAGGGCTACAGCGCAAAGAAGACCGGCAAGCCGAAGTCGCGCAAGTCACGAACCGTGCCGATGGTCGAGCGGCTCGCCGCCGCGCTCGAAGAGCTGAAGAGGCGCGCGCATCACACGGGCGGGCGCGACCACGTCTTCGTCAGCCGTTTCGGGACCGAGCTCGACGGCTCGGCGCTGCGCCGCCGCTACCTCGCCGCGCGCGACGCAGCCGGTCTGCGTCCGCTGCGCTTCCACGACCTGCGCCACACGTTCGCGAGCGTCGCGATCAACGTCGCGAGCATCACCCAGGTCCAGGCGTGGATGGGCCACGCCGACGTGAAGACCACGATGCGCTACCTGCACCACAAGAGCCGCGCCGACGACGCTCGGCTGCTCTCCGCAGCGTTCGACCCCAGGAGGCTCTGAGCCGCCACGGATCTGGGTCGACGACCACCTCGTCGGCGTATTTGCTCCGATGATGACCGTCGGGCAACGGAACCCGAAGGTCACCCTTGCATTCCGCCCCGGGGGTTGCGGCTGTTTGCGGCTAGCGCTGTTTTGCCGCCCACGGCTTGCGGCTATCTACGGCTGCGTGACCGGCTCGGGAGGAAATCTTGGGAGCAACTTGACCCAAGCGACCCCAGGTCGCACCCTCCAGAACGCGAAAAACCGTAAGCGTTCAGTGGGGTAGGGGGACATAGCTCTGCTTCGTCGAATCTCGTGGTGTGGAGCGCGTGGAGGCGGAGGCGATCTATGACGCGGGGCGCGAGGCTGTAGTCGAGG
>Ga0302326_10001500_pt1 | contig 59207 bp, 55 predicted proteins | sample Palsa_T0_3_FD_202264 | JGI IMG/M metagenome (GOLD analysis project Ga0302326, IMG submission 202264) | Peat permafrost microbial communities from Stordalen Mire near Abisko, Sweden - Palsa_T0_3 | ecosystem: Environmental > Terrestrial > Soil > Palsa > Peat permafrost | place: Sweden: Abisko...
CCTGGGGGAAAAGCGGGTAGCTTGTTCTGGAACGGACTCGGATTTCTGACCACGACCGTCTCGATCATTCTCGCCTTGATTCCACCTGCGGACACGGCGGATCGGCGCGGGTTCTTTGTCCAGGTTCTCTCCGGTTCCTTCGGCTTCCTCGCCGCCGGATGGGTCCTGTATGCAATAGCTGAACGGCGTCGCCGCTCGACTGCCGCTACGCAATGAGGCGCTGGAGTGCACTTCTGCTCGCCCTATGGGTTCCGGCCGGGCTTGCTGCGAGCGTCCGAGTCCCAGAATTGGGAGTGATTTTCAACGACTACCCCACTGACCTGGCCAAGCCCGTGCCCTATGAAAGACCAGACGGATTCGTAGTACAGCTTCAGATCGGCCGTGCGTACTTGAACGTCATGCGATACGACGATCCGGCGCGCGCGGCGCGTTCCCTTACGGACGCCGACTATCGGCAACTGCTGCGTCGGGAGCTAGAGCAACGCGGCCTGCACGTTTCCGAGGCTCGGCTGACGAAACTGGGCGGACAGGCTGCCTGGCTCGTGACCGGCGCGCAGACATTGATACCCGGCCGCATTGTTTCCTACGAATGTTTTGCGACGGTCATAGTGAGTCATCAACTGATCAACGCCGTGGTAAGTGCGGTAGGAAGTCCCGGCAGGCCCGCCGATTTTGACCTGATGCTCAAAATACTGCTGGGCATGGCGTTCGAGCCGGTGGATCGAAGTGCCGTGCCTGCACCCGTCCCGGCGGCATCGAACCCGGATAAAATGCCGCGTTTTCTCGATGCCGGCGACGTACCAATCTATTCGGAAGCCGCGCGAGTGCGCGGACTGCAGGGCACAGTAGATGCATCATTCAGCATCGATGAACACGGACGGGCGCAACATATCGAGGTGTTCTTTGCGGACTACGCCGAGCTCGCGCAGAGCATACCGACCGTGCTGGAACATGGGCGGTTCAAGATCCCCGCGGACTGGACACAGGCGGGCTCACAGGGCAGGCGCTTTACCATGGAGTTCAATTTTGTGATAGTCCGGGCCGGCGACAAATGCCCCGACACCTCAGCCGCGTCGCACATAGCCGGCGCGGAGATCATGGAAATCTGCAATAGCCTGGGCCGATAGAGGTGATCGCCAGCGCGGTCATATCGCGCAGCGTGGCGAAGGGCTGCGGCGCGAGTAGGACGTGCGGCAGCCAAATGCTGCTAGCATGGCGCTCGGAGGTTCTGCACTTGTGAGTTGGCGAGGATGGATGGCCTTTGCGGCCCTCGGCATTATCTGGGGCTTGCCGTATTTCTTCATCAAGCTGGCAGTGCAGGAGCTCTCGCCGTTCGTGGTCGCTTGGGGGCGCGTCTGTCTCGGGGCGATGATCCTGTTGCCGATTGCCTGGCATCGTGGCGCCCTGCGCGCCACGAGCGCGCACAAGGCCGCTATCTGCGCCTTTGCCTTGGCCGAATTCGTGATTCCGTTTTCGGCGATTTCCTTCGGCGAGCGTTGGATCAGCTCCTCGGTCACCGGCATCCTGATCGCCACGGTACCGCTGACTATCGCACTGATCTCGCGCTTCTTTGGCTTACACGAGCCGTTGGGCGTTTGGCGTCTTTCTGGTCTGGTGCTCGGATTAGTAGGCGTCGCGGCGCTGGTCGGACTGGGTACCATCTCCGGCCCTCAGGGTTGGGCCGGCGTAGGGTGCATGCTGCTAGCCACCCTCGGTTATGCCATCGGCCCCTTGATCATCCAGCGCCATTTGAGCGGCGTGGACTCGTTTGGTCCCGTGGCTGCGAGCCTGCTGGTCAGCAGCATCGTGCTGCTGCCGTTCGCCATATACAATTTTCCAAGCCACGTTCCCTCGATAATTGCGCTGTCGTCCATGGCGGTGTTAGGCGCGGTCTGCACGGCGCTGGCCATGTTGCTGCTGTTCTATCTGATCAGCCAAGCCGGCGCGTCGCGCGCATCCGTGATCACCTATATCAATCCAGCCGTGGCGACGCTGCTGGGTGTGACGCTACTACACGAACACCTGGGCATCGGCGGCATAACGGCTTTTGCGCTGATCCTGCTCGGATCGTGGCTGGCAACGCGGGGCGCCGTCCGCCGGCGCCACGAGTCCGGCAAAGCGGTCGCCTGAGTCCGGCCTAAGAGGCGAGCTTCGCCTCCATCGTTATTCTCGCTTTCAAGAGCTTGGACACCGGGCAACCGCTCTTGGCCTTGTTGGCGATGGTTTCAAACTTTGCCTGATCTGCGCCCGGAACGATGGCCCTAACGCTCAAATGACTCGCGGTGATCTCAAAGCCCTCACCGATCTTTTCCAGTGTCACTTCCGCGTGGGTCTCGATACGATCGGCAGTCAAGCCCGCTTCCCCGAGCATCAATGACAATGCCATCGAGAAGCACGCGGCGTGTGCTGCGCCAATCAATTCTTCCGGATTCGTGCCCTTGCCGCCCTCAAAGCGAGATTTAAAACCATAGGGTGCTTCCTTAAGCACGCCGGTCTCGGTGGAAATGGTGCCAGCACCGTCCTTGATGCCGCCTTTCCAAACTGCCCAAGCTTTCTTTATCACTGCGACTCCTCAGTATTGGTGATCAGGCGCCGTTCTTGGAATCTTTCAAACCCTGTTTGATGTCGCCCACCTCGATCTGAAGCTGGCCGAGAGTTTTCTTGATATTCCCCTGCGCTTCCTGACTCGGGTTGCCGACAATCCTGCCTGCGACTTCCTGGACCGTGCCTTCCGCTTCCTTCAGGCCGCCTTTGACTTGATCTTTGTTCATGCTCATGAGTTCTTCCTGCAGCCAACGCCGGAACACGGCCGGCACGTCACCGCGGGAAATGTAGGCCTAGAGCGCGCGCGCGGTCTGTGGGCCGTCGCACGCAAGCCCTCAGGTTGCAATATGTCACTACGTGCGGCGGCGTACATACATTGCCGCGATTCAGGTCCACTCTGAGCGTTCGTGCCCTGACTCGATTGCGCACGAAAGGCCAATCGAATGACGGATCACAAGTCGGTTGCCAACCGTGTGTTGGCCAGCATTCCAGCAAACAGCTATCGGCGTCTGCGTACGCAGCTGGAACCGGTTGATTTAGCCTTCGGACAGATACTGTACGACTCGGGTGAACCGATCCGGCACGTTTACTTTCCGGTGAACTGCCTGATCTCGTTGCTTACGTCGGTCGACAAACGCCGCACACTAGAAGTAGGGATGGTCGGTAACGAAGGAATGGCCGGCACGCCGGTTGTGTTGGGCGTCGGCGTATCGGGAGGGCGCGCCCTGGTGCAAGGCGAAGGGCGTGCGTTACGCTTGTCCGCGGCGCGCTTCCGCAACGAGTTCGAGCGAAATCAGCCGTTGCAGCAGGCGTTGTTCCGCTACACGTATGCTTTGATGGCGCAGATCTCGCAAACCGCAGCGTGCAATCGCTTCCACGCCGCGGGAGCCCGACTCGCGCGTTGGTTATTGATGACTCGCGACCGCGTCGGTTCGGACACCTTTCCACTGACGCATGAGTTTCTGGCGCATATGCTCGGGCTGCGCCGAGAGGGAGTTTCCGAGGCCGCCAGCATCCTCAAACGCCGCAAACTCGTCGCCTATAGCCGGGGAAAGATCCAGATTCTGGATGCCAAGGGACTCACGGCGGCCTCGTGCTCGTGTTATCAGATTGTCAACGCAGCCTACCAGCGTGCGGTGACTCACTGAGGCAATCCCCCGAGGTTGCCGCCGCGCCGGCGCAGCCTAGTCTGAGGGACGGCAGGCCAGGGCGTCGCTGCGCCGAGTGATCGCAGACGCGTCGCCTTTCAGGCTGACTTCCACCTCGTAGACGATCACCGTGGGTGCATCGTTCCATTTCTGTTCATCGAGGTGCGTCAATTCCTCGCTCACGCAGGTCGCGGAGTTGGCGACGTCGGCCGCGCAACGTTCCTTTGCCATGGATTGTTTGGCGGCTTGATAGCCGTGACCACAGGCGGAAAGTGAGGCGTCGGCGACACCAGTGTCGTGGATCAGCTGATCCCGACATGCGGAGCCCGCGCTCACAACCGAACAATTGGCCTGGAATACGCGCTGATATTGAAAACTTAAAGTTCCCTCGTGCAGCGCAATGGATTGTAGAGAATGCTGTGCGATGTCCTCGAACAGCACTTTGCGATCGTAGATGCGCAGTACCATGAAGCCCAAGCCACCGTTGGTCCCGTCCGGGGCTTCGAAGAACGCGTAGTCCGCGCTGACGCCCTTGAAGTAACCACTCCAGCGGTCGCTTGGAATGACGTATTCGTTGGTTTCCGTATTGGATCGACAGGGCGTAGCGTTGCCAGACACCACCGGCAGCAGCGCGAGCCGATCCGCTCCGACTTCGCCGTAGTCGACCTGTTTCACTACCACGGACCGATAATAGAAGCAGGAAACCTGCCGTTTGACCTGAGGGTTGTGCAGATCTGCCTTCAGGCGCACATGTCGAACCTTCAGCGGCGGATCAAATGGGTTTGCCGCGAGCCCAAAGGTGGGCAATGCCATGAGGAGCAGTATCAATCGTTGCGCGCCAGTCACGATCAATTTCCCGGCGCTGGCGCATCGATTGGTGTGCAGTTGGTACGGCCCGACATCGCACAATCCTGTATCTGCGACATATGCTGCAGCACACGGACCAGAAGCAGTCCGCCCACGACCAGAATCAGGATCACGACCAAGCCGATCACCGCGCCGCGGCGCGAGTCGGGGCTTTGTGGGTCGGCCGGGCCTTGGTTTGTCATCCGTACATTACCAAGAGAGAGCAAGTTCGATACCGCACGAGATGTCGTATGATAAGGGATGTTTCCGCCATTAATTGCGGTTGTTCTTACCACACGGAGATGCCCATGAATACGCTCTGCAACACACGTCCTTTACGTACGCTGATTGTAGCGGCAGCCTTGGCCGCAGGTTTCGGATCAGCTTGGGCGACGGATGTGAAAGTGTCTTTGACCGGCGCCGAAGAGACGCCGCCGGTAACGACATCGGCAACCGCCGCCGGCACGATCACGATCGGCGCCGACAAATCCGTCAGCGGTACCATCAAGAGCACGGGTATCGACGGCACTGTGGCGCATATTCACGAAGGCGCGTTCGGTCAGGCGGGGCCACCGATCATTACGCTGGTCCAGGGCCCCCCCGGCGTTTGGTCCGTGCCGCCGGGCTCAAAGCTCACGGATGAGCAGTATGCGAGCTTCAAAGCCGGCAATCTGTATGTGAACGTACACAGCGCCGAGCACAAGCCGGGGGAAATTCGCGCCCAGCTCAAGCCTTGAGCCGAAACTGGCCGGAACGGCCGGGGGCTGCCTGAGCTTCAGCCGAGTGCACGTGGCGGGCACTTTTTAGCCCACCGACGCGGCCGCGTCGCGGCCGGCAGCGCGACCGGAAAAGATGCAGCCGCCGAGAAACGATCCTTCGAGAGCTGCGTAGCCATGAACGCCACCGCCGCCAAATCCGGCCACTTCACCCGCGGCGTAAAGACCTGCTACCGGCTGGCCGTTCGCTGCCAGGACGCGGCTTTGCAGATCGGTCTGCAAGCCGCCCAAGGTTTTCCTGGTGAGAATATGCAGGCGCACTGCAACCAGCGGTCCGGCACGCGCATCGAGCAGTTTGTGGGGCCTGGCTGTTCGGGTTAGTTTATCCCCCAGATAAGTGCGTGCAGCGCGGATCGCGTTGATCTGCGCATCCTTGCAGAACAGGTTGTCGAGCTGGCGGTCGCGAGCACGGAGCTCGCGCTCGACGGACGCCAGGACCAGCGCAGGCGCGCCGTTGGCCAGTGCATTCATGCGACGCACCAGCGCCGCAAGATCGTGTTCGACAATGAAATCCTCGCCATGCTCCATGAACGCCTTGACGGGCCCGGGGATGCCCGCCGTCGCGCGCCGTATGACCTGCTTCCAGCTCCTGGACGTGATATCCGGGTTTTGCTCGGAGCCGGACAGCGCAAACTCCTTTGCCATGATCTGCCGGGTCAGGATGAGCCATGAATAGTCGAATCCAGTTCGTAGGATGTGCCGCAGCGTGGCCAGCGTGTCGAATCCGGGATAGAGCGGCGCCGGCAGCCGGCTGCCGCGTGCGTCCAACCAAAGGGAGGAGGGGCCCGCCAGGATGCGGATGCCGTGATTCGACCATATCGGGTTCCAGTTCTTGACGCCTTCGACGTAGTGCCACATGCGGTCGCGGTTGACGAGATTCCCGCCGGCGGCCTCGGCGATAGCCAGCATGCGGCCATCAACATGATCCGGAACTCCGCTGATCATCCGCTCAGGCGGTGCCCCCAGACGCGTGGGCCAGTTGCTTCGAACCATTTCATGATTGGCGCCGATTCCGCCGGAGGCGACGATGACGGCTTGGGCCTTCAGGTCGAATGCGCCGACGATCTCTCGCGAACTCTTTCTCCCGCGCTCGACGCCGCTCGGCTCGAGGATGTCGCCGCAAACGCCGGTGATCGCCGCGCCCGACTTGGTCAAACTGTTGACCCGATGGCGAAACTTCAAAGTGACCAGACCTCGATCCACGGCCACGCGAACGCGCTCAACGAACGGCGCCATGAGGCCGGGCCCGGTTCCCCATGTGATGTGAAATCGCGGCACGGAATTGCCGTGGCCGATGGCGTTGCGGCCACCGCGCTCCGCCCACGCCACTACGGGAAAGAAGCGGACACCTCGCTTGTGCAGCCATGATCGCTTCTCACCGGCGGCGAAAGCGACATAGGCTTGTGCCCATTGCCGTGGCCAATGATCCTGCTCGCGGTCGAACGCGGCCGTCGCCATCCAGTCCTCGAGCGCGAGTTCATACGAGTCATGGATACGCATCCTGCGCTGCTCAGGCGAGTCGACCAGAAATAGGCCGCCCAACGACCAAAATCCCTGGCCACCGAGGCTCTGCCCGGGTTCCTGATCGACAATGATGACCCGCTTGTGCGCTTCCGCCAACTCGGCGGCCGCGACCAGTCCGGCGAGTCCCGCACCCACGATGATTACATCCGCATCGTTCGCCACGTTAGCTGTCCCCCGCCCGGGCCTCATTGTCGGTCTTTCATCGGCCGCGCGCACATCCGCGCTGGTAGGCGCCGGCGACCAGGTACTGTGCGGCGATTTTGCCGAGATTGTTTTCCTGCTTGAAAGTGCGTAAATTTCAGGGCGATTTCACGGCGCGCACTCCCGCAGGGGTAGGTGCAACGGCTGCCGGCGCCACTTTCACTATTGTCCACCAGCTCACCATCGCCCACTTGCTGAATCCGGTTACGTTCGCCTTCTGCCGTGGACTGCTCTGGTAATGTGGCGACGAATACAAACATGGTGGAAATTCCGACGGGCCGTGATCAGCGCGTCCCAGGGCAGGCTGGCTTCTGCTGTCATTGAACAGGACATTCTTGTGCTGCCATGTTGGCGTCGGCCCGAGTTCTTGTGGCATTGCCTGGACAATTTGACCCGCGCCGAGGGTATCGGCAGCGTCCATGTGCTTTTCCGACCGGACACGGGGTTCTCCCTTGATAATCTCGAAGTCATCCGATCTTTCGCCGACCGGCTCGCGAGCTTCGAGATTCAGCTTGCGGATCCGTGCCCATTCCGACGTACCAAGCCCAGCGCCAATCTGCTGCTCGGCTGCCTGCATGCCGCTGCCGCCTCGAAGCAATTGGTATTTCTGGTTGAGGAAGACATCATGGTGGCGCGTGACTATTTCACCTGGCACCGCGCAGTGCATGCGGCAGCGGGCCCGCTGTTCTGCTCCATTCCCGTGAAGAATCCCAATCGCGCGCTGAAGCTCCCTGATGAACCGGGAGGCTACTATTTAAGCACCGGGGATTCCTGCTCAAACGGGATATGCTTCGACAAGCGCGTCCTCCAGAACCTGGTCGCACGGCACGCGAACATGGCGTACTTCCGTAGACCAAAGAAATACATTCGACGGCACTTCCCGGGCAGCTCGATCAGCCTGGGATACGTCGAGCAGGACGGCTTGGTGCGGCGCATACAGGAACTATCGGCCTTGCCGATCGCGTGGCCATGCGTACCGCGAGCCTTTCATTCGGGGTTTTTTGGCGCGCGTGGGGGTTGGCACAACTTCAGTCGCCCCGATGGCATCGGCGAATCAGTCCAGGACCGCGTACGCACTCTGGCGCACACGATCTATAGCGCGGATGCCATGCGCAATGCCCTGCAAGACCCCGAATTCATCGACACCTGTATGCCCTGCAATCTGCAGACGCCGGCATGGAAGGCCCTTCGCCGGATCGATATCACCACTGCAGCGGCGGCGCAGCTTGACGGCATTGCCGTCAATACTTCACCTTGAACACAGGCGAGTCCTCCGGGCGTGTCTTGCGCTGATCGTACACGCGCGTCGTGCTGATATTGGCGTGTCCGAGCCATTCCTGGACCTTGGCGATGTCGGCGCCGGCGTCCAAGGCATTTGTAGCCGCCGTAGCCCGTGCAGCATGCGGACCGAAGCGCTCCACGGCTATTCCCACCTTCTTGCCGTAGAACTTGATCAACTGATAGACCCCATCGGCGGTCAGGCCGGTGTCTAGGCGGCCACCGTGCCGATTATTTCGGACCGGCCGGAATAACGGACTGGCAGCGAGCTGCGCGTGGCCCGCACTCTCCAGGTAATCAGCAAGCCGTTCCTGCGAACCGGGATGGAGCGGAACGTGGCGGAGTTTTTCTCCCTTGCCGTGGACTCGGAGGTGCTTCACACCGCGGCGCTCGTGGATATCACGGACCATAAGCCGACACAGTTCATCACGCCGCAGCGCATGGTAAAACAGGATCGAAAGGATCGCGCGATCGCGCCTGGCCTTGAGGGTATTTCCTTTGGGCGCCTCGAGCAGGTGCCGCGCTTGGGCGTCGGAGAGCGCCGGCGTCTTGCCCTGGTAGCTGTCGACCTTCGGCCGCATGACGCCTTTGACCGGATTGACCGCCACGGCATTGCGCTCGCAGAGGTATTCGAACATCGAGGAAAGCGCCGCAAGCTTCCGCCTGATCGTGGAGCCCTGCAGCTGCCGGCGCAAGAGCTCATCGCGGTAGGCAATGACGTGCGCACGGGTTACGGTGCGAAATTCCTCCGGTCTGATGATCCCGACGAATTCCATGAAGTCCCGGATGTCAACCTTGTAGATCCGGCGTGTCCCAGGACTCTTGATATTGGCGAACCATTCGGATTCCGCGGGAACATCCGAGAGCTGGCGGTACTGCTGCAAGCTGAGCGAACGACGTGCCAGCGTTCGGGCGGCGGGCAGCTTCGGCTTGTCGGCCATTATGGCTCCAATATGAGAGTTGCTCCCTGACCCCTATTATATAATGAAAAAATATGTTTTCATTATATACGGAGCAGGTGCCGAAACGGGCGCATTCAGCGCACTAGGGAGTAATGCCAAAGTGCTTTGCTTCTTCCACGACGCGGGGTTGAAGGGCCATGGCAGCGTCGATGTCAGCCTGGCCGGGGTCAATCATGCCCTTGCGGATTTTATCCACGCCGCGACCATAGAGCGACCAGGCATCCTTGGGCTGCTGATTGAGTGCCGCGTCATAGTCCGCAATCGACTTGTCGAACTGACCGAGCCGCAGTCGCACCAGGCCGCGGCCGTCGAGCATGCGCACGGCATTCGGACGCATCCTGAGCGCCGCGTTACAGTCGTCCAGGGCCTTATCGAGATCATGGCCCTCCAAAGCCCTGGCCCAGCAGCGGCCATCGAGTGCATCGGCAAGTTTCGTGTCCTGCCTGTGGGCGGGGATCCATAAGTCGTATTCCGCGATCGCCGGGGCCAGTAGACCGGCGCGACCATAGGCGGAGGCGATTACAAAACGTATGTCCGCCTCCTTGGCCGCAAACCGATCTGCAGCATCAAGATCGGCACCGGCACCGGACCGGTCCCCGGCCGAAAGACGCAGCTGTGCTCGCGTCACCAAAGCGTCCACATAATCCGGTTTGAGCTTGATCGCCTGTTCGAGATCGTCCATCGCCGGAGCCGGCTGGCCGTTGTTCCAACGTGCCAAACCGCGTTGATATAGATAACTGGCGTTGTCAGGCTGCAATTCACAGGCCCGCGTGAAGTCGGCGATGGCATGCTCAAAATCACGGCGCGCGGCGGACGCAGCGCCTCTGCGACTGAAAGTCGCGGCATCTACGGCGGTATCGACAGAGGCATCCCCGGGTGCCTGTGCTTCTTCCATCGGTTGCGCGGCGACTGCCGACGGTGGAGCGAGCGCCGGTGCCGACACCGGATTCGTTGCCAGGTTGAATACCGGGCCGCCGTTATAGGTGAAGTAGAGTTTATGCTGACTGTTGGACACATAGACGCGGTGGGACAGAAAGAAATCCGCTCCGATCAGCATTTCCGCGTTTTCCAGCGAGATATCACTCAGACGCAGATGCGTATTGCGGACTTCCTCGTCACCGATCTTGAAGCTGGCGAACGGTGCAATCCATGTATTGACGGTCCCCTGCCCTATGCCGCGTGACAGGCCGGCGGTCACAACCCCTGCCCCACCGGGCCTGACGCCGGCGCGCGCGGCAGCGCGCAGCGACAGCATCGATGTCGCGGCTCCGGTATCGAACAGGACCCGAATCTTGACACCGTTGATATACGCGGTCCCGCCCGTGTGCGGTGACAACGGACTGGCTCGGTCTATGTCGATGACTGAGTAGGGTATGGACGTCGCCCAGTAGGCGAGCATGGAGTTGCCACAGTCGCTAGGGCGCATGAGTCGGATGGCACCGTTGGCGATATCGTATTCCACGTCTGCGAGCCCCAGCACGTTCTGGCCCAGGTAGCCGACAGCACCGTTCCCCGGCTCGCTTCCCCCGACAAGAAACTCAACGCGGGGTATCGAAACCGTGCCGAGCGTAAATTCCTTGACGGTCGTGACCCATGTCTGACTCGTACCACCGATGCCTACCAGGCGGATTTGACCGGGCGCTTGCCCGAGTTTTAGATTCAATTCAGCCGCACTCGCGGCCGTAATGACGCTGTAGAAGGCACCGCTGTCCGCAATCAGCCGAACTTCCGCGCCGTTGACCTTCACGGGCACGGTCGGGCTGAGACCTGACATAGTCACCGCCAGCTCGACCATCTTGCCGATCTTGCATTCGGCGTGTGCGAGCGCCGCCGCGACGAGTAGACTCGAGCTTGCCAACGCGACATAGCAGGATCGCAGCTTCATATCAAACCACGGCAAGCCCTTTCGATCTTGAGAGTTTCTGCGGCGCCGACACATACCTCGCCAGGATTGACCGCCCCACTGGCGCTGTGCTCTGGTGGACAGCTCGACCAATAGCAATATGTTCGTCAACAAACCTACGCGTGTGAACGCGCAATGACAAGTTCGGCGAGCCCGCATTTCATCGATGCGTTATCGGCTGCGGCACCGAGTTGCGTTACTCTCCCGCCGGCTTGGCCACGTCTCGCTTCATCGCCGGATCCTTCTTGTGAAGGCCCTCATCCTCGATCAAGCGCTTGCGCACATAGAAAAATCGAATGGTTTCATATTCGAACGGGGAGCCGGTCGCATAGTAACGAAAGCTGATGTTCGCGCGCTCGTCGATCGCATTAGTAACGCCGAGGGCCCATGCTTGAACGCCCCGATATAAATCGGCCACATTGATGCCATACGAAAGGCCGTAATCGCCGAGCAACCCGACGGCGTCGCGCAGCGTTGACGGCCCAAAAAAGGGAATGACCAGATATGGCCCGGGATGCGCTCCCCATTTGGACAGCGTAGTGCCGAAACCGGTCAATGCCGGAGCGATATGGAGTTTATTGGCCACGTCGAACAAACCGGCGATTCCGAGCGTGCTATTGATCGCAAACCGCCCGAGACTGCGTACCCCAAGCCTGAGACGCCACTGCAGGATGTAATTGGCCACGCTATCGATTTCAGACAGATTGCCGAAGAAGTTGTGGATACCGGAGCGAACGGGTCCAGGCAGTCGACGATAGCCATTGGCCACTGGTAGGAAAACGGCTTCATCAAATCGCGCATTGAAACGATAATTGAAGCGATTGAACCGCTCCCACGGATCATAGGTGTACATCGACGGTGCGTCGGCCGGCGTGACCGGCGGCGCCGTATCCCCGGCGGCTTGACGGCCGGACTCCTCGGATGCTGTGGCAACGACCGCGGCGAGTGCCGCGGCGTTATCCGCCGCCACAGCATTGTCGGCCGCCGGCGTTTCCGCCGGAAGACTGTGGATATCGATACTACGTGACGCGCAGCCGCAAAGCGCCACGCTAATCAAGGCGACGAGGTGGGCAGCTCTCATTGACCGGTCGCGGGCCAGCGCCCCGCGAGCATGTCCAGCATGTCCGAGATCTGGCTGCGATCGCCAAGGTTACCGAGATGGCCACCGTGATCGTAGACTGCAATCCTCGATCCAAGCGTATCTTTGAGCCACGCCAACTCGCGTTTGTTGAGAATGAGGTCGTCGCTGTTCGTCTGGGCGTAATAATCGGGATCAGTACGCAGCGCGTCGCCGATGATGTCGAGCCGGTTGTCGGCAATCAGCGATTTACTGGTCGAGTTGGGACGATGCTTGAGATAGTACGGCGCAAATACGCGCGCAAAGTACTCGGAGAACGGCTTGCCGCGCAGGACGCGCTCGGTCTCCTCGAGGGAATATCCCACTCGGGGTGGATGATTCGGGTCGACCACGACACCCGTGCCGGCGTAGAGATCGCCGGCAAAGAACATGTTGACGAGATCTATGCGGAAGCTCAAGGCAATGGCCGCGGAAAATTCCGCATCCGTTTTCAAGGTCGCGGCAGCGGCGCCGAGCATGAAGCCCTCGTCAAGTTCGACGCGGTCCGAGGCGCGATACAGATTCGCAAGCTCTGCATAGAGTTGGCGATACAGCGCCTCGATTCCGGGATCGCCGGGGCCGATGCTGATCGCAAAGAGCTTGTCGATGCGGGAGACCGAGGTGAACAGGCTGACCGGCGGATTGATCATCACCGCCCGATGAATGTGCAGCTTGCCTTCGGTCGCGTCAATCGATTTGACGACACCGGCATTGGCGCCGCCGAGACTGTAGCCGAGAATATCGATATCGGTGATCCGAACGTTGTGTGGCAAATTGGCGATGATCTGCTGCATCGCTGCGTACAGATCGCGACTGTCCTGCATTAGATCGCCGGCGACGCCCGTGGTCGAAGTCGAGACGATAAATCCCGGGAAGGTCGGCGAAGGCATGGTCAACACGTGATATCCGGCGGCATAGAGCGCACCGCGCAGGTACGAGAGTTTTGTCGTGTTACCGTCGCCTCCGACACCTGATATGACGATTGCGAGCGGCGCGGGCTTGGGTTGCGCGGAGAACCAGACTCGCAGCTTGCGGTCGAACCAGAATACGTCCGGCACAGGTCGAGCCCAAGGCAGCGCGATATTGATCTCGGTGAGCGGCACCGATGCCGGCAACGGCGCCAGATCCTGTGGTGGCGTGCCGAACACGGTGGCACGAAGCGCGGCCGAATCGGCAAGTCCTGTGGCAGGACCCGCTGCTATGGCGGCGGGGATTTCTACAGATGGCCCGGTTGTCGAGGCAGGAGAGGACGCCGGAGAGCCGGTTGCGGCAGGGGACACCATGGGCCGCGCGCCATCGGCGAGCGCCGCGGCAGCCAGTAACAGGGCCGGCGCGAAGCGAAGGACGCGCCAATGCACTGCCCTGCCGAGGGAATTGGCAGCGCTTGGCGTCGGGGGCGTTGATTTCAAGTGGGGAAGCTCTTACGGACGGCAGAAAGCGTGAATAGACAGAGTTAGGCGGACCAATCGGTCGCCGGCATGCTGGCTTACTGCTTTGCAGTGGTGTTGTCCATCGGTGAATGTCGGCTATGTGGCCTAGCACACGTTAGCGCATCGAACTGCCTGGCGCAGACACCGGGGGCCGCCCGGCCGCATTCGGCAGCGTTACGCGAGCGTGGCCGGTGGCAGCTGCTGCCCACGGATGATATCCGCGCCCTTTTCCGCGATCATGATCGTCGGTGCATTGGTGTTGCCGCTGGGTACGTTTGGCATGATCGAGGCATCGATCACGCGCAGCGCGCTAACACGCCTCACACGCAGATTGGTGTCGACCACCGCGCTGTTATCGCGGTCTATGCCCATCTTGCACGTGCCAACGGGATGCTGGGTAATGGCGCCTACCCGACGCACAAAGAGTTCGAGGTCGGCATCGGATTCGACCTTGCTGCCCGGTTCGAGCTCTTCGCCGATCAGGCGCCTCAAGGGCTCCTGGCTATAGATCCGACGCGCGGCGCGGATACCTCGGATCATGCGTTCCATGTCTGAACGTTCTTTGAACAGGTTGAATAAAATACGCGGCGGCGCGCGCGGATCGGCTGAACGCAGCGATACGACTCCGCGGCTGTCCTGCCTGATCATCGACACGCCGACACCGATGACGTGTGCGGGCGGCTTGCCAATGAATGGATACCACACGTCGCGTGCACTCATTTCCGCAGCGATGCAGGTCAATTGCATGTCCGGGCGATCCAGATGCGGCAGCGTGCGAATGAATATGTGGCCCGCGGCACCGTTGGTTGCGAACGGCCCGCTGCCAAACAGCGCCCAGCGCAGCACGGACACCGCGGCGCGATCGAATCGCAATTGGGAAATGAAGGCGCCGGTCCGCGCCTGCCAACCGATGAACAGGAACGGGTGTTCGACCAGGTTGCGCCCGACCCCCGGCAGATCGGCCACCGGTGTGATGCCATGACTCTTGAGCTCGTCTGCCGGACCCACGCCCGATAGCATCAGAAGCGACGGTGACCCGTACGCGCCCCCGCTCAAAATGACTTCACGCCCGGCACGAGCAAGACGCGGCCTGCCATCCTTGAGATACTCGACTCCGACTGCGCGGTTGCCTTCGAAGACGACACGCGTCGCCTGCGCGCGACTTTCTACGCTCAGATTCGGCCGGCTCATGGCTGGGGCTAAAAAAAGCCGTGCGACGTTGCCGCGCCGTCCGCCGCTGATGGTCATCTCGCTGCGGTGCGCTCCTTCGCTTTGCGTGCCGTGAACGTCATCGGTCGTTGGATAGCCGGCCGCAGCCGTGGCCGCGCGAAGCTCCGCATACATCATGTTGGTCGGCGGCACATGCACTTCGAGCAGCCCCGAGCTGCCGTGATAAGGCCCCTCCCCTAGCCAGCTGTTCTCCGAGCGTTTGAAGTACGGCAGCACGTCGGCATAGCTCCAGCCAGCCAGTCCCGCACTCGCCCAGTCGTCATAGTCGGCGCGATGGCCGCGGGCATACACCATGCCGTTGATCGCAGTCGAACCTCCCAAAGCCTTGCCGCGCGGAACTTCGACGCGCCGGCCATCGAGGTAGGGTTCAGGTTCGCTGACGAAATTCCAGTTGAGATCCTTGCGCAGGACGTATTGCGGAAAGGCGATCGGCATATCCTTTAACATGCCAGTGGCTGCTGCCCCCGCCTCGAGCAGCAGCACGCGGCTGCCGGCATCCTCGCTCAAGCGGCTGGCGAGCACGCAGCCGGCGGAACCGGCGCCGACGATCACGTAGTCGTGGCTATCGGCCGACATCAGCCGCCAGCGCTCACGTAAGACACTTCATCTGTCTGAATGATGGGCATCACCTTGGTGAAAAGCGGTACTTCATCGATCAGTTCCTTCGCCCTTATGGCCATGGCCTTTTCGTACGCCGCCCAATCCGCGATCCAGATGCTTATGACTGCGATGTACGCCGGCGGCGCGCCGTCCGGTCCGGGCTGACCCCGGCGAACCTCGAGCTTGTGCAGGCTCTTGCCGAGAATATTCTCGATCAGCGGTACATGGCGGCCGAGGTAGAACTGGTGGTCGAATCCCTCGTTGTCCTTGGCCGGATAAAGCACGGTAATGCATTTCATGGAAGTCCCCCTCGCCTGCATTTATAAATTGTGGCGATACACCAGGAAGCCCGATCGCTGCGCCACTTTATCGTAGAGTTGCATTGCAACCGCATTGGTCTCATGGGTTTGCCAATATACGCGGCCCGCTCCGGCGCTCTTGGCCCTCTCGTATACGGCATTAATGAGTGCGCGCCCTACCCCCTGACCACGCGCCGCCGCCAAGGTAAACAGATCCTGAAGATAGCAGGTCGGACTCAGCTGAATCGTGCTGCGATGATAGAGAAAGTGGGCCAGGCCGAGCAAGGCGCCGGATTCTTCCGCGACCAGTGCGTGCATGGGTTCATAGGCATCAAAGAATCGCAGCCAGGTCAGCTGGGTGATTTCTTGCGGCAGCGCGGTGGCGCCTGACCGACCGTAGAAGGCGTTGTAGCCGTTCCAGAGTTCCTGCCACGCCGGGAAGTCATCACGCCGGACGGAACGTACTTCGATGGACGGTGTCACGGTGCTGTCCTTGCCGCTGAGCGACTTTGAGACTCAACTTTTAGCAGATTTCGGTTGACTGCGCCGCGCTCGGGCGAAACCATGTTCAACATGCGAATGACCGAAGCTGCCGACGCAGGATTGGCGGCTGTACGAATCCTGATGCTTGCGGCGCTACTCAGCGCCACAATCGCGCTCACGGCAACGGTACGAGCCGCCCAGGGCGCGAGCGCGGCTGATCGAGAGGCATGGGTCGTCGAAGGCAGTGCGGGCCTTGAACCGCGCGCCATCGATGCGCTTGCGCGCATGATCGGAGCCGATCGGCGACTGCTTGCGTTACGCGCCTACCTTCGCGCCGGCGACTCGTTGCCCGAACGGTGGAGCTGGTCGCAGGAACAACTGGCCGCTTATCCGTCAACGCCCGAGGGGAAAGCCGCCGCGGCGGATATTGATACGGTGGCGGCCACATTTGCCGCCGCGAATCCCGGATTCACGCTGCGGGTGAATCGGCAACCCCGCAGTCTGGAGTTACAGATCGCCCGTTGGAACGAGAACGAGTCCGTTGGATCGGTCGCAGCCGAGTTGGTCGCTTGGCTCGCGGAGCGGCTCAAGGATGATCCTGCAACCCCGAACGCGGATCGTGTGCGAAATGCGCTCATGGACTGGAAGCCTGCCATTGCCGCAACGCTCGCCGCGCCCGGGTTGTCGGCGCACGGCCAAGGACGGGCATTCGATTTTCAAATTGAGCACGGTGGGCAGGTCATCGCGGGAGTAGAGGCCGCCTCAGCGCGGCAGCAATGGGATGAGGCGGGCTGGACGCAAAAGCTGCAGGCGGCGGTGACCGCCAGCGGCAGGCGGTTCGTGGGGCCTCTGCAGTCGCCGTATGAGCCCTGGCATTACGCCTACACGCCCACGCGGACGCCGACGCCGATGCCTTGAATCAGCCGACCGAGAACGCCGCCTCACAGTGATCCTCTCAGATGCCGGCGTACCATTCGTAGCCGCGATCTTCCCAATACCCACCCTTGCCACGTCCGATGTCATCGAGGCTCGCCACAGCTTCGATCCTCATCAGGTACTTGGCCTGCTTGTAGCCGAGTTGACGCTCAACGCGCAGCCGCAGCGGCGCGCCGTTCGCGACCGCCAGAGGCCTGTCGTTCAGCGCATACGCAAGCAGGGTCTGCGGGTGGAAGGCGTCCACCAGATCGATGCTCTCGTAGTAGCCGCCGTCATTGCGCTCGAGTTCATCGGCGCAATAGAGCACGATAAAACGCGCCTCGGCATTGAGCTGCGCCAGAGTGAGAATGTTGCCCAGGGGCACGCCGGTCCATTTGCCGATGGCGCTCCAGCCTTCCACGCAGTCATGCCGGGTGATCTGCGTGCGCGATTGCATGGCGCGCAGCGCCGCCAGAGACAACTCGAGCGGACGGTTTACCATGCCTCGGATCGACAGGCGCCAATCTGCAAATTGATTTGCACGCAGCCGATTGTAAGTCTCGTTATTGGGATCACTGGTGCCATTGGATCTGAAGACCGGCGACAGCTGCGCTTCCGTGAATTCGCGGGCCAGGGACTGGCCAACCACCAGGCGCTGAGCACGATAGGTGAGATGTTCGGCGCTGCCCAGGACGCGTAGAAATGAAGGTGATTGGCTCAATTGGTCGCAGCCTGCAAGCAGCAGGCCGCCGAATGCGGCGGAGCCGCGCAGCAACATCTGTCGGCGAGTCCAGACATGCGCTGTCATTTGGGCTCGCTTACGGGATAGGACTTGCTCTGGGGAACGACATACCGGCCCGTGATCATCGAACGCACTTCGTTCCACGGCCCAGCCAGAACGACCATCAGCAGATGAACCAGGATGAACAGCGCCACCAGCATGGCAGCGGTAAAGTGAATGGTGCGCGCGCTCTGGCGACCACCAAACAGGTTGAGCAGCCAGGGACAAGCGGCATCGAATCCGGGGGACATGGTCAGACCCGTTGCCAATATCAACGGCGCCAAGACAAAGATCACGCCGAAGTAGGCCAGTTTCTGCAATACGTTGTAGCGTTTGGCGGCAGCGCCCCGTGGGAACCGCAGGCGCAGATGATCCCAAATATCGTGTGCGAGGTGTGCCGGGACGAGCTCGGCACGAGTGGGCAGCAGATCGCGGCGTACATGGCCGCTGATGAAGCTGAACAGTACGTACAGGAGACTGTTAAACACCAGCAGCCAGGCAAAGAAAAAATGCCAGCGACGTCCTTGGGCCAGCCCCTGCCAACTCGGGATAGTGGCCCAGTGGGGAAAGCCGTGGGCACCGATCGCCAGCAAGGCCTTATCCGGGCTGGCCCCGTACTGCCCCCAGTACAGCACCGGATCGGCGTTGAAGATCTGCAGCCCGCTCATGAGGACCAGGAATACGCATAGGGCGTTTATCCAGTGCAGCAGGCGGGTCGCCAGGCTGTGTCGCCGGATGATTTCAGGACTGGTCATAGAGGCTGGTCATAGAGGCTGGTCATAGACCGGGCAATCATAAACCGCGGGGCGGCGGATGTCAGAACGGCTTTTGATTCGGGGCAGTGATGAGAGCTTTGCGCATGAACGCGTTCAGGACCACTACGCCTCGGACAAATGGCTTCCTTTGCGCGACCACGACGAAGCCGAATTTGCGGAAGAAGGGCTGCGCTGTACGACTGACGTCGGAGGTAAGTACCTTGATCCGCCGCTGAGTTGCGAGCTCATGAATGTGAAGCATCAGCATGCTGCCGATACCCTGCCGCGCGTACCGACCAGACACGAAGAAATGGTCTATGTATCCGCTGGGTTGAACGTCGGCGTAGGCGAGAATTTCTCCAGCATCTTCCACCACGAACGGTCGAATGCCCTGCATTCGCTGCGCCCAGAGATCCGGATCCATGGCTAGGGGTGCCCAGGCGCCGAGTTGTTGTGCCGTGTAGTGCTCCTTGGCCAGTTGATGCACGGCAGAATAAAAGACCGCATACAGATGTTTCTCATCCCCAGCGACGAAGTCTCTGATACGCATGATGCGGCGACGGCAGTGAGCGATGGGGCATTGTAGTGCCTGCGGCGGCGCTGTTGCACCGCCCTGGCTGCCGCCCATAGGTACTGCGCCGAGTTCAAGACGCAGCCCACCTACAGCGACGCGACTGCATTGCGCATAAGATGCGCGCATGTGGAAGCTGAGCACAATTGCCGTGGCCGCGCTGTTCTCGCTATGTACGTCAACGAACATTTGGCCGCAGGCAGCAGCGCCGGCCACTGCCGTGCCCGCGCCGCCCGTGCCGATACCCAGTTTGGATCAGGCCGCGGCGCGTGCAGAATTCGTGGCGGCGATGCAACGGGTCCGGCTGCAGCTGCCGGAGCCGCCGGACTCGCCAGCGTTGCAATCCTATGTCATTCATGACTATCTGATTGCGGCGAGGTTTCGACGCGATCTGGCGCTCAGGCCCGGCGAGGATCTGGACGCGGCAATCGATACCTTTCTGCAGGCGCATGCCAGGCAGCCGGTGGCGCGCAGCCTGCGGCATGACTGGCTCGCCAATCTGGCCGAGCGCCTCCGGTGGGATTGGTTCCTGCCACGCGCCGTCGACCTCAACGATCCGGTGATGATCTGCGATCGTCTCGAAGGTCGGCTGGAGAGCGGCGATCTGCAGGGGCTAGACGCCGAGGCCCTGGCGCGTTGGAACCTGCCGCAGAAGGCTCCGCATGAGTGCGACGGCGTGTTTGCGTGGTTGCGAGCCCAAGGCCTCACGACCGCCGCGTTGGCGGAGATCCGCACGCGCGCGGCTCTCGCGGCTGACAATCCGCATCTGGCACGCGAATTCGTGCTCGACGTTCCGCCTTCGGCAGCGGCGCCGCTGTTGCAATGGGCGCAACTGCTCGAGGCGCCGAAGTCGGCGCTCGACCGGCTCGCCATGAACGCAACGATGCCCGTGGAGCCAGACGCGCTCGATGCCGGATTCAACCGGCTGTCGCGCAGCGATTCCGCTGCCGCATTGGGCCTGCTGAGGCAGTTGCTCGCGCGGCCGGATATGACCCCGGGGCTGCAGGGGCGCCTGCAACGGGATGCGGCGCTGGGAGCCGCTTATGACCGCAATCCCGAGGCGATTGCTGCAATGGACGCCGTGCCGCCCGGCGCAGTCGACGACGAAGTACAGCAATGGCGTGTTCGAGCAGCACTCTGGGCCGGGAACTACGGCAAGGCGCTGGCCTGGATCGAGCAGATGCCCGCGAATCTTGCAGCGCTGCCACGCTGGCGCTATTGGCATTCGCGCGCGGTGGCGGCAACTCGCGGCCCGGAGGTTGCGGCTGACTTGTACGCTGACATTGCGGGTCTGCGCGACTACTACGGCTATCTCGCCGCCGACCGTCTGCATCGCGGCTACTCGCTCAACGCGCAGCCGTCACTCGACGACCAGGCGGCCCAGGGCGTGCTCGCAGCCCGGCCCGGCCTCGTGCGTGCCCATGCGTTATTCGACTGCGACATGACGGATGAGGCGATCGCGGAATGGGCCAATGAGCTCGGCGATGCCCAGGCTGCGGTAAAGGTGCAGGCCGCTCATCTGGCGGCAAGCTGGGGCTGGTATGCGCAATCAATTGCGACTCTCGCGCAAGCTGGGGAGTGGAATGACGTGCGCCTGCGCTATCCGCGCCCGTACTCTGCCGCCATCGCGCAGGCCAGCGCGCTGACGCAGTTGCCCAGCGACTGGATCCTCGCAGTCATTCGCCAGGAAAGCCTGTTTCGCAAGGACGCGGTGTCGCGCGCAGATGCGCGTGGGCTCATGCAGATGCGGCCGGCGACCGCCGCCGCGCTGGCACGACGGTGGCATCTTCCGGTCCCTGGCCCGGACACGTTGTTCGATCCAAATACGGCCGTGACGCTCGGCGCCGCGTATCTGCGTGAAATGCTCGATCGTTACGACGGCCAACTGGGGCCAGGCCTCGCCGCCTACAATGCCGGGCCCGCGCCGGTCGCACGCTGGCTACCCGAACAGCCGATGGACGCGGATATTTGGATTGAAAATATCGCGTACGGGGAGACGCGTGATTATCTGCAGCGTATCTTCGAACACATCGTTGCGAACGCCTGGGTTCGCGATGCCGAGCCGCCGCGGTTGACGGCCATGTTGCCGCAAATAGAACCGGCGGTATCGCCGGTGCAGGCAACGCAAGCAGCACAGGCAGCGAAATCATCGCTGCCCGCAGCGCCGCCGGCCGAGCCGGCGGCGCCTCAGTCTACAGCGAGCGTAGAAAATTGAGCACGTCCTGCTGTTGCGGGGCGCTCAATCCATTGAACTGCTGAACGACTGCATTCGCCTCGCTGCCCTGGCTCTCATGGGCCTCGATGGCCACCATAAGGTCGCTGGTTCTGCCGTCGTGCAGGAAAAACATGCGCTGTCCAAGTCCCCATAGCGGGGCAGTGCGGAACTCGTCGGGGCCCGCAGCGCCTTGGGTGATACCATCGGCCAGATCCTGACCCATGCGATGCACCAGTAAGTCCGAGTAGAGATTCACCTGCTGGCCGGACAATGCCGGGCTGGGATTGCGGGAGGAACCGGTAGCAATAGCCGATCCGGTCGTGAATGACGGCGTATGGCAATCGGTGCAGCCCACACTGTCGAAGGCGGCTCGGCCGTTGACGGTGGAGGGCGTCGAGGGGGCAGCCACGGGCGGGGCCAGCATTCGCATGAAATCTGCGAATGCTTCGATATCGGACAGCACGGCCGTGGCGGCAATACTCGCCGTCGCCGGAAAGTTATCGGTATCCTCCGGGGTACTGCTGTAGGTGCGACAGGCCGGGGTCTCGTCGCGCTCCTGAGGAAACAGCTCGTTGGAAATACCCATTTCGACGTTGTAAGCCTCGCCCGCGAACATCAGGAGTGACTTGTTCTGTGCCTTCCATCCGAAGCGCGTGATGGTGCCGTCATTGGCGCTCAAGTTGGTGTTGCCGCCGAGGATTGCGTTGGCGTGGCCGTGCACGCCGGCCTGTCCGTTTTGCTCCTCGTTGTTGCGCATGTTGGCGAGAATCGCCGAATCGGGGATGGCCTCGATCAGGCCGGCACCGAAGATCGGACTGGGAATTCGGAACACGATATTTGGGTTACCGCCCTGCCCCGTCAGCGGATCGCCCGCTGGCGTGAACACGGGCTGCGTAATCGCACAATTGCCTGCATCGGCACGTCCGGTGACGACAAAGAGATTGTGCACGCCGCCATCGCGCACTCCATTGGATTGTACGAAGCGCGCCTCCCGCACCGGACCGTCGCCGACGATGAACCACGGAATGGTGTTGATCGCCCCGTCGGCGGTTGCGATGCGGATCAACGGATTCTGTGGCGGGCTGCTACCACCGACATTGGGCTGCAGATGGCAGGATGCGCACTGATTTGAGTTAAAGCGCGGCCCGAGACCGTTGCCTTGAATCGTCGTGGCGCCGCTTACGACTTCGACGGTGTCGAACCTCGCCAGACCGTCGCGAAAGAAGGCCATCTCATCTGGGCCTAGCCCCGCCAAGGCGGCAGGCGGCCCGCTGTCCGTCACGGTGTGGCGTACGCCTGGATCGCTGGGTATCGGCGTGCCGGGCGCGCCGCGAACCAGCGCGGTCGCCAACAGAAACGGCGCCGCAGAGCATATGGCAGTTTTTGTTTGCACGAGTCACCTCTTAGGTGCGTAATCCTTGCGGGCGCCAACGGATGGCGAGTTCCAAGGAATGCAGGTATATGCAGGGGCTTGCGCGATGTCGATGTGACGCAATCCGGCAACGTCGCCGATGCGCGACCAGACTCAGCTGCGCGACACCGCTCCAGGGTGCAAAGCGAGCGCGAACCTGCAACTTCTCGCAGCCAGCCGTGTTCTGGGCTTAAACGAACACACTTCAGTGCAAACGCCACCCACGGAGCCCGCCCGCTCAGCCGAGTTCACAACGTTCATGCGTGCCTATCAGGACATGGTTTTTTCCACTGCCGCCCGGTTACTGGGAAGCGACGCGCAGGCAGAGGATATTGCGCAGGAGGTCTTCGTCAGAGCCTACGCGCAGTTCGATCAGCTGCGCATGAGCCAAACCATTGGCGGCTGGCTCAAGACCGTGGCTACCAATCTGGCGCTCAATCATCTGCGGCGGTATCGCGCCCGCTGGCGCACGTTCTCAGAAATCAGGTCGCAGCAGAACGAGGAAGACTCGGGCGACATGGATGTGCCGGTACCGGATACGCTGCTGGCAGATCTCAGTACCGAACAGCAGCGCGCGCTGATTGAGCAGGCGCTGCGAGAATTGCCCACCGACCAGCGGGCGGCGTTGGTGCTGTATCACTTCGAGGACCTTTCTTACCAGGAGATCTCGACACGGCTCGGTGCCTCGCTGGCAAAGATCAAGACCGACATCCGGCGCGCACGGATGGCGCTGCTGCCATTGCTGCAATCCAGCGGCATCGGCCGCAGCATTCTGGAGGGCTGAACGCACATGAATGAACCGAACGACGCGGACAAGAAGCTGGAACTGCTGTTGGATCGCACCTTGCGCAAGCTACCGTTGCGATGCGCGCCGCCAACGCTGGAGGCGCGTGTGTTTGCCGAACTGGCGCGTCGAGCGGCGCTGCCATGGTGGCGTCACAGTTTTGCGCACTGGCCGCGCGCCGCGCGTACTGTGTTCGTATTGATCAGCGCAAGCCTAGGCGGGCTGGCGCTCTTGGGCGGCGCTTGGGCTGTTGCGGGTCTTGCTTCAATGCGCGTATTGCGGCAGTTCTCGGAGTTCGCGGTTACGACGGCAGGTCTGTTCGCCTCGCTCGTGCGCGCCATTCCGGCAGCATGGCTGTACGAGGGTATGGCGGCGGCGACAGTTTTGTACGTGCTGTTGTTCGCGCTCGGCGCAACGGCTTATCGGACGCTTTACCTTCGTGCTTGAACGGCGGACGGACGGTTCTATGAAAACTCTCATGACGCGGCTGTTGCTATCCGTGAGCGCGGCCTTGCTGTGTCTGATGGCAAATGGCGCGCGGGCGCAGGCTTCAACCAGCAACTCAGCGCCAGCGAGCGCTGAAGCGCCGATGCAGCACGAATGGCACGAGCACCTTGAGTGGCATGGGCGCCGTGAATGGCATGGCATTCACGACGACACGGTGGTCAGCGTGGGCCATGAGGCACATTTGCTCGCCGGACAGCGCGCCGAGTCGGTGGTCGCGGTGATGGGAGCCGCAATCAGTGAAGGTGAGGCGGAAAACGTCGTGTCGGTGCTTGGCAGTACTCGGGTCACGGGCCCGGTTGGCGATAGCGCTGTTTCGGTGCTCGGCAGTACTTATATCGACAGCAAGATTGGCGGCGATGCGGCCGCCGTGCTTGGCGATATCGTGCTCGGGCCTAACGCGGACATCGGCGGGGATGTGGTGACCATCGGTGGCACGCTACAGCGCGATCCATCGGCGATCGTCCACGGCGATGTGCAGACGGTGTTCGCCGGTGGTTATGGCTTCGATTGGTTGCGCCCGTGGGTAAAGCATTGCCTGCTGTACGGACGACCGTTGGCGTTGGTCCCGGGTGTCGGCTGGGCTTGGGGTGTGGCGCTGTCCTTCCTGGCCCTGTACGTATTCCTCGCGCTGCTGTTTGGCACGAGCATCAACCAATGCGCACTGACCTTCGGGTCAAAACCCGGCCAGTGCATCGTGGCCGCGCTGCTTACGGTGCTGCTCTCGCCGATACTGTTGGCGCTGTTGTGCGTCACGGTCATCGGCATCGCAGCGGTACCGTTTGTCGTGGTGGGTCTTTTCTGCGCCGGTCTGTTTGGCAAGGCCGTCATGCTTGCCTGGATAGGCCGGCGCTGCCTGAGCCGGCCTGATGCCGCATCGTTGGGCAACCCGGCATTGGCGGTGCTGATCGGTGGTGTGATTGTGCTGGCGTTGTATCTGGTGCCGGTACTGGGTTTTGTGGTCTACAAGTTGCTCGGGCTGTTGGGCCTTGGCGCTGTGGTCTACACGCTGCTGCAGGCGGTGCGCGCGCGGCGCTCGGTCAAAGGCCCTGAGCTGCACGCGCCTGCGCCCGCGCCTGCGCCTGCTCCGAGCGCGTCCGTTGAGTCCCCTGCAATGGCCGCATCGGCTGGGGCTGGCGCTGCGGCGAGTGCGCCGTCCGGCGCTGCCACCGCTGCTACGCTACCGCGCGCAGGATTCTGGGTGCGTATGGCCGCGCTGTTGCTCGATGCACTGCTGGTTGGCATTTTGATCGGTCTGCTGCACCACTTGTTCAATCTGGAGTTGCTGGTGCTGGCCGCTTATGGAGCGGTAATGTGGAAAATGCGAGGCTCGACAATCGGCGGCATCGTGTTCGATCTGCAGGTCGTCAGGCAGGACGGCCGGGAAATCGACTGGGCAACCGCCGTTGTACGCGCGCTCGGGTGCTTTCTGTCATTGGCGGCAGCCGGGTTGGGGTTCATCTGGATCGCGTTCGACGGCGGCAAGCAGGCGTGGCACGACAAAATCGCCGGTACTGTCGTGGTACGCGTTACTAAGGGTGTCTCGCTAGTCTGAATTGCCAGCGCGGCAAGCGGTGCTGTGCAGTAAAGCGGCAAGCGCCGCACAAGCATTGGGTACCGCGCCTCCTGACCCGTTGGACTCACTGTCCATCAGCAGCAGCTCTGCCTGCTGAGCCGACAAGTGTTTGCGATCGGCTCGCAGCAGTGCGACCAGCCCCGAGACTTCCGCGGTGGCGAGCGAGCTGCCCGAGTAGAAGTCGTAGTGGCCTCCAGGGGCCAGTGAGATTACGTCGCGCCCCGGGGCACGCATGACGCGCGCGTCGGCGTTATCGTTCTCAACCTCGTCGACCGCGATCACGGCGGGGATGTCGGCCGGGAAGTCGTTGCGCAGGCCGCTGGCCGGCACGGCGCCTACGACGATCGTGCCGCCGTCCACCGCGCGCTGCACCAGTCGGGTGAGCAGCGGATCACTGGGCCCAGCAAGGCTCAGATTGATGACGTCGGCATGCGCATTGATGGCCGCTGCCAGGGCCTGTGCAAGCGTAAACGTGTCGCATACTGCCTGCGTTGCGCTCGCAGCCGCGCGCCAGCAGGCCTTGTACAGCAACAGTTGCACATCCGGGGCGACGCCGACAATGCCGATGCCGTTGTTCGGCACGGCCGCGATGACGCCGGCGACGGCCGTGCCGTGAGCGTCCTCACTGAACACGCGGCGATCGTTATCGACGAAGTTGCTCGACACGGTGTTTTTCGGCAGATCTGGATGGTCCAATTCAACGCCGGTGTCGATCACGGCCACACGCACTCCGGCGCCACGACTGAGCGCGTGCGCTTCGGAGATCTGCATCTCCTGCACATTCCTTTGCAGCGACGCATAGGGATCGTTATAAGCGCTGGAAGTCGTATCAAAGCTTTGCAAGGCCTGCACTGACTCGACCCTTGGGTCATGGGTAAGCGCGGCGAGTAACCGCTGCTGATCTGCATTGGCGGGCAGCGCGTACACGAGGCAGTGCACGCCCAGCAGGGCAATTGGCCAACTCGAGGTCTCCAGCAAGTGATATTGCTGCGCGAGTGCGCGGCTGGTACTGCGCGCGCTGCCGCCGGCCTGGTATGAGCCGACGTTGTCATAGCCGCGCGCCGTCGAGGCGGCGTGCAGTGTCGGCGGCCTGAGCGGATTGCGCACCGTCACGACCACATATTGCTGCGGGGTATCGCGCGCTGCGGCGGGCAATAGCGCAGGCGAGCGCAGCGAGGTCTGGGCGCTGCATGCGCACAGCTCGAGCACTTGGCACAGAAGGGCCGCGGTCAAACAGCGCCAGGGGCCGATGCGGCGTACGGCGAGGGCAGACGAAACCTGAAACTCGATACTATCCAAAGAGTTACCTCTATAAACCGGCATGCCAAGAAACGCCGCCACTGGTTAGTGCCCTGGCGCGGCCCCGGGGTTGTTTTAGAACCGCAGTGTGGCCGACAACGCCCAGGTACCGTTCGCACTTTGGTCGTAGAAAAGGCGACCTACCGTGCCCTCAGTGAAGAAACGGTCGAGCTCGAGCGTGACGCGCCGGTAGACGTAAGCCAGACCTGCGTTGGCGGCCCAGTAGCTGACTCCGAAGAGGCGCTGCAAGTCGTAGTAGCCCGCTCCCGCCGTGAGCGCGAACTCGTTGCGCAATGGCCAGCGGCCCGTTAATTCCAAGGCCCCCATGGGGCGTCGACGCGCAAAGCCGAGCGCGCTGTACGAGCTGCTATCGGGCTCAAACGACAGCGTCGCCGCCAAGCGGTCCAGGTAGGCGGCGCTGAGGGACAGCTCATCGTAGTCATAGTGGGCCGGCCGCGGATCGTCAAGATACGCGTAGTGTGTGTAGGCAAGCCGGGTGCTGAAATTTGCGCCGAGCGGCCGCGTCAAGCCCGTATAGAGATCGAGCTCGGCCGAGGAACCGGCGTGCGGGTACGGATTCACATTCGAGGTCCAGGCGCCCGCGAACCACCCCACTGGGGTCTGGTAGTCGGCACCGAGTTGCAGCGCTCCACTGTCGTAGGTCTGGGATACGCCCCGGAACACGTAATCGGTGGTGACGCCTAACGATGCGCCCCATGGGCTTTGTGCGTGGCAGGCGAACACGGGCAGCGCCAGCATCGCTGGTAGTGCCAGCAGCAAGCCCGGCCTGCACGCAGATTTCCCCTGAGTCACGAACTACCCGTCCGAGCAGTCTTCCCATCGACGTCTGCAGTATACGAGCTACGATCGGCGTTGCCGGGAGCTGTCGATTATGAGAGTCGCAATTCGACCGTCATTGGAGGACACGCTGTATGCCTAGAACCGTCAGCATGGCCGTCCACGGCGACCATACTTGATGGCCAGAAAGAGAACTCCGACGAACCGCGACTAACGCGTTCGCAGGCTCGCATCTGCGGTTACAGCCCCAGGTCGCTGAGCCCCCGGTGATCGTCCGGGCGCCGGCCCAGGGGCCAGTGAAACTTGCGGTCCGCGGCGCTGATCGGCAAATCATTGATACTGGCGTAACGACGGCTCATGTAGCCCTGCGCGGTGAACTCCCAATTCTCGTTGCCATAGCTGCGATACCAGTGCTCAGAATCGTCGTGCCATTCATACGCGAATCGGACGGCGATGCGGTTGCCCGAGCAGGCCCAGAGCTCTTTGATCAAGCGATAGTCCAGTTCCCTGGCCCATTTGCGCTGTAGGAATTGATGCACCTGTTCGCGCCCGACTGGAAACTCCGCGCGATTGCGCCAGCGCGTATCCTCGGTGTAGACCAGCACGACTCGATCGGGATCTCGCGAATTCCAGGCGTCCTCGGCCATGCGTACTTTCCGGGTGGCAGTTTCCAGAGAAAAAGGCGGCAGCGGCGGCATGTCGTTCATGACCAATCCTCAAAGACTATCGGCTGCGAGCGGTGTCCAACGTGCCGCGCGGCGCTCGATACGCGCCGCCGGCGACTCATCGTCGTAGTTCGTCAATACCGGTGAAGGCAATTCGTTCGGGAATGGGCGCAAGGTGCGGACATTGATTAGCCCAAATCGCGACCCATTGACCGAGACGCTTGCACCCAGATATGCGCCGCAGTAGCGGCATATCAGAAAGTCCGCGGTGCGGGCTCCGAAGCGGTAGTGCTGCACGGCCGCGGCGTCGGCAGCGCGGAAGTTCAGCGCACCGGCCGGATCGGAACTGGTCAGCGCCGCGTGCAACTTACAGAAGGAGCACTGGCAGGCGCGCACGGACCAGAGCGCAGGCGCCAGGGTAGTTTCAAAGCAAAACCTCAGGGCACCGCAGTGGCAGGCACCGTCATATGCCATGTTCGACGACGCCGCCCTTCATCACAAACGACACGTGCTGCAGGACCGTGATGTCATCGAGCGGATTGCCAGGTACGGCTATGATGTCAGCATAGAAGCCGGCCTTAAGCTCGCCGATCTGGTCCTGCCATCCGAGCAGTTTTGCGCCGTTGATCAGGTCGGCCTGCAGCACGGCCAAGGACGTCATGCCATATTTGACCATGAGTTCGAGTTCGCGCGCCTGTGTACCGTGAGCGAATGGGCCCACATCCGATCCGACCGCGAAAGGAATGCCAAATGCGATCTGTTTTTTGAATTCCTTGATCTTGTAGTCAAGCAGCGCGCTCTCGCGCTGCGCCTGCTCGGCCGTGGCCGCATGCCGCGCGAAATAGTCGAACACCGTGAAGGTCGGGACAGCAACAATGTGCTTGTCCCTCATGATTCGCATGGTCTGCTCACTGAGCTGCGTGCCATGATCGATTGAGGCGACACCGGCCTGTGCGGCGTAGAGCGTACCGGGCTCACCCATCGCGTGAACTGCCACCGTGGTGCCGAGGCGTGCGGCCTCCTCCACCGCAGCCTTGAGTTGCGCGGCGGTGTACTGATACGGGGTATGTAGTTCGCCATCGCGCAGCGTGTCGGGCCCGGTTTCGTAGATCTTCACAAAGTCCGAGCCTGCCTTGTGCTGTTCACGTATGGCGGCGAGGATTTCATCGATGCTATTGGCGTAGGTCGCATTGGAGAGGATGTGCTGCGCGGGATTGAAGTGATTGGCGTCCTCATGGCCGCCGAGTATGTCGATCGCATTGCCGCTGATGCGCAGCCGGGGCCCCGGGATCAGGCCGTGGTTGATGGCATCGCGCACAGCGGTGTCGGCCGATCCTGCCCCCTCGGTACCCATGTCGCGTTCGGCAGTAAACCCGGCCATCAGATCGGCCTTCGCCGCCAGCGCCGCGAGCAATGTGCGCTCCGGCACGGATTCCTCGACAGTCTGCAGATCCTCCGCGCCGGGATGCAGGAACAGATGCACGTGCGCGTCGATCAGGCCGGGCAGCAGCGTCTTATCACCCAGATCGAGCAGCTCGGCGTCCGGCGGATGTGGCACGGACTGGCCTGCCGCGGTAATGCGCTCGCCTTCGATCAACACTTCCGCTGGCGCAATGACGCGACCGGCGTCAATGTCGAGCAGACGCGCGGCACGCAGGATAATGGGATGACTGGCCGTTGCTTGGGCCAACCCCGCCGTTGGAGCCATCGCGGCGGCACACCAACCTGTCACGGTCAGCAGCAACGCGCCGCGGCCGGTCGTTCTCATTCGAAGACCATCACACTGCGATATTCGCGACCACAGCTCAGCGCCGTGTGCCAGATCGTCGCTGCCGCCATGACATTTCCCTGCCGTGAAGTGGCGAATCAATCTTGCTGGACTGTAGTGAACGAATATCGATGAGGCAAGGCTCTATGTCGTGCCAGACGATCAGCGCACTGACGATGACTATCGTCAGCAAAGTCGCAGCACTGCCGGGCACGAGTGCAGAAAGAACAGCAACTGTTTGACACGGTAGCGCCGCGGTCGCCGGTACAGCGGCAGCATCATGAAGGCCATCATCGGCAGGAACGCGAACATCATCGCAGGGATGTAATTGAAAACGCGGCTCGCACCGGCTTGGCTTCGAGCGAAACAATTCTCTGGCAAGCCCGACGTCACAAGGGCTGCAATCGCTGCATCGGCAACTTGATTGTCGGACGGTTCGGTATGTTCTCGTTCTCGGTCCCGAGCTGAATATCAACCGATCGGGCTTTAAGGATCATTTATAGGGACTAGAGGATATAGAGGGTATGCCGGTAAGTTATTGACAAACATAGGGAAAGTCATGATTAGGCGTAGTGATGTAACGCCTGCGCGCCAGAGATGCGACGCGCTCGCGTGAGCGATGCCACGCTTGTGCGGCAGAGATGTTACGCCGTACTTGCGGGACGGCCGCTGGCATAGTGAGCGAAAACAAGGGGTTCCGGGGAAAGCGGAAGAGATGCGACGCCCTCCCCTACCATGCGCGCAAGGCGCTATTTTTAAAGCGAATTCTTTCTGAGTCGGTGTCAGCTGGCCGCTTATTTGCGGCAGAGTTGTCACGTCGGTGAAGCCTGTCGCGCACGGTCATCGCGCGAAGATTACCGGGCGATGGTGCCCTGCTCGCGGGGCACGTGCGGGCGGGACGGGGCGAGGATGAGACCGACATCAGCGGGTTTCACGTGCGCTTCGGGATAGACGGTAAGTACACGCTTGAGGGAGTCGAGGAAGAAATGGCGGAATTTGCGCGGCTGCGCGTAGCCGTGACCGAACTGGCCGGAGAGCTGGGCCCAGGTCACGGTGTTCGGCTTGCTCAAATGAAACAAGCGATGGACCAGCCATGCATAAACGTCGAGGTCCATCGGACTTTTGCGCAGTTGCCGGATGGCAGCAGTGGACAGCGGCGCCGAACGTTCGAGGATGGATTGAAACAGCACCGAGGACAGCACGAGCGAACTGCCCTGCCCCACGGTCTCGGTCTCATCCCACCACAGGCGCGCTTCTTCCGCGAAAAGCGCCTGTCGGATGTGTAGGCCAGCGCGACCGGCGGTGTCGCGAATGTTCTCGTCGATCGAGACCGCGCAATGGATCAGGCGCAGCAGCTGATTCGCGTACACGCGCAGCGAGCCACGGATACCACGCGTAATAGGGACATCCATGCAGCGCAGGAACTCGTGAACGCTGCGGCCGAGATAGATTTCCGGTGAGCGGGTGCGTACCGCTTCGGAGGCGCAGTAGATGGTCAGCAACCGGGCCGGCACGCCATAGGGCAAGCCCATGTCCCGACGTGTGGCCGAGAGCGTTAGTTCAAGCCAGCCATTACGGCGTGTGAAGGCTGTGGTCTCGCCCGGATCCGCGTGCGGAAAGGAACACTGGATCAACGGCACATATTGAAACGAGATGCCTTGCGATAGCGCGAGCGGGCCGATGAGTGGCTGCAGGGCCGTGGCCGCGGTGGCATTGGCAGCAGCTGATGCTGTGAAACGCGGTAGCAAGGCGCTGATCGGGGCCGGAGCCGACAGCGCCGTTTGGCGTGGGCGATGGAGCCCGCGTGGGACCGGAGGTTCCGGGAAAGCGTTGGCGGGCAATTGCGGGAAACGCGCCCGGATGAGATCGACGGGGTAGCCGCTTCGGACCAGCTGCGCCGCGATGCGCTCGATCGAGAATCCTAGTTCGGCGTACAGGCGGCAGGCCTTCTCGATCTGCGTGCTGTAGCCCGCCCTATCCGCCGCTTCGGCCATGCTGCGTTAGCTCGTTCCCTTCGCGTTGCTTGGCTTCATGCACGGATTTCTGTTAGTTTTGAACCGAAATCCGTGGACGACGACCTGCTTGAGGAGATGAGTGTGCCAGCGGTGCGCGCAATTGACAAGCTAGGCGACATTCTGGCCAGCAGCGAGACCTTTCTGGATCGCATGCATGCACTAGGTGCGGAGCCTCATCAGCGCAAGACGCTGCAGCGATTATTCAGCCCAAGCGAGGCCGCTGATATGGTGGGCCGCGACCGCACCACCCTGGCGCGCGCTGAGCCTGACATCGGTCTTGGGAATGCGCCCCGCAACCCCGGCAATAACCGTCGCGTGGGCTATTCGCTCGCGAATATTCAGGCCTTCCGCACGCATTTCGGTACCCTGCCCTGGCGCGACGCGTCCCGTGATGCACCGCTGGTCATTGCCTGTCAGAACTTCAAAGGCGGCGTGGGCAAATCCACCACGTGCGTAAATCTGGCCCATTATCTGGCTTTGAAGGGGTATCGCATACTGGTGATCGACACCGACAGCCAGGCGACTACGACCTCGATGTTTGGTTACGTGCCGGATGCCGATATCGCGCAGGACGATACGGTTCTGCCCTATCTGGCGAGCGATCAAAAGTCCCTGGCATACGGGGTTCGGTCTACTTACTTTCCCGGCATCGATCTGATTCCGGCTTGCCTGGCGCTTTACGAGGCCGAGATCGCGATCGTCATGCGAGTGGCCGGTCAGCCAACGCCGGCGCAGCGCATCGCCTTCTTCAATGAGCTCAAGTTTGGAATCCAGACTGTGGCGGATGCGTATGACGTGATCCTGATCGATAGCCCGCCGGCGCTCGGCATGATATCGGTTAACGTGCTCATGGCAGCAGACGCGCTGCTGGTGCCCTCGGCGGCGCGCATGTTCGATTTCTCGAGCACGGTGCAGTTCTTTCGAATGGTCCACAACTACATTGGCCAACTCGATCCCGAGAAAAGCTACCGTTGGATCTCAGTGCTCACGACCCTGTTCGACCGGCGCTATGAGAGTCAGAAGCAATTCTTCGAGGTGATGCGGGCTTGCTTTGGGGACTCTGTCTTTCAGAGGGTTTTCTTTCATTCGAGCGCAGTGATTAATTCGGCTGCACAGTTCATTACACCCTATGAACAGGTGAAGCCGGACCGGCACGTGCTGCAGATGATGGATAACGTCTTCGCCGAAATCGAGCTCAGTATCCTGCGTGAATGGCCTTCAAAGGCGACCGCGCTGAGCCAGCGCGGCATCACTTGAGCGCCGCGGCAGATGCAAGCAGGGTGGGGACGGAAGGGCAGCAGTTTCGTCGCGAAACATTCGTAACATATTGAAAGATATCACAAAACAGGCCAGCCACATAGTGAGGCACTAGGAGAGATCATGGCCAGCAAGATCTTTGGCGGCGCGAACCTCAGCGACATTGCGCGCTCGACGCGTGAACGTCCGGAAGGGATAGGGCTCGCAGGGGATAAGGCCCCACCGGGCCGCCCGGTCCTGGCTGCCGCGGAGCTTGCACTGACCGGGCGCGTCGTGCCGCCGCTCGAGCGTGAGAATATTTTCTCGGTTGAACCCAGGCGCTGCCGTGCCTGGGCGCATCACAACCGCACGGGGGCTTGGTACACGCGCGATCACTGTCAGGACCTGATCGAGTCGATCGCCAAGGATGGTCAGCAAGAGCCCGCGGTCGCACGCAAGCTGCTGGGCGATCCGAACTTCGATTACGAGCTCATCTACGGTATGCGCCGTCGTTTTGCCTGCGAGTTTCTGAACGCAAAGCTCAAGCTGCGCGTCATCGAGGCTGACGATGCGCGCGCCGCCGTGCTCATGCATATCGAGAACGCAGACCGCCAGGACATCACGCCGATGGAGCGTGCGCTGTCGTTTCAGTCACAGCTGGAGGCCAAGGTTTTTCCCACGCAGGAGGCCCTCAGCGATGCGATCGGTCTGACCAAGGGACAAGTCAGCAAGCTCGTCAAAGCGGCCAGCTTGCTTCGGCAGGCGACGATTTCTCAGCTGTTCGCGGACAAGAGCGCCGTGCCGGTCGACGCGGCCTACAAGCTCGCGACACTGTGGGATCGGCCCGGGGCGAAGGAAGTGATCTTGAAATGCGCCCAGAACTTGCTGCAGAAGGACCGAGCGGGGCGCCCGCCGTCAGACATCATCAAGGCACTGTTGGCGAGCCTGGATCGGTCGAAGAAATTTGACCCGGTGCAGAAGCAGTACAACCTGGGTGCGGCGGGTCGCGTGATCGTCACGCGCAACGCGCGCGGCAAGGTCACGCTGGCGTTTCCGCAAGGGCTCATTGGGATCGAGAAGGCCGATGTCGCCGCCGCGGTCGATCAGATTATGAGGGACTTGACATAGCGCGTGGAACAATTCGTGGCTTCGCCTGCGCCGATTTCTGTTTTTATCCAGGACTTTCAATAGTGTATGCAGGCCAATTCGACGACTTATCGTGGAACATTTTCTTCTGCTGCGCCGCGAAGCCATTGAAAGGGAGCATGTACCCCTAGCGAATTCCGGCGTAGAGTTTCGAGCATGAACCGCAAACTGACCGATGCGCAGATCACCGCTACGTTTCAATGGCTGCGTGCCGCGCGCTCGCACGTCAGCGGGCGCGCCCTGCGTGCTGCTTTGCGGCAGCAATATGGCGCGAGCGGCAAGACCGAGCGCGTATTCGCGCTGTGCCGAATGCTGCGTGAGCCCACGGTCCCGGAACCGGAGACCATTGCGGAGTTGCGGCGCGAATTGCTGGCGGCAGAGCAAGCCAGGGCAGCGGCGCAGGACGCGCGCGATCGCGCCATCGGGCGTGCGGAACGCTCGGAAGCACGCGAATTGGCCCACCAGGACCGCTGGGCCAACGAGATTCACACACTGCGCGAGAGCGTCGAGCAACTCAAGGGCGAGCGGATGCGCCGGCAGAGCCTCGAGGATCACGTGCTACGGTTGCAGCGGGAGCTGCAGAGCTTGCGCCAGCGACTCGCGCGTCACGAAGGCGAGGACCGCTGAGCCTCTGTTGGCACAGGCGAAGCCCGGGCGCTCGCCGGGCCGGATAGCGGGCTAGAGGCGCAGCAACACGGCGGCGAGCTCCTCGGCGCGGCAGAAGAACGGCGAGTGGTCGGCATCGAGCGTGACGCGCTCACGGCAGGGCAGGGCAGCCTGCATGCGGCGCTGGGCAGCGTGAGTGATCGCCCTGTCTTGCGTACATTCAACGTATATGCGTGCCACGCTGCCGAATCGTGCGGTGACGTGCACTGGAGTCGCCAGCGGGGCCAAAGGCTCCGGTCTGAGCAGCGACTGCGCCAGCACGACGTCTTCATCGCTACACTGTCCGTAAAACGCCTCGCGCACGGCTGATTCGCGAATCGTGGCTGACTGACGGTCATCGGCGACCACGATTGCGGGAAGCACCAGGGCCTCGGTATCTTCCGCGGCGGTATCCTGCAGGCAATGGCCGTCCTCGAGCAGGAACGCGCTCACGTATACCAATGCGCGTATGCGCTCTGGGATGCGTTCAGCCACTTCCGAAAGCACAATGCCGCCGCGGCTGTGACCGACCAGCACGATGGGCTCCGCAGCTGACTGCGCGAGCGCGGCGATCTGCTCGGTCCAACTCGCGAGCGTGACCGTGCCTGGCGGCGTTTGGTCGCGGCCGAGCGAGTACAAGTCCGGCGCCATGGCACGATGCGAGGCTCGTCGCAGGCGTGCGACGATGCGGTGCCAGCACCAGCCGCCGTGCCACGCGCCGTGCACGAATACGTAAGTGGCCATCGACGTTCGCTCCCTACGGGCTCAGAATCGCGATGATTCTCACTGTCGCGTGTTCGGCGCGCAACGCCGAGCCGGCATGCGCCATCACTGCGCTGCCGGTCGAGTCGAGCTGCGCGCTGGGTCGAGTGTCCCAGGGTCAAGTGGGTTCCCATCTTTGGCGAGGTTGCTGGAGAGGCCATGCGTGCCGCGGTGTATCACGGCGCCCGCGATCTGCGGCTCGAGTCGGTGCCGGAGCCGCAGGCTGGTCCCGGCGATGTCAAGCTGCGCGTGCTGTACAACGGCATCTGCGGCAGCGATCTGCACGAGTATTACGATGGGCCGGTCACGACGCGCACGACGCCGCACCCGCTGACCGGAGTAAAGAATCCCGTGATTCTCGGCCACGAGCTGTGCGGCGAAGTCGTGGCGCTCGGTGCCGGCGTGGAAGACCTCGCGCTCGGGGATCTGGTGGCTGTGGATCCGCTCGAGAGTTGCGGCGGGTGCCTCTGGTGCCTGGCGGGACAATACAACCATTGTCCGCTGGTTGCGCTGCACGGCTATAACCGGGCGGGAGGCGGCCTTGCGCAGTACACGGTCGTGCGCCGCTCGATGGCGTACCGCCTGGTGCCGGGTCTGACGCCCCTGCAGGGCGCGTTGATCGAACCGCTGTCGGTGGCCTGGAATACGGCAAACCGATGCCGCCTCGAGGCCGGACAGACCGCGGCGATCCACGGCGCCGGTCCGATCGGGATCGGGGTATTTCTGACATTGCGCAGACGCGGTATCGAGACCATCATCTTCGACCCCTCGGCGCGCAGACGTGCCGTGCTCGAGCGCCTCGGCGCAAGGCGCGTGCTCGACCCAAGCGCCTGCGATCCGGTCTCAACGGTCCGCGATCTGACCGGCGGCCGCGGCGCTCACGCCTCGATTGACGCCGCCGGAGGGCCCGCGGCCTTCCGCGCGATGCTGCTCGGGACGCGCGCTGACGGCACGGCAGTCGTGGTGGCCATTCACCACGCGCCGATCGTGATTGCACCATTCGATCTGCTGATGCCCGAGGTCTACCTGACCGGCGTGGCAATGTCGGCGCATGCATTTCCGAGCGTCATCGACGAGATGGCCCGAGGCACCTACCCGCTCGATGGCTGGGTAGAGACGATTCCGCTCGAGGGCGTGGTTGATCTCGGTATCGAGCGGCTGCGGCGCCAGGAAGCACTCAAGATTCTGGTCGAGGTGGGGCAATGAAGATCGACGAGCTATTTAACGTCGCGGGATACGGGGTCATCGTTACCGGCGGCGCCAGCGGCCTCGGTCTCGGCTATGCCGAGGCTCTGGCCGCGAACGGCGCGCGCGTAACCCTCCTGGACATCGATGGTTCGCGCATTGACAGCGAAACACGGCGGCTCGCGGCCATGGGCTGGGCGGTTCGCGGCGAGGTCGTGGATGTCTGTGATCACGCCGCTATCGAGCGCGCATTCGATGCCGCCATGGCGGCGCACGGACGCCTGGACGTCGTGTTTGCCAATGCGGGCATCGATCCGGGACCGGGATTCGTCGGCAGCTGGAGTGGATCACAGCGGCCGCGAAATCCCCACGGTGCCCTCGAGCGCTACAGCGACGAGCGCTGGAATCGCGTGATCGATATCAATCTGAATGGCATCTTCGCGACCTTGCGGGCAGGCGCGAGGCTCATGCGCCCACAGCGCTCCGGTCGCATGATCGTCACGACCTCGGTGGCGGCGTATCAATGTGAGCCGGCAATCGGCGCCGCCTACATGACGGCCAAAGCCGGAGCGGCGCATCTGATGCGTTCCATTGCGCTCGAGCTCGCCGCTGACAACATTACGGTCAATGCGATTGCGCCGGGCTTTTTCGCCACCAACATCGGCGGTGGACACGCCAAGAATCCGAACGTGCAGCAGGCCATGGCCAAGGTCATACCGATGCATCGAGTCGGCTTTCCAACAGATATCGCTGGCCTGGCGCTGTTCCTGGCCTCACCCGCTTCGGCGTATCTGACCGGCCAGCAGATTTCAATTGATGGCGGCTGGGCGCTCGGCGTAGCGGACTAAAGGAGATGATGACATGGGCCAGGTAGGTTTCGGTCAGCCCGATGATGGCGTCATCCAGATGGCGTACGTCGTGCGCGACGTGCGCGCGGCAATAAGCGCCTGGGTAGAGAAGGTCAAGGTCGGTCCCTGGTTCCTGCTCGATCACTTCACCGGCAATGATCCGAAGTATCGTGGCCGCGATTCAACCGCCGATGTGGCGATCGCGATGAGCTTCGCCGGCCATATGAACATCGAGCTCATACAGCCCAACAACGAGGCCCCATCTGTGTATCGCGAATGGATCGAGCGGCGCGGCTACGGCTTTCATCATTGGGGACGCGCGACCTGGCACTTTGATCGGGACGTCGAGCGCTACCAGGCGGCCGGACACGAGCTCGCATTTCTGGCGGGGGTACCGACCGGCGGCCGCGTAGCGTACATGGATACGACCGCGGATCTGCCAGGTTATGTGGAACTGATTGAGCTCGGCGGCGGGTTCGAGCCGGCATTCAGCAAATTCTACCGCGCCAGCATTGGCTGGGACGGTATGGATCCGGTGCGCTCATTCATATGACACTGCCTCATCTGGCAACGCAGACGTCGAGCAGCATCGGAGCGCTCGCGGCAAAGACCTGCTGCAATGCCGCGTCGAGGTCCTCGCCGCGATCAACTCTGAGGGCCTGAACGCCGTGGCCCGCGGCGAGGGCGACGAAGTCGAGGTGCGGTAAGCCGGTGCCTGGCAGAGCACGGATATTGAAATGGCGCCCGAATTCCTCTAGCGCCTGGTAGCTGCCATTGTTGACGATGATGAAGGCGACCGCCAGGCCAAGTTCGGCGGCGGTCCATAGACCCTGTATCGAATACATGGCCGAACCGTCGCCGAGCACGGCGATTACTTTGCGACCCGGTTTCGCAAGCGCTACCCCGACTGCGGCCGGCAGCCCATGACCGAGACCGCCGCTGGCACAGGTGTAGAAGCTCTCGCGCTCGGTCATCGGCAGGTAATCGTGCATGGGCCCGCGACTGCTCGGTGCCTCCTCGACAACGATACTGCCGGCAGGGCGGAGGGTCGCGATCTGTTGCAACAGGTATGCATCGGTCAGGCTGCCAGCGGCCAGTGCGGGTGGGCGTCGCGGTATCGAGGCCGGTGACGCTGTCGCGCGCGGCACCAGCAACCGCGCGGACCCGTGCGCAAGCAGCGCTGCGACGCCGAGCTTGAGGTGGGTGACGATCGAAGTGCCGACGGCGCACCAGGCGGCGGCCGCCGGATCGTCGGTCAATTGCACGAGCTCGGCGCCGGCCGGGATGTGTGGTCCGTGTCCCTCAACGTGGTAGGTGAACACCGGCGCGCCAAGGACCAGAATCAGGTCACTGCCGGCCAGGCGTGCGACGATTCCGGCGCGGTCGGCCGGCAGAAAGCCGGCGAACAGTCGATGATGTTCCGGGAAGCCGTTGCGAGAGGACATCGGGCTCACCCATACCGGCGTCCGGTGTTTCTCCGCGAGCGCGATGGTCTCATCCCACGCATCATCACGGGCGACGCCGGCGCCGACGACGATCACCGGTTGCTTTGCGCTGGCGAGCGCGGTGGCGGCCTCGCGCAGCAGTCGTGGGTCACCCGCCACCAGCTGGCTCACGTGCCGCGACAGCAGCGGCGGGCACAGCCGGTCCCAATCATCGACCGGGATCGACACCAATGCCGGTCCGCGCGGCGGCTGCATTGAAACGTAATAGGCGCGGGCGATTGCCGCCGGAACATCGGCGGCGCGCGCTGGCTCGACGCTCCACTTGATGTAGGGCTTGGGCAATTGCGGCGCCTGCTCTGAGTACAGAAAGGGCTCGAACGGGAGAATCGAGCGCGCCTGCTGGCCTGTGGTGATCACCAGCGGCGTCTGGTTGCGGTAGGCCGTGAAGATGCTGCCATGCGCGTGACCGACGCCGATCGCGGAGTGCAGATTGACCAGTGCGGCATTGCCGTGCGCCTGCGCGAAGCCGTCGGCGAGCGCCACGACCACCGACTCCTGCAGGCCGAGCACGTAGCGGAAGTCCGCTGGGAAGTCGCGGAACATCGGCAGCTCGGTCGAGCCGGGATTGCCGAAGACGGTGGTCAAGCCAAAGTCGCGCAACAGTGCCAACACCGCCTCGCGAACCGTGACTTCGGCCATGGCTGCTGCCGCGCTCAGAGACGTATCACGACCTTGCCAAAGTGCGAACCCTGCTCGAGATGATGGTAAGCGGCGGGGGCATCATCGAAGCCGAAGACCCGGTCGACCACCGGTTCGAGCAGATGCGCCGCAATCGCCGCGTTCATGCGCTCGAACTGGCCGCGAGAGCCGACAAACACACCCTGAATGCTGGCCTGCTTGGCGAGCAGCCCGTATGGACTGGGCGGTTCCCCACCGCGACCGGTCAGTACGCCGATCAGCTGGATTCGGCCGCCGGGCGCCACCGCCGCGATCGAGCGGCCGAGCGTTCCCGCGCCTCCGACCTCGATCACATGATCGACGCCGCGGCCTTGTGTCAAGCGCAGCACCTCGCCATCCCACTCCGGCGTGGTGCGATAGTTGATGCAGCCGTCGGCCCCCAAGGCACGTGCATGGGTCAGCTTTTCATCGCTCGAGGAGATCACGAGCACGCGCGCCCCGGCAAGCCGCGCGAACTGAAACGCGAACATCGACACGCCGCCGGTGCCGATGATCAGAACGCTCTCACCGGGGACCACATGCCCGTTCTCGATCAGCGCATGCCAAGCCGTCACTGCGGCGCAGGGCAGCGTGGCGGCTTGTTCAGGCGACAGATGCACCGGTACCGCAACCGCATCCTGTTCATCGAATACAGCCAAATCGGCGAGAACACCATCTGCCGGCGGCGCGCCCAGCGCAATCCGCGGCCCGTCCGCGGGGCGGCCGTCGATCCAACCGCGAAAGAAGGTGCCGGCGACGCGATCACCGACGCGAAAGCGCGTGACGGCCGCGCCGACCGCGACGACTTCGCCGGCGCCATCCGATAGCGGGATGGTATTGGATGACACCGCGCCGCCGAAATACAGGCCGCGCACGATCATCAGGTCGCGGAAATTGAGCGCTGCGGCCTGTATCTTGACGAGCACTTGCCGCACCTGCGGTTGCGGATCCGCACGCTCCACGCGCCTGAGTCCGTCGAGAGTGGTGCTGCCGGCGACGATTTCAAAGGCACGCATCGTATGACCTCTGTCTATAACCGTAGGATTGGGCCCGATCGGTTACCGTGTTGCTCGACTGTCGCGGAAGTGTCGGTCCACCTGTAGCGAACAGAGCGAGAGCTGTTTCCGTCCTATAATCGGCACGCTAGTCTATTATGGCAGCCTGTCAATCCTGACGCTCGAGGCGGCTCAGAAACTCAGCGATGCGCGCGTCCGACTCGAAACCGTTTCCGCTGCCCTCGGAGATCCGCGATGTTGCCGGTGCTGAAGGCTGGCGCGAACTTTACCCGTTCTTTACGCGTTTCCGGCCGGAGGACGACCAGCGCTTCTGGTTCTACAACTCGATGCACTTTCCCGAGCCAATGCCGGCTTTCGATGCGATCACCGCGGAGGTGCCCTACACGGCTTTGGGTGCCTATACCACGCGGGTGTTTGCCTTTCCGACCGCGTTGGGGATCGAGCACCGCATCGTCAATGGCCGCATCTACATCACCGCGCACGCGGTCACCGATGCCGATGAAGTGCAGCGGCGCCTCAAGATCTTTCAGGAACGCGCGCCGCACTACTACGAGAACTGGGCGAAGCTGTACGGCGAGTGGGAGCAGCGGCTGCGGGGATTGATCGCGGAAATCGATGCCATCAAGGTGCCTGACCTGCCGGAATTCGAAGATGCGGCCGTGGTCTTCGAGGCCAAGGGAATCGCTCAGAATCACTACGTGCGCGAAGCATTCCATCGCAGCGTCGAATGCTATTCGAAGATGTGGCATCACCACTTCGAGTTCCTGATGCTCGGCTACGGTGCCTACCTGGTGTTCTTCCAGTTCTGTAAACAGATCTTTCCGGAGATAGCGGATCAGACTGTCGCGCGCATGGTCGCGGGTATCGACGTGCTGATGTTTCGTCCGGACGAGGAGCTCAAGCGGCTCGCACGCCTGGCGGTGGAACTCGGGGTCGACGCGCCGTTTTTGTCGGGCGGCACCGCGCAGGGGATCCTGGACCAGCTCGCCCAACTCGGAGAGCCCGGCCGGCGATGGCTCGAGGCGCTCGATGGCGTGCGCGACCCGTGGTTCAACACATCAACCGGCGATGGCTTCTACCACCATCATCGCAGCTGGAACGACGACCTGTCGGTGCCGTTCTCGGCACTGCCGCGCTACGTCACGATGGTCAAGGCCGGGCAGTCGATCGATCGTCCGACCGAAAAGCTGCGCGCGGAGAGGCTGCGGATCATCGCCGAGTACCGCGCACTGGTGTCCAGCGACAACGAACGGGCGGCTTTCGATCAGATGCTTGGGCTGTGTCACGTGGTTTTTCCTTACGTCGAGGATCACAAGTTCTACTGCGAGCACTGGTTCACGACCCGCTTCTTCAACAAGATTCGGCAGTTCGGGGCGCTGCTCGCGCGGCAGGGGGTAATCAACGAGGCGGAGGACGTGTTTCAGCTGCAGCACTTCGAGATCGACCAGGCGTTGGCTGATGTGATGCTGGCATGGGCCGCCGGCGCGCCACCTGTCGGGGCTGACCATTGGAAACCGCTCGTGGCCGAGCGCAAACAGATCCTCGAGAAACTCAGGCCGTGGAATGCCCCGCCCGCCCTCGGACCGATGCCGGATTCGATCGAGGATCCGGCGGTGCAGATGCTCTGGGGAATCACGTCCGAGACGCTGTCGGCGTGGTCGCGTGGACCGGCGGCTGTCGGCGACAACGAGATCACGGGTTTCGCCGCCTCGGGTGGTGTCGTCGAGGGCATCGCGCGCGTGCTGCGGGACGTCAACGAGATCGGTCTGATGCTGGAAGGGGAGATTCTGGTGTGCGCGGTCACGGCGCCGAGCTGGGGTCCGGTGTTCGGCAAGATACGCGCTGCCGTGTCCGATATCGGCGGCACGATGTCGCATGCCGCCATCGTCGCGCGCGAGTACGGGATGCCCGCCGTCGTTGGCACCGGTCAGGCGACTAGCCGTATCCGGACGGGCCAACGCGTGCGCGTTGATGGTGACCGCGGTGTCGTCACACTACTCGATTGACCGCCGGCCGTACCGCGAGCCCCACCACATGTTCGTACGCTGGTTTGAGGAGGTCGGTCTCGGCGACCGAGCCACCGTCGGTGGCAAGGGCGCGAGTCTAGGTGAGCTGGCGCGCGCGGGAATCGCGGTGCCGCCCGGATTCATCGTCACCACCGCCGCCTTTGATGCCGCACTCGCGGCGCTGGATCCAGGCGGCAGGATCCGCGGCGAGATAGAGCAGCTGCCCGGCTGCGATCTCGAGACTGTCTCGAGTGTGACCGAATCGATTCGTGAGCGCATTACGGCGGCAGAACTGCCGCCCGAGCTCGCGCGGGCCATCAGCGAGGCTTATGCCGTGCTCGCAGCGCCGGATCTGCCGGTCGCGGTGCGCTCGAGCGCTACCAGCGAAGACAGCGCTGAGGCGAGCTTCGCAGGCCTCCAGGACACTTATCTCAACGTGCGAGGACCGCAGGCCGCCCTGCGTTCGCTGCGCGCCTGCTGGGCCAGTCTCTACAGTCGCGAATCGGTCAGCTACCGGCTGCGCCTGGCTCTGCCCGAGTCGCAAGTGGCGATGGCGGTGGTAGTGCAGCGCATGATCGCCTCAAGCAGTTCAGGGGTGATGTTTACACGCAGCCCGCTGACTGGCGACCGCTCCGTGATCGCGATCGAGGCCTGTTTCGGGCTCGGTTCAGCGCTTGTAAGCGGTGAAGTCACGCCCGACAAGTTCGTCCTCAGCAAAGTCACCGGCGATATCGTCCAGCGCACGGTGTCGACCAAAACATGGCGCCACGTATCGCTCGCCGACGGCGGCGTGAGCATCGAACCGCTCGATGCGGCATTGCAGCGCACCCCGGCGCTCACTGATGAGCAGATACAGGCACTGGCGCAGCTTGGCCGACAGGTCGAGCAGCACTACGGTAGCGCGCAGGACATCGAGTGGGCGATCGCACCAGATCGGTCCGGCAACGAGAGAATTTATCTTCTGCAAAGCCGGCCAGAGACCGTCTGGGCGCGCGGTGACTCGCAGCCGGTCGCAAAGCCAACTGCGCGCGCGTACGACCATGTGCTCGCTGCCCTTGGTACCATAAGGCGCTAGCGGTGCTCGAGCACGAGGACGTCCAAGAGATACTAAAGCTGCTCGATGGGACGCCGGTCGAGGAGTTCGAGCTCGAGACCGGACGCTTTCGTATCCTGTTGCGTCGCACCGCTGACGGCACCTGGACACAGGAACGCGAAACGCGCAGGGTCGAAGCTCGCACCGAGCCAGCGACCGTTGCCACACCGCCTGCCGCCGCGGCAGCATCCACGGGGTTGGTTGGCGCGCTGGACGCCGATGTACCCGGGATCCGCTCGCCGTTGGTGGGCACCTTTTACCGCGCGCCCAAGCCCGGTGCGCCGCCTTTCGTGGATGTCGGCAGCGTCGTAGCACCCGAGGCCGTCATCGGGATCATCGAGACCATGAAGCTCATGACATCGATCTATGCCGGGCAGGGCGGGCGCATCGACAAGATCCTGGTGCCGGATGGACAGCTTGTAGAGCAAAACCAGCTGCTTATGACGGTAGTGCCGGCGGCCCCGTGAGGATTCGGCGCCTGTTCGTGGCCAATCGGGGCGAGATTGCAGTGCGCATCCTGCGCACGGCACACCGCCTGGGCATCGAGTCGGTGCTCGGAGCATCGGATCCGGACCTGGACTCTGTGGCTGCCCGCCTGGCGGATCGATGCGTGCGCATCGGACCGGCGCCGGCTGCGCGCAGCTATCTGAACGTCGCTGCCATCGTGGAGGCCGCGTGCACCGCGGGGGCTGACGCGTTGCACCCCGGATATGGTTTTCTTTCAGAGGATCCCGCACTCGCGCGCGCTTGCGAGGTCGCTGGAATCGTGTTCGTTGGCCCCGCGGTGGCCACGCTCGAGGCCGTTGGAGACAAGCTCTCGGCTCGATCGCACGCGCAAGACGCCGGCGTACCCGTCATTGCCGGCGGCGAGGCCGGTTCGCTGGCGCAGGCCGAGCAGATCGCGTACCGCACCGGCTGGCCGGTGCTGATCAAAGCTGTAGGCGGTGGCGGCGGTCGCGGTCTACGACGTGTCGAGGGGCCGAAGGCGCTCCAGGATCAGCTCGAGCTCGCAATCAGCGAAGCGTTCGCTGCGTTCGGCAATCCGCGCGTGTACCTGGAACGTTTCGTGACCGCCGGGAGGCACATCGAGGTGCAGATCCTCGGCGATGGCCACGACTTAATGCATCTGGGGCTGCGCGACTGCTCGGTGCAGAGGCGCTATCAGAAGCTCATTGAGGAAGCACCGGTGCCGCAGCTGTCGACGGCGCTCGCCTCCCGCGTGGTGGCGGCCGCCGTGGCGCTGGGCCGGCGGTTGCGCTACCGCGGAGCCGGGACCGTCGAGTTTCTCGTCGACGGCGCACGTGAGGAGTTCTACTTTCTCGAGGTCAACGCGCGCATCCAGGTCGAGCACGCGGTCACGGAGATGGTGACCGGATTGGATCTGGTCGCCGAGCAGCTCGCGATCGCGGCCGGGGTGCCATTGCAGCGCGCGCAGGGTTCGATCGCAATCCAGGGCCATGCCATCGAATGCCGCATCAACGCCGAAGACGTCGGCCACGACTATCGTCCCAGTCCCGGCCGCGTTACCCGGGCCGTGTTTCCGGCCGGGAGCGGTATCCGTGTGGACACGCACATCGAGGCCGGCGCGATCGTGTCATCATTCTACGACTCGCTGCTGGCGAAGATCGTCGTCCATGCGAGGGACCGCGCGGGTGCGCTGGAGCGCATGGCCGCGGCGCTCGCGCGCTGCGCGATCGAGGGCGTCGCCGTCAACACGCGACTCCACGAGCGCATCCTGACTGACCCGGAGTTCCGCCGTGGCGGCGTCGACACCGGGTATCTCGGACGATTATTGGCGGCAGCCTCAGGCTGAAGGCAGACACTATGGCGCGTATCGAATTGGTGGACGTGGCGCTGCGCGACGGCAACCAGAGCCTCTGGGGCGCGACCGGACTGTCAACCGCGCACTGCCTTGGCGTGGCCCCACTGCTCGACCGGGTCGGATTTCGGGCGCTCGATTTCACCTCGAGCTCGCACATGGGCGTTGCCGTGCGGTTCTTCCGCGAGAACCCCTGGGAGCGCATCCGGCTCATGCATGAGGCGGCGCCGAACACTGCGCTGCAATTCATCACGACGGGCATGCGCTTCATCTCGTGGCAGGTATCGGATGCGGACTTCATGCGGCTCGTCTATCGCCGGTTGGTCGCGAACGGTCTGACACGCTTCGCTGTGATCGACCCGATGCACGACATGGACGCACTCAGCGAGTGCGTACGTCTGATCCGTGCCGAGGGCGCGACCGAAATCGTTGCCGGCCTGACCTATACGCTCAGTGCGATTCACGACGATGCGTTTTACGCGGCCTGCGCGCGACATCTGGCCGCCTCGCCCGACGTGGATCGCCTGTATATCAAGGACCCGGCAGGGCTCATGAGCCCGGAACGTGCCCGGACGCTGATCCCGGCCGTCCGAGCGGTCATCGGCCAGAAGCCACTCGAGCTGCATTCACACTGCAATATTGGACTGGGGCCGCTGACGGCACTGGCTGCCGCGGATTTGGGCATCGCCGCGGTTCACGTCGCTGTCGACCCGCTTGGCAGCGGTACGTCGCTGCCGTCCGCTACACTCACGGTCGCCAACCTGCGCGAGTTTGGACACACGGTCGATATCGATGATCGCGCACTCGCGCTGGCGGGCAACTACCTGACCGGGCTCGCGCGAGCTGAAGGTCTACCGGCGGGCGCACCGCACGAATTCGACGCGGCGTTCCTGCGCCATCAGATCCCGGGTGGGGTCGTCACGACCATGCGGCGTCAGTTGACCGAGCTTAAGCTCGCGAACCGATGGCCCGCCGTGGTCGAGGAGGTCGAGCGGGTTCGCGCCGACCTCGGCTACCCGATCATGGTTACGCCGTTTCCACAGATGGTCTGCACGCAGGCGTTGTTCAATGTCATGGGCCCAGAGCGCTATGCGAATGTGCCGGACGAGATCATCCGCTACGTGGTCGGGCGATTCGGGCGACCTACACGTCCGGTAGACCCGAATGTGATGGAGCGCATCCTCGCGCGGCCGCGCGCGGCCGCACTGATCGCGGAGCCGCAGCCGCCCTCGCTGGCCGACCTGCGAAAGCGCTTCGGCGCCGCGATGGACGACGAAGAACTGTTGCTGCGCGCGGTCATGCCGGCCGCACAGGTCGAGGCAATGCTGGCGGCAGGCCCCGCGCGCCGGCACTACAACCCGGAACTCTCGCCGGTGCTGCAATTACTCAAAGGACTGGCTGGGCGCAATCTGCCCGCCCGTATGGTCATCGACAAGCCGGGCTTCAGACTCGCACTGCGCCGCCGCACGAGCGTCAACGCTTGAAACGGGTCCCTACGGCGGCGGTGCTTGCGCGCCTCAGGACCGTGCGCGGATTTTTATTCGATCTGGATGGCACACTGGTACTGGGCGACAAGCACAACCTGGGCTTTCGCGCACTGCCGGGGGCGTTGGAATTCACGCGTCGCCTCACCGCGCTGCGGGTACCGTTTGCCGTGCTCACAAACGGTACCGTGCGCACACCAGCCCAGTACGCCGAGAAATTGCGGGCGATGGGGTTTGCGATCGAGGACCACATGATGCTGACGCCAGCCAGCATCGCTGCCGAATATTTTCGGCGTCGCGGGATCCAGCGCGTGCTCGTGCTCGGCGGGGAGGGGGTCACGGGACCTCTCGCCGCAGCGGGGCTGGAACCGGTATTGCCGCGCGAGCACCGCTCGGATGTCCAAGCCATCATGCTTGGCTGGTACCGTGAGTTCAAATTCGAGGATCTCGAGCTCGCCTGCGAGGCCGCCTGGGGCGGCGCACGCGTATTCACGGCTTCCCTTTCACCGTTCTATGCCACCGCGGACGGCCGCGCTCTAGGCACGTCCAGGGCGATCGCGGCGATGATCGCAAGCCTCACGGGCAAGCGCGCGACCATACTCGGCAAGCCGGCGCTGTTCGCCCTTAAGTTCGCGGCGACGCAGATTGGTGTGAAGAGCAGCGCGCTCGCGGTGGTCGGCGACGATCCGGAGCTTGAGGTACCCATGGCCCATCGCGGGCGCTCGCTGGCCGTAGCGGTGCACAGTGGCGTCGGCCGCGCCGCAGCCTTCGAGTCGATGTCGCGCGCGACCCGCGCGCACCTCGTTGTACGCGACATCGCGGAACTCGCCCGTCTGTACGTGACCGGCGCCGCATCGGGTGCTGCCGCTAAGCGCGCGCTGCGCCCGGCGCGGTCGCGACGTTGATTTCGACCTTGACGCCGTTCGGATCGTGTAGAAAGAACTGCGTAAGATTCGCGCCGGGCACACGGTTTTCGGCAAACCTGATTCCATAGGCGCGCAGTTGTGCCTTGACGCTCTCGCAGTCCACGGCGTCGAAAGCGAGGTGGTCCAGCGGACCGGTGCCCGGCGCGCGCTCGGAGACTGCAATGCCCTCAGCCATCGAATGGGCACGATAGCTGTTCCACTCGGCGACGTGGATACAAGGCACGCTCCCGAGATAAAGCCAGTATCCGGGAAATGCCAATGACGGACGGGGGCCAACGTGCATGCCGAGCCCGGTGCAGTAGAACTCGCGCGTCGCCTCGAGATCGTCGGTCAGAACCAGGAAGTGTTCGAGTCGTATCAAGGGCATGGCGATTGAGCTGAGCTCAGGGAAACTGCGCGCGTGTCGTGACGGCTGCGCGTTCGGCGAGCTTCTCGGGCGACCACGAGCGCATCTGCGCATTCAGCACCTCGATGCCCCAGGCCCCGCTGTAGCCCGCGTCGAGCATCGTGGTCACGAAGCCGCGCACGTCGAACTCGCCCTCGCCGCACAGACGGCGATGACTGGTCGTGTCAGTGACCAGGTCCCACGGGGCCGTCAGCGTGCCATCGTTGATTTCGACCGCACCGAGATAGCGCGCCGGGATGCGCGCGGCGTCGGCGTAGGCAATGCCGAGCTTTACGACATGCCAGAGGTCAAGGACGATGCCGCCGTTGGGGGCATCGGCCGAAGTGACCAGTTCGAGCGCGCCCGCCAGGGTGTTGATTTGGGCGAAGGGCATCAGCTCGAACAGGATGCTCGTGCCGTAGTCGCGAGCCTCGTGGCACAGCGCGGCGAAACTCTCGATGAGCCGAGGCATCGGGCACGGCGTGTTCAGGAAGTCGCCGACCTTGATGTGCCGGGCACCCAGCATCTCAGCGGCCTCGAGCAGCAGATGCTTGCGCGCGTCGCTGGCGAGCTTGCGTTCGCCGTCCTTGAACCACCAGTCCGCCAGGAATTCGAGCTCGATGTGTAGCATGCCATGGTCGTCGAGAATCCGGCGCATATCGCGCAGCCCGAGCCGCTCGAGGGTGTGCGCAAGATCGGCGTGCCAGATTCCGAAACCCTTGAAGCCGGCGCGCGCCGCCGCGGCAACACGTTGCTCGAAACTCGCAGTGCTGTAGTCATGATCGGTGTGCGGCACGGCGCCCGTGGCGAGCGTCCAGTAGGAGGCGAGCAGATCAATGTCTTGTCTCATTCGCGGACCTTAAGATGCGGCGAGCACTGCGCGCCGAACCAGCCGTGCGGGTGCTGTCTCGCTGAGGAATAATGCCAGCAGCGTGCCGATCAGGGCACAGCCCGCCTGCATCAGCATCGGGATTCCCTGACCATAATGATCGGCGGCCCAGCCGGCAATGGCAGGGCCACCGACGCCACCGAGCACCTCGCCGGTGCCCATTACGAGGCCGAGCGCGGTTGCGACGTAGCGCGCCGGGATCGTCTCGGATGGGATCGTACCCATGAACAGGGGAAAGGTCCCACTGGCCGACCAACCCAGGAATACCAGCGCCGCGAGCGCATAGGCTGAACCCTGGTAGTACAGCGCGGCCAGCGGTACCAGCAGGCCGACGAAATTGAAGGCGATGACGACGGGACGGCGCCCGAGGCGGTCCGAGAGTCCCGGTACGACGAAGCTGAAGAACGCCGCCGAAAGACCCAGCACACTCATGAGCCAGCTCATCTGCCCGGGCGAGTAGCCTTTGACTTTGACATAGAGCAAGGGCAGGAATGCCCAGCCCAGTACCATCCAGGCGACCATGACAACGGCCATCAGTATGCACAGCCATATATTGCGGTGCCGAAGCATCTCGAGTGGCCCCATGCCGGCGCGCGTGTTCGTCCCGATGGCAGATCCCTTAGGATCTTTGACGTAGCGCGCGATAAGGGCGGCCATGATCAGTCCCGGCACACCCGCCACAAAGAAGGCGGTCCGCCAGTGATAGGCGCTGGCGATTGCGACCAGCACCAGAGGAGCCGCGAAGGAGCCCAGCAGATTGCTGCCGAAATTCTGCATTACACCCATATTGAAGCCGCGCCGGCTGTCGGCGGATTCGAACGCCACCAGCGATTGCGACACCGGCAGTATTGGCCCTTCGGCCAGTCCCATGAGCAGGCGCGACAGGAACAGACTCAGGAACGAGCCCGCCACACCTGACAGGAACGAGCATAGCGAGAAAGCAACAACCGCGCTCAACAGCAGAGTCTTGCGGTTGGCGCTGCGGTCAGAGTAGAGCCCGCCCAGGAAGCCGCCAATCGCCCAGGTAAAGGACAGTGCCGAGGCCACCAGTCCGATCTGCTGATTCGTAAAGCCGAGATCGGTTGCAATGAAGGGCATCAGAAAATTAACCGCATTACGGTCGAAGAATACGAAGCCGAAGGTGATGCCGAGCACCCAGATCAGGCGTGTTTCGTATTTCATGGTGTACCCGTCCCGAAGCCCCGCAACCCGGCCAGACTCTACTAGAGCCAGCCAGCACGGCGCGTGCGCTCGCCGACGAACTGCTTTTCGCTTTAGGTCGAGTACCGCAGTTGCGTCCGGCACACTCTCGATCCATCGTAAGACCAGGTCGGGCAACGGTCTTGCTGAACTAGACGATTTTGCACCTGAGGGGGGGCAATAACATGAAGAGACATCCGAGTAGTCGCGGACAGGGGCTTCTTTGGGCGGTGCTATCCGGCCTCGGGCTCTCAGCCGCGATGGCGGCCTACGCGCAGACCAGCGACACACTGGAGGAAATCGTCGTCACCGCGCAGAAGCGCGCCGAGGACATCCAGCAGGTGCCCATAGCGATCACGGCGATCTCTTCGCAAGTGCTGGAAGAGAAGGGCATCACCAACATCTCTCAGATCAGCAATCTTGCGCCCAACGTCAACCTGGACGCCGGTACACCCTTTTCGGGCTCCGATACCGTGCTTTCAGCCTACATCCGCGGCATCGGCCAGGATGATTTCGCCTTCAACCTGGATCCTGGTGTCGGCGTCTATGTCGATGGCGTCTACCTCGCGCGCAGCGTCGGCGCCAACACCTCGATGCTCGATGTCGATCGGGTCGAGATCCTGAAGGGTCCGCAGGGCACGCTGTTCGGGCGCAATTCCATCGGCGGCGCGATATCGATCGTCACGCGCGATCCCGGCAACGTATTCTCGGTCAAGGGTGAGGTCACAACCGGCGACCTAAACCGCCTGGATACCAAGCTGTCCTTCGATCTGCCGATTGCCGAGCGCGTGCTGAGCACGGTGTCCTTCTCGACCGAAAAGCGCGATGGCTATCAGCAGCGCATTCCGTACGTGCAGACAAACGTCAACGGCTCCGCCGGGATTCCCGATTGCACCACGCCGACCTGCCCATACATCACCGACTCGCCCCAGTCTTTTCCAGCGGCCGGCTATCAGTCAGGCGAGTATCAGGGCGGCATCGACAAATGGAGCGGCCGTGCCAAGGTCGTGTTCCTGGTGTCCGATGACGTCAAGTTCACCGTTTCCGGCGACTACACGCACGTCGATGAGGAGGCGGCCCCGAACACGGCGCTCAACATCAACCCCAACTATCCCGGGGCGCTGGCCGGAATCTCCAATGCCTGCCTGGCCGGTATAACAGCGCCGTTCGGAGTGCTCTGCACTTCGCCGCGCGGTGGCCTGAGTCCGACGCCGACCTACATGCCTGTGTCGGCACCGCTGTCCCCGGCCCCGGGTGTCGGCGCGAACACCGACGGCAATCCGTATAACAACTATCTGCCGTACGACAACCGCTTCCAGACCGGCAACATTGATACCACCTACTCGACCGGCAACGACTTTTCCAAGCTCAACAACTCCGGCTTCGCCTCGGTGTTGGATTGGAAGCTCGATAACGGTGTGAACCTCAAGTGGATCAACTCCTATCGCCAACTCCACTGGGATACGGGCGAAGACCTCAGCGGCTCGCCCGAGCCCATTCTGTTGACCTCGTTCGATATGATTCAGGAGCAGCTGTCCGAGGAGCTGCAGGCCAATGGCGTCGCGATCGATGACCGGCTCAACTACGCCGTCGGCGCCTACTACTTTCGTGAAGGCGGTAACCTGCACGACTTCGTGACCTTCCCGATGGGACTGCTGCAGATCGACGGGCCGAACGCGCTGCATACGCAAGCCGAGGCGGTGTACGCGCACTTGAATTTCAAGCTGACCGATCACTGGGCCTTCACGGCCGGCGCGCGCGAAACGAAGGAGCAGAAGCAATTCCAGGGTTACCAGACGGACGACAACGGCCTCTCGTACAAGATCTCAGGATGCAATCCGCCATCCGCGTATATCTTCTCCCCGGTCGCCGACTGTCAGCAGGTGCTCGGATTCCCGGTGGCGAGCGCCCCCTATCAGTACTATCCGATCGGGCCGTTCCACCAGGATTTCACTAATTTCTCTCCCACACTGGGCGCGGAGTACCACTTCACGCAAGACATGATGCTGTACGGCACGTTCTCCAAGGGCTACAAGACCGGCAGCTGGACCACGCGCCTGTCGGATCCGAACGCGACCTACAATTCGAGCCTGTACTTCAAGCCCGAGTTCGCTACTTCGTATGAGGTCGGCTTCAAGTCGGAGCTGCTCGACCACCGGCTGCGTCTGAACGCCGCAGCCTTCACGACCAAGTACGACAACATTCAGCTCAACTCGCAGATCGGCATCTCGCCGACCATCGTCAATGCGGGCGACGCGACGATCGACGGCCTGGAGCTCGAGACGCAGGCGCTGATCGGTCACGGGTTCTCGTTCAACATGGGCTTGGGCTACACGCACGCCGTGTACGACACGCTGAACGATGTCATAGACAACGGCTATCAGCTCACGCTCAACTCCTGCCCCGAGTCGGACCCGAACTCGCCGCTGCCGCCGGCCAGCGGCGTGCCGAATGCGAAGACACAGGTGCAGAACGGCGCCTGCCAGCTGCCGAAGACGCCGAAGTTCAAGGGCAACCTCGGTCCCCAGTACGAGGTCACTCTGCCGAATGCTGCAGCGCTATTGTTCGACGCCGATTGGACCTATACGACCCGGGAATACAACGACATCGGCAATACCTGGCAGATCTCTCGTCCCGGTATGAGCATGGTCAACGCCGGTCTCACCTACAAGCCGTCGGATCACATCTGGGAGGTCGCCGCCGGCTGCAGCAACATCACCGATACGCGCTATGTCGTCTATGGGCAGAACCAGGGCGGTGTCGCCGTCATGGATGCGACCTACAGTCCGCCGCGCGAATGGTATGCGACGTTGCGCTTCAAGCTCGGTGGACCAAACGGGCAATAATGGTCTACCGTCTGAGCTGCAAGTAGCGTGCGCCGCCCCGGACTCGTGCCGGGGCGGTGTTTCCTGAGCTGGCGACTGGAGTGAGCGATGAAGCCGACACGCGATCAGCGACTGTGGATGTACGAGGCCATGTATCGCAGCCGTCGGCTCGATGATGCAGTGCTTGCGGCCTATATGGAGGGCAAGACGCCCGTGTTTCACATGGGCAAGGGGCCGCTCCCGGGCGAGATGCATCAAAGTTTCGGTCAGGAGCCGTGCGCGGCCGGTGTCTGCGTCCATCTCGGCGCCGACGATGCGGTGGGCGCGGGTCATCGCCCGCACCATGTCGCCATAGCCCGAGGCGTCAACCTCAAGCGCATGGCTGCGGAGCTGTTCGGCAAGAGGACTGGACTGTCCGGTGGTCGCGGTGGCCATATGCACCTTTACGACGCGGGCGTGAATTTCTTCTGCAGCGGCATCATCGCCGAAGGCATGGGACCGGGCGCCGGCATGGCGATGGCGCGCATGATGACAGGCAAGCCAGGCATCGCCGTGGCTTTCGTCGGCGATGGTGCGGCCAATCAGGGCGCCTTCCATGAGGTCATGAACATGGTCGGCCTCTGGAAGCTGCCGTTCATCTGCGTTATCGAGGACAACAAGTACGGCGTATCCGTGTCGAAGAAAGACTCCACCGCGGTCGCGCACAACGCCGATCGCGCCTCGGCCTATGCAGTGGCCGGCGAGTACGTGCCGGGCAATGACCCGGATCTGATTTTCGAGGCGGCGGGCCGCGCCGTGGAGCGTGCGCGATGCGGGGAAGGCGGCACCATTCTCGAGCTCGAGACCGAGCGACTGCATGGCCACTTCATCGGTGACAGCGGCGCGTATCGTCCTGAAGAGGAGCGCAAGGCCATGAAGGATCCCATCCCGAGCTACCGGCAGCGACTGCTCAGCGACGGCGCTGTGTCAGCGACCGACATGGCAGCGCTCGAGGCGCGGATCCAGAGCCAGGTGGATGAGGCGATGAAGTTCGGGCGCGAGAGCGAGTATCCCGGCGCGAGCGAGGCGCTCGAGCGCCTGTACGCCTGAGGGAGGATCGACGATGGCCCAGAGTACGGCCGATACCGGCACCGACTCCGAACGTACCTTGACCATGGCTCGCGCCGGGCGCGAGGCCGTGTTCAGCGAGATGCGCCGGAATCCGAAGATGTTTCTGATCGGCGAGGACATCGCCAAGCTCGGTGGGGTGTTCGGCACCTCCATCGGCATGGCCGAGGAGTTCGGCACGGCACGCGTCATCGATACGCCCATATCCGAAACCGGCTTCATCGGCATCGCCACCGGTGCGGCGATGGCCGGCATGCGGCCCGTGGTCGAAATCGCATTTGTTGACTTCATCGGCGTGTGTTTCAACGCCATCTTCAACTTTGCCGCGAAGACTCACTACATGTCCGGCGGCCAGTTCAAGGTGCCGTTGACCTTCATGATCGGTTACGGCGGTGGTTACAACGACGCCGCGCAGCATTCGCAGACCTTGTTCGCGACCCTCGGTCACGTGCCCGGCATCAAGATCGTCACGCCCGCCGATGCCTACGACGCGAAGGGACTCATGCATTCCTGTCTGCGCGACGACAACCTCACGGTCTGGATGGTGCACAAGCGGCTCTGGGGCTTGGGCTGGCTCGGGTTTCCGCTGCCGACGGCGCTGGCGACAGTGCCGGCGCACGACTTCACCATTCCGTTCGGCCAATCGCGCGTCTGGCGTGAAGGCAGTGACGTCACACTCGTCGGCCTGGGTCTTACGGTACACAACTCACTCGCGGCCGCGGAGCAGCTCGCGGCCGAGGGGATATCCGCCGAGGTTCTCGATCTGCGCAGCGTCGTGCCGCTCGACCGCGAGGGCATTTTTCGCTCGGTCGCAAAAACCGGCCGATTGGTGGTCGCCGATGAGGACTACATGAGCTTCGGCGTGACCTCCGAGGTACTGGCTGTGGTCGCTGAACGCGATCCATCCGTGCTCAAGGCACCAGCCGTGCGGGTGGCCTATCCCGACGTGCCCGTGCCATTCTCGAGACCGATGGAGGACTTCTGTCTGCCGAACGTCGAGCGGATCGTCACGGCCGCGCGCGCGACGATGAAGAAGGGCGGCAAACGGTGAGCGTCGACATTCTGGTCCCGCAGGAAATGTGGGGCGAGAGTCTCGAGGGCGTGGTGCTGACCTGGATCTACAAGGACGGTGCCACGGTCGTGCAGGGCCAGCCGATTGCCGAGGTCATGGTCGAGAAGGCTCAGCTCGAGCTCGTGGCGCCGGCCTCCGGTCGGCTGCGAATCCTCGCGGCTCCCGAGACCATCATCAGTCGTGACCACGTCGTCGGTCGCATCGAGCCCGCATAAGCATGAGTGCTGAAACCGTTCGGTGCCTGGACCGCCGCTGCTTCGTGCAGGGCATCACCGGCGTGCTGACCGGCGTGCTCGCAGTGCTGCATCCGCTTGCGGCGTTGGTGCCGAGTCGGGCTTGGGCGCTCGAATTGCATACGTTGTCGCAAGCCGATGCGGCGACGCTGCTGGCGATGATCCACACGATCGCGCCGCACGATGGGCTCGACGAGGCGGCCTACGCGCTTGTGGTCGGCGCCATCGATACGGACGCGGGGGCTTCGGTGGACAATCGCAGCCAGCTTGCCGCCGGGCTCGCGAGCCTCGGTGCCGAATTCAGCGCTGATGATGAGGGTGCGCGCGTGGCGCGACTGCAGCAGATCGAGTCTTCGGCCTTTTTCCAATCCGTGCGACTCAAGACACTGCTGGTGCTGTACAACAATCCGATCGCCTGGACGCACTTTGGCTACGAGGGCGAAGTGTTTTCCAAGGGCGGTTACCTATTGCACGGCTTCAACGATCTCAAATGGCTGCCGGATGTACCGCTTGCCGATAGCGGTCCGATGCCGATCACTTGAAGTCGCTGGGAGAGGCAATGCCGCAGTTCGATCAGCACGATGAGGACGTTGTGGTCATCGTGGGTTCCGGCGCCGGCGGTGGCACGATGGCACACGAGCTCACGCGCCGCGGGTTGCGCGTGGTGCTGTTCGAGGCCGGAAAACGCCAGTCGCTGGCGAGCTTCTCGCAGAATCCCGGCGTGGCTTTCGGCCAGCTGACCTGGCTCGAGCCGCGCTCGCAAAGCGGCACCTGGGATCCCGTCAAGAGCTCGCCCACCCTGCCAGCCTGGCACGGCCGAACACTTGGCGGTACCACGGTGCACTGGACCGCCGCAACGCCGCGGCTGCAGTCGTACGAAATCCGTGCCCGCACGACCTATGGTGACATTCCCGGCGCGTCGCTCGCCGACTGGCCGATCGAATATGACGAACTCAAACGCTGGTACGACGTTGCCGAGAAGCGCCTCGGGGTCACGCGACGCAACGGCAATCCGGGCCTGCCTGCCTCGAATAATTTCAAGGTCATGTACGCGGGCGCGCGGCGGTTGGGTTACAAGCGGGTGCACACGAATTACCTGGCGATCAATTCACGCGCGCGCGATGGCCGCGGGTTCTGCACACAGCAGGGATTCTGCGTCCAGGGCTGCAAGGTCGGGGCGAAATGGAGCACGCTCTATACGGAAATCCCGCGTGCCGAAGCCACCGGCAAGCTCGACCTGCGTACCGAGTGTTTCGTAACGCGCATCGAGCACGATGCCGCGGGACGAGCGAGCGGGGTCCTGTACCGGGATGGGCAGGGACGCGAGCAACGCCAACGGGCTCGGTTCATCTGTGTCGCCGGCAATGCGATCGAGACAGCCCGTCTGTTGCTGTTGTCTGAGTCAGCGCGATTTCCGACCGGTCTTGCCAACGGCTCAGATCAGGTCGGACGCAATTATTGCCACCACCTGACCGGCTTTGTCTGGGGGGTTTTCGATCAGCCGGTCCGTGCCTGGCGCGGCGCCGTACTCGCGGGGGTCGTCGAGGATGAGAACGTCTACAATCCGCGTCGCGGATTTGTCGGTGGCTATCACCTCGAGCTGTGCGCACTCGATCTGCCGACCTTGCCGTTGGTGGGCCTTCAATATGGCTGGGGCCGGGACTTCGCGTCGGTTATCGACAACTATCGCAATCTGGCTGGCCTGTTGATCAACGGTGAAGACCTGCCCAGGCCGGGTAACCGCATCACGCTGTCGACCACGCTCAAGGATCCTTACGGGTTACCGGTCGCGCACATCAACTGCGAAGAGCACCAGAACGATGTCGCGCTGCGCAACCATGCCCGCCACCAGGCGCAGCGCCTGTACGAGGCGGCCGGCGCCAAGCGTACAGTGCTGAGCTCGACTCCACCGGCGACGCATCAGATGGGCACTGCACGCATGAGTCGCGACCCCGAGCACGGCGTCACCGACCCGTTCGGACGCACACACCAGATACCGAATCTGTTTTTATCGGACGGCAGTGTGCAGACCACGGCGGGAGCGGCAAATCCGACACTCACGATCGTCGCGCTGGTGCTGCGGCAGGCCGACTATATCGGCCGCGAAGTGGCGGCCGGGCGGCTCTAGGGCAACAGCCTCACGCACAACCTCACCGTGCGTCGAGGGGCCTTCACTGCCAGTCGAGACTGCGCAGCGGGCCTGCCCTGTAATGAGCGCGTGGTCGCGCAAGGCATGCAATCGCCCCCGGTGTCCGAGATAGCGCTCACCGAAGCCATTAAGCATCTGGCGCGCGATGCCTCGATTGAAATAAACGTCCAGGATACCAAGCATCTTGCAGCCAGCGCGGCGCTGCTGGCGCCCGGAAAGAAAATCTACGTCAGTCATTTGCCGAAGCAGACCTGGCGGCACACCGAAGAAGCATGCGTCGCGGTGCGCGCTGCCGGGTTCGACCCTGTTCCACACGTGCCAGTGCGCTTGCTGGCGGACGAGTTGACGCTCGAGCGCCTGCTGTCCACTCTGGTGGCCGATGCGAAAGTCAGGGAAGTGCTGTTGATCGCCGGTGATTACGACATGGCCGCTGGGCCCTATGGCAGCGTTGCTGATGTGTTGCGTAGCCAAGTGCTCAAAAACGCAGGGTTGGCGCGAGTTTCGCTGGCCGGGCATCCCGAGGGTCATCCGAAAGTGGGGCTCGCTGAAATCCGACGCGCCGAGCGTGAGAAATTGCATCTCGCCGCACGGGCCGGTTTGGCGGCGAGTTTGCTCACGCAG